>Ga0209443_1002048_pt1 | contig 12153 bp, 12 predicted proteins | sample LauGreBMM110DCMD_2_FD_187571 | JGI IMG/M metagenome (GOLD analysis project Ga0209443, IMG submission 187571) | Freshwater lake microbial communities from Lake Michigan, USA - Su13.BD.MM110.DCMD (SPAdes) (version 2) | ecosystem: Environmental > Aquatic > Freshwater > Lake | place: Lake Michigan... | reverse complement strand
TGGATGCGCTCAATAGCAAGCTTTGCGAGTTTGAATTTCTGCGGGCGACCTGTGACAGTCAGGGGAATATCGCTAGCTGCAAAATACAGCACATGGCGGGGCACCTTAAACCGTGCGAGCTTTGCAGAGCATGTCGCGAGAAGCGCGTCGGCATCGGGACGATCAATCCCGCGCTGTACAATGCAAAGGCAGCCGGTTTCACCCGCTCGTGGATCCGGCACGCCGACGACCAAAGCTTGCTCAATCTGTGGATGATCGTCGAACAACATCTCAATTTCGCGCGGCATCACCATTTCGCCATTGCAACGATAGGTTTCCTTGATTCGCCCGGTTAGTGTCACATAGTCATCTACGCTAACCCGTCCGAGGTCGCCCGTCCGAAGCCAGCCATCCGCAGTAAAGGCGGCCGCTGTTTCCTCCGGCTTTTTGTAATAACCGCGCGTGACGATGGGGCCGGTCACAACAAGCTCGCCCTCCATATCAGGGGGCAGGTCGGCGAGCGTTTCAGGGTCAATCGTTTTATAAACCGCAACGCGCCCGCCCAACGTAGGATCGCCTGCTACGCTTGAGGGTTTGAAACGGCCATGCGTGGTCAGCAGCTTTACGTCATCATCCTCGACCACATTTGATGTCGCCGACGCTGATGTCTCAGTCATGCCATAGCCCATCCGCATTTCTTGCGGATGAAGGACTTCGCGGATATCGTTCCATATCCCCGGTGGATTAACTCCGCCGCTGTTGAACATGACCTTTAGATGGCTTGAATCGAAACCGCGCACGCGCGCAGTTTCGATCAATTTCGATGTCATTATCGGCACAGCGATCAGCTCAGTCGCGCGATGGCGCTCCGCTGCATTCAGCATCTCTGCCGCATCGAAAACAAGGTGCGGGATGATCGCACCGCCGACGAAAAGCACCGCGAGGAGGCACTCGGCATAACCAAAGACATGATACATAGGCATGGCAAAAAGCATCCGCCGGTTCTCTTCGAACGCGCCCGCAATCACCGACGAAAAGGCCGCGCGGAGAACCATGTCATGGGTCAGCATCACGCCCTTGGAACGCCCGGTCGTCCCCGAAGTATAGAGGATATCACTTAGTGCTGTGCCATCTGCCGCCGCCTCCCGTGCGCTGAGCTCCGCATCGCTGTCTGGTGTGGCACTGGCAATCAGGGCGTCGATTCCCGCAAGCGAAAAGACATGACGAATTTTGGGCAGTGCCGGCCTGATTTGGTTCAAGTCTGCAAGATAATCGTGCCCACGGAATTTCTCCATCGTGATCAGCATCGCCGCATCAGACTGATCTAGCACATAGGCAAGTTCTTGCCCGCGCAATAGGAAATTGACCGGAATGCAGACCGCACCAGCGCGTGCGATGGCGAACTTGATCGCAGTGAATTCAGGATAGTTGGCCATATCGAGGGCGACATGTTCGCCAGCCTTAAGGCCGTGAGCGATAAGGCCTGAGGCGATCTGTCGCGACCAGGCCTGCACCTCACCATAATGCCATGTGCGTGCATCAGTGATGATCAGGGGTCGATCTGCCCAACACTCAGCCGCACGGTCCAGCCTGCTGGAAATGGTCAACACCTCCCATTTAGGGTAACGGGCCTCAAGCAGATTACGGCGATTTTGCGGAGCCATCTTTTCCTCCCGTCTCTGTGCGATTGACTACACAGCATAATGATCATAACAAATATTTGTTTATTAGCAAACTTGGAAGAGGACGACCGCAGATGGATTTCCGCCTTAATGATGAGCAGCGGATGTGGAACGACACCGTTCAGGATTTCATGGCCCGGAAGGGCAAACAAGATTATCGGCTCCAACATGATTTGTCGCGCGAATTTTCCGACGATGTCTCTCAGAAGATGGCTGATCTCGACTGGCTCGGCATGCTCGTGAACAAGAGCCGTATAATGCTAGGGTGCCTTGGCCTGTCACCAAGCGTTTGGTGCCGTGTCGCCTGCCTGTGATCGCCGCGATCAATGGCGGGGCGACTGCGGGGGGGGCTGATCTAGCACTCGCGTGCGACGGCCGCATTGCCCCCACCAAAGCCAAAATGGGCGAGACCTATGTAAAGCTTGGCCTTAACCCCAGCAATAGCGGTACATACTTCTTACCGCGATTGGTCGGCAGCGGCTTGTCAGCAGATCTGGCGCTGACGGGCGATCTGGTCGATGCGGAGCGAGCGCTCTCAATTGGTCTGGTCAACAGCATCGCCAAACCTGACGCGCTGATTGCAGAAGCTTTAGCGCTGGCGGCGCGGATCGCAGAGCGGCCCCGGCTGCCGATAGAGGCAACTAAGCAGCGTCTGCCCCAAAGCTGGCATATGGACCTGGCCGGATCAATGAATGCCAGTTGTTGGGCAGTCGCCGCGCTTGCCTATATCAACGATCTGCGCGAAGGTTTGGCTGCAGCGCTGGAGAAGCGCGAGCCAGTTTATAATAAGGGCGACAAGGAGTGATCATCGACGCGGTCGTCCATCTGTGGGAACCAGAACGGCTGCGGGCCGCATGACGTTCGGCCAAACCCTTCCCGGTCTCAAGGTGTTGGACCTCAGCACTAACATTGCCGGGCCCTTCGCCGCGATGATCCTTGGAGATATGGGCGCAGAAGTGATCAAGATTGAGCGCCCGCCGCACGGCGATGACACGCGCGCTCTGCCACCCCGGTGGGAGGGGGAAGCAACGGTTTTTCTGTCTGTGAACCGCAACAAACGGAGCCTTTTGCTGGACATCAAATCGCTCGAAGGCAAGGCCGCGCTCTTCCGCCTGATTGAAACCGCGGATGTGATAATCGAGAGCTTCCCGCCGGGCTTAGGCGAAAAACTCGGCATCACCTTTGGCGCGCTCAGGGCCTGTAATCCTCGCATCCTGATGGCTTCAATCTCGGCCTTTGGCGACGGTCCTATTGGCAAAACCATGCCCGGCTATGATGCCTTGGTGCAGGCGGTGAGCGGGATGATGAGCTTTAATGGATCACCAGATACCCCAACCATCCGAGTCGCACCGTCGATACTCGATCTGTCGACCGGGATGTGGACAGCGATGGGTCTCCTCGCCGCCATCTTGCGCCGGAATACCAGCGGCGAGGCAGAACATATCCGCCCCAGCTTGATCGACAGCGCCTTCACGATGATGAACCACCAACTGCTGAGCATGCTAGCGACGGGTCAGCCGCCAGAGAAGCTTGGATCAGGCGCGCCCAGTGCAGCGCCTTACGGTGTGTTCAAAGCATCGGACGGAGAGTTGCTCATTGCCACCGCGAGTGAACAGCAGTTCCCGCGCCTGTGTAAAGCGCTAGGGCTTGATACGCTGATTGAGGATGTTCGCTTCCGGACGATGGCGGACCGGCTCCAGCACCGCGAGCCGCTTGATCTGGCTATTGCAGCGGTTATCAATCTGCAGACGGTTGAACATTGGCGCGCTCATCTGGGTAGCGCAGGAATTTCCTGCGGCCGCGTTAATGATCTGGCAGATGCGCTCGCCTTGCCCGTCGTGGCCGAGCGGTGTTTGCTCAAAGAAATGCAAGTGCGGTTGCCAATCGACCCCGACTCCGACGGTTTGCGCAAGCCTCCCCCCACATTGGGCGAGCATTCGCGCGAGATACTTGGCAGGCTTGGCTATTCAGAAGCTGAGATAAGCACGCTTGTTGGCAACACACGGGGCTGAGGCGGCCGATCTATGGCGGTGCCGAATTGAGGTGGACTCCATGGCTTGAGTAGCCGTGTTTAAGTGTCATTCTTTCCATCTGTTGGAGCTGTGTTTCGTCAGAAAATTTGGCACTGATGGCTGCATAAACTAGCGGAGCATTAGTCGCATCAGTTGGGTTGATATCGGGCGGCGATCTTGCGGTGTTGCAAGCGCCGATATTCTATATGGTTTCGTTTGATCCTTTCACGTTGTTGGATGATGGCCTTTACTCTGCCGAAATATGCATCCGCAGGCATGACGTTTTTCAGGCCCTCGTGATAGCGCTGGTGGTTGTAGTGTTCGACGAACGCTTTGATCTGCCGTTCGAGATCGCCGCATAGGCCTTCTAGTAAGATCCTGATCTTGTCTTCAGCAGAAAAATGCCGCCGAGTTGCCCGCATAATATCCCTCAAGACACGCTCGGCAGAGACCTTGGGTTGGCCGGAGTGTTTGGCCTCACCTGTTGCCCTTGCACGAAAGGGCTCGGGGTCAATAACACCCGGCGCCTTTGGCATATGAAGACCAAGATCGGATATTTCTAGATCCTGGTCTGAGACCCGCTAAAAGCGAAAAGACTACACCTAGTTAAACAACGACCTGCAAAACCAGTTCATGACTTTGGACGATTATATTCAGGTAGCCGCTTTTCTAAGCCAGCGTTTACACCTTCGCGCAAATCGTCGCTATAGGTCAGCGCTGCAACAGCCCAAAAACTTGCATTCATCGACGTTTGCAGATCCATATGCCAACTTTGCCGTAATTGCTGCTTGGTTGCCTCAATCGCAAGGCGAGGGCGTTCAGCAATGCGTGCTGCAAGTGCAACGGCGGTCGCAATCAGCGCATCTGGTTCAACGATCTGATTGACCAATCCAATTTCGAGCGCGCGTTGCGCACCGACAATGTCACCCGTCAACGCCATCTCGGCTGCCATCCCGCTGCCGACCAAGCGGGGCAGGAAATATGTTCCCCCATTGCCTGGTGCTAGGCCCAGCTTGATATAGGTCTCACCCATTTTCGCCACCGTTGACGCGATCCGGATATCGCAAGCAAGCGCGAAATCCAATCCACCCGCAGTGGCACCGCCGTTAATTGCTGCAATCACAGGCAAGCGGCAAGCAACAACCTTCTGTGTAACTGGAAATAGGACACGGGCATTATATGGCTCTTGCGCCGCTGCATGGTCGTTTTCCAAGTAGCGCTTGAATTCAACCAAATCAGCGCCCGCACAAAATTGTTTTCCTGCACCTGTGATAACCAGAACACGGACGGTTAGATCAGCGTCCAGCGTATTAAGCGCGTGAATCAAGTCTGCCGCCATTTCCGGTACAACCCCATTGCCGCGTTCCGGACGATTGAGGGTGATCATGGCCACACCGTCCGCAGGACGATCAAGAATGATTGTTTGATATGTCATCGGTCTGCCTATGCTACACCCGTTCGAGAAGCGTGGCTATGGCTAACGCATACGATCCATCAAGCCAGCCACCGCCATTGATCGCCATCCCAAGGCGCGCACCTTCAACCTGTCTTGGGCCGGCAATTCCGCGCAGCTGCTGCACCAACTCATATATTTGTGCGCAACCTGTCGCACCGAGCGGATGCCCCCGGCTCAAAAGCCCCCCGCTTGTATTGACCGGAAATTTTCCTCCTAGCTTGGTAACGCCATCACGGATCAGCTGTGTACCGCCGCCAACCTCACACAGACCGACTTCATGATATTGCAGCAGCTCGGCTGGGGCAGCTGCATCATGCAATTCAAACAGGTCAATGTCTTGTGGGCTAATCCCCGAATATGCATAAACTTGCTGTACAGCAGTCGCCACCGGATGGCCGGCAGCACCGGAGGCATTTATACACGCGCGGACCAAAATAGCTGTTGCGTTTAAGGCTTTGGCCTTTTCAAGCGAACAAACAATGATTGCCGAAGAGCCATCCGTAACCGGTGAACACATTGGCAAGGTCAACGGCGAGACAATTACTCGCGCTTCCAACACTTCTTCGATCGTTTGTGGCGTTCTCAAATAGGCCAAAGGATTATGTGAGGCATGTTCGCGGTTCTTAACGGCTACGCGTGCAAAATCCTCAACCGAAGCGCCATATTTATCAAGATAGGATTGGGCGACGCCTGCATAGAAATCCATCAAAATTGAATTAGCGCTCATCGAGCCCGGCTCGACCTCGCCAATTTCGTCGATATCAGTAGAACCCCGCAACGCGTTAAAAGCGCGCGTTTTATCCGTATGATACATCTGTTCAGTACCCACTGCGAGTGCAGCATCAACGCAACCACTGGCCACCGCTTCTACAGCCAAAAGAAATGCAGAGCCGCCTGACGCACAAGCATTTTCCACATTGATCATCGGTACATGCGCAAGCGGATGGTTCCGGAATACTACCTGAGCCTTGATCATATCCTGCTGAACGACGGTACCGGCTATACCATTTCCGAAGTAGACCCTCTGGATATCGTCGAACCGAAGGCCCGATGATGCCAGCGCACCATCGACAGCATCAAGCGAAAGACTTCTAAGACCCCTTCCGATTTGCTTGCCAAATTGCGACATACCGGCGCCAACGATTGCAACCGGTCTCATGAGCTTGCAACCTTTGTGCCTGAGCCACCGCCAATGCGACTAGAGTGACCAACCCAATATGCGTCGCGCACCTCGCGTCTGAGTATCTTACCATATCCGCTGATTGGGAGTTCGCTCACGAAATCGACCGCTTTTGGTTTTTTGTAGCCAGCCATATGCTCACCGCAGAAATCGATCACTTCCCTGTCCGTCATCGTTTCACCAGTTTTCAGAACCACCACCGCATGGACAGCTTCGCCCCAATACTCGTCGGGAATTCCAAAGACGACGCAGTTGGCGACTTTTTGGTGAAGAATGATGACCTCTTCTACTTCACGCGGGTATACGTTGTTACCACCCGAAATCACCATGTCCTTGGCGCGGTCTAGTAGGAACAAATAACCCTGATCGTCAAAATAGCCGATATCGCCCGTGTGCAGCCAACCGCCGCGCAGCGCTTCGGCTGTTGCTTGAGGATTTTGCCAGTAACCGGGCATTACAACGTCGCCCCGGGCTACCACTTCTCCTGCTTTGCCAGGCGGTAAAGGGTTATCATTCTCGTCGACACAATGTGCTTCAACGTCGGTGCGTGTCTGGCCTGCAGAACCTATACGTGGATCGTTATTTGCCAGCAACTCGCGGTGCCGCTCGCCAGACATGCCCGTAATCGTAATTGGCGCTTCGCCCTGCCCGTAAAGCTGCACAAATATCGGGCCGAATGTCTGGATTGCTTGCTTTAACTGGTCCACGTAGATCGGGGCACCGCCGTAGCAAATCGCATGAAGGCTGGAGATGTCGTATTTTCCGGGTTCAAAGTCCTCCAACAGTTTGACGATCTGTGTGGGGGCCATGAAGGCAATATGCGAAACACGAAGGCGTTCAATCGTTGCCAGCAAAGGGTCAATTTCGAAGCTAGCGGTTTCTGTAATTGCATTAACCGCGCCGCGCGCAACAGTTGGCAGCGCAACGATGCCGCTGCCGTGTGACATGGGTGCGCAATGCAAGACGACCTCACCGGGCTGAATATTATGCAGATCAGCCAGATAGTTCATGATCACACACCGAACCATTCGGTGGTTCCAAATCGCGCCCTTGGGTTTGCCGGTTGTGCCGGAAGTATAGAACAACCAGCAGATATCTTCGGGTGAAGCGTCGACTGCGGCCTTGAGTGTATGTTCCGCCGAGACAAGAGCCGAAAAATGAACCGCACCATCAACTGCGTCGGTGCAGTAGCGCGTAACGCCAGCAAACAATTCGCTGTTAGCCTGAATGCCATCCTGAAACTCGGCGCCGTGGACCAGTATCTTGGCACCGCTGTTGCCGACAATATATGCCATCTCTCGCGCATGAAGCCGAGCATTAACGGGAACAACGACCAATCCCGCAGCAAAACAACCAAAAATCAGTTCCATGATGCGCGGTGAATTGGCGAGACAGAAAGCGACGCGGTCACCAGGCTGACAACCTGCGGCAATAAGATTGCCAGCTATCGCCAAAGCGCGGTCATGAAACTCACGATAGGTAACAACCTCATCACCTTGCAGAAGTGCTGTGGTATCTGGCCCGTGGCGTGCCGATTTAGCCAGAAACGCGAAGGTGTTCACGGGCCTTAGTCCGCAATCCGCTTGAATGCAGCGCAAGGGCGCTTTTCGATTTGGTCCGCTGAAACAGCTACAAATTCGACGCGGTCATCGCACTGATATTCTGACCAGTCATCCGGCGCGCTGGGAACAAGTCGCACCGCCAGCTGCACACCTTCATCGAGCTTTACGACACCGATTGCATAGGGAAGGTCTTCTTCAAACCCCTCGGGTGCGCCTTGGCGTAATACACAGAAGCTATGCAGCGTTCCAACACCGCCCGAGTGTTGCCAATCTAAATTCTCCGACTGGCAATGCGGACATGCATAACGCGGCCACATATTAGGCTTACCGCAATCTTTGCATAGCTGGACAAGCAATTTACCGTCGGAGAGCCCTGCACGGAATTCGGTTACGATTTTTGGCGTTTGCATGTCTCAGGCTCCTAATTTGATGCGTTCGAGGAGCAGAATTTGTGCATCCATGTAGCTTCCGCCTGATCCGCCGATAATTGCGCGCTGGCAGTTTTCAACCTGCCGTTTGCTTGGTGCGCGGTGCAGCAATTGCCTGATACCTTCGACCAGCAAGGCTGTTCCGCCTCCAACACCAGTGTGACCAGCTGAGAGCAATCCACCATTTGTGTTCATTGGAAGCTTACCTCCGGGATCGCCATGGCCTGCGGCAAACCATCTTGCACCCTCGCCTTTTGCTGCAATACCAATACCTTCCAAGGCTATTGCGGTGACTGCGGCATAGCTATCGTAAATTTCTGCGATGTCTGCGTCCTCAGGCCCCCAACCCGATTGGTTCCAAGCACGCTCCGCAGCAAGTGGCCAACCGAGCACTGCTTGGTCAGCTTCTTGGCTTAGGCAGTAATGGCTCACGCAGCCGCCCGAACCAGCAACGCGGACGGCGTTCGAAATGCCCCGTTTTTTGGCATTGGCTGTATTGGTCATCACGAACGCGCATGCGCCGTCTGCCATTGGCGGACATTCATAACTATGCAGTGGGTCCGCAACCATGCGCGATGCCAAGATCTGCTCCACCGTCAGAGGCTTGGTGTAGAACATCGCGTTTTCGTTGAGATTAGCCCAGTTGCGCAGGGTAACGCAAACCGATGCCATTTCTTCAGGTGTGCTGCCCGACGCATGCATATATCTGCGGGTAATCATGGCGCCGATGGCGTTAAACTGGATGCCAGTTGGCAACTCCCATTCCCCGGGAATGCCGTTTTTAGACAACATGGTGATCATTTCCTGGAGGTCTGCAGACCCCCAGCGCTCGCATTGGAGCACAAGTATATTCTGGGCATGTCCGGCTGCAATCAGGCCGTGCGCCGCGCGAACAGCGTTGTCGCTAGTGGAACCTCCCGAATGCACCATATAGCTTGATTTACAGGTACCATGAATCCCGAGTTCTTCCACCATCCGCGAAAACACAAGATCTGCTTGATCGGCACCGCTGTGCAGACACGGTATCAGCATTATCGTGTCGATGTCCTTAGGAACCATCCCAGCATCCTTGAGCGCAAGAACAGCGACCTTGGTCAACGCCTGGATAAACCCGCGATCAGGGAATTTTCCCGAGGGGATTTCCCCAACGCCAACAAAAACCGGATCATTATCGGCCGCAGGCGCAACATTAAGGGTCCATTTTTCAGACATACTCAGCCTTCCAATTTGCGGCGCTTGGCCAGCATGGTTTGCAGGAAAGTCATCACTTCATCTCCTGATTGATTGCGGACCGAATATGTCACGCCAAGTGTTCCGTACTTAGGCCCGCTCGCATCATGATTGGTAACCGTCGCCACAACGTGCAACGTGTCGCCTGCGAAAACCGGCTGCGTCGCTCTGAGGGCCGTAATTTCTATAAGCGCGGTAATCGCGTCTCCATAAAAACCGCTAAGGCCCACAAGCCCGACAGCTAATGAGAATGTTAATGGCCCGTGCGCGATGCGCTGGCCAAACCGGTTGCCTTCCATAAAGGCGGCGTCGGTATGAAGTTGATAATGATCTCCAGTAAGGCCAGCAAAACTGGTGATATCGCCGATATCGACGGTTCGACCGCGCGTGGTCATAACGTCACCGAGTTCGAAATCTTCGAACCACTTAGGTTCCGGATCGACGAATGCCCTGCTCATTTCAGCTCCATTAAAACAATCATTTGTTTTTGGTATGCTCGATTGCGGCCCGTGTCAAGTGAGCTCCCAAAAAATTGTTTTAACTTAAGATACCGCCAAGCAAAGTATCCGCCATCAAATCGCCGACTTGAGCTGCGCCTAATCGGCCATCGGGGGAGAACCATTCCGGGGTCCAGTTCATCGCCCCAAGTATAGAAAGCACGGCAATTCGGTGATTCAAGTCGGATCTTATCAGCCCAGCCTTCACGCCCTCTTCGATCACTTCGACAAAGCAGGTTTCGTATCGCCTTCTTCGTTCGATAGCTTCGGGTATATATTCAGGGCTCAAAAAGCGCCACTGATGGAAAACGACCTGCGACCGCTCCGGGTTGTCGGCGACGACCTCAACATGGGCAATGATCATTTGACGAAGGCGGTCTAACGGACTGACTGAGGAGGCGACGTACGGCTCGACGGCAGCCAAGAAACGTCCGATCCCATCTGCCACGATCTCAAGTAGCAACGCTTCCTTGCTCTCAATGTGCGCATAAAGACTCCCCGGTAGCAATCCCACCGCATTTGCAATGTCACGCATCGAGGTCCCATTGAAGCCCTGCTTGCCGAAAAGATGCATAGCGACGTTCATTATAACGACGCGAGGCTTGCCATCCATGTCGACTTTTTGCGTTACTGCCATATTGAATTCTGCCCCAATGACAAATCGAGCGCGCTTATAGCCCCATCGATTTCGCGATTATACTTCTAAGTATTTCGTTGGTTCCGCCCCCAACCATACCATGCTTAGCTTCGCGGAAATAACGCTCCATATGATATTCTGGCAACTGGGAATAGCCTCCGAGTGCCTGCATCCCGTTTGTAGCAATATCAAAAAGAGTTTGAGACGATATCAGCTTCGCTTGAGAGACCAGACTGGTTGCATTCGCTCCACGCGCCATCGCCGACGCAGCCGCATATACAAGATAATAAGCTGCTGACAATCTTGCTTGGTCTTCGGCCAAACGATGTTTCAGTACTTGGAACTGCACAAGCTTTTTACCAAAAGCTTCTCTCTCGCTCAAATAAGTAAGCGTATCGTGCAGAGCAGTGCGCGCGTTGCCGATTTGAGAAGCTGCGATCGAAAGACGCTCAAAATCAAGATGCTCCCCGATATATTTCCATCCCTTGCCCGCTTCGCCCAACAAAGCGCCCTCAGACAAACGCAGATCATCCATGAATAGTGATGTTGTTCCAAGGCTACGGCGGACAAGCGTGTCCATTTTCTGAATTTCTAATCCCGGCGTATCGTTCGGAACGAGCAATACGCTAAAGTCATAACGCCCTTCACCTGTACGCAGCATCATAGCAATGCACGTATTGGGGTGGTGTGCGCCAGAGCACCAGACCTTACTCCCTTTAACTACCCATTCATCTCCGTCGTGCTTAGCGGTCGACCTTGCGCCTGCAGCATCCGAGCCGGACTGGGGCTCACTGATAGAAATGGCGAATTTTGCTTCACCGGCCAAAAAGGGCTCAAGATATTTTTTGCGCTGCTCGGCTGTTCCATGTTTTGCAACATTTGTTGCCGTGAACATCGACGTCATTATGCATGCTGCGGTATCGAGACTGAGCTTACCAATAGCTTCGCAAAAGATTGCGAACATGACCGGATCTTTATCCATTCCAAGACCACCCTGATCCTCAGGGATCAAAAGGCCGAGCCAACCTTCTTTCGCCATCTTGCGATATAGCTCTTCGGGAAACTCGCGACTTTGATCATGTTTTAACGTAAGCTCACGGCCAAATTCATTGTCCATGAAATTATGCACAACGTCTTTCCACATGCGTTGTTCTTCGGTAAAACTAAAATCCATTGCGGAACATCCTGTTACATCAGTTTTAGCAGCACGAGTGACGCAGACTTGCTAATAAACAAATGTTTGTTACCGCGTTTGGTGCACTCGGTCAATGCATGAGAGGAAGAAAGTTGGAAAGCCTATCAACTAGGCGAGCAGATTTTCCGCCTGAGTTGCGGTTACCGTCGGCGTAATGTGTCTGCAAGGACGGCGTTTGATTCCTAGCTAATCGCAAGCACGCTCGTCAGGATGATCCGGACCAGTTCGGCGTGCCCGCGCGCACCAGTCTTCGCGTAGATTTTTTTCGAATAATTGCGTGCGGTCTCTACCGTCA
>Ga0209443_1002046_pt1 | contig 12161 bp, 16 predicted proteins | sample LauGreBMM110DCMD_2_FD_187571 | JGI IMG/M metagenome (GOLD analysis project Ga0209443, IMG submission 187571) | Freshwater lake microbial communities from Lake Michigan, USA - Su13.BD.MM110.DCMD (SPAdes) (version 2) | ecosystem: Environmental > Aquatic > Freshwater > Lake | place: Lake Michigan... | reverse complement strand
CCAGCGGTAAGGCTTGCGACCGTGTATCCAGAACCATTTCCAATCGGTATCTGTCCATTGGTCGGAACAGTTGCGACCCCGGTTCCGCCTTTTGCGACAGTCAAGACACCGCTGATGTCTGCAACTGGAATGGTGGCAGAAGTGTTAATTGCTCCAGACCCTGAGCTTCCAAGAGTTTTTACATAACCAGCAGAGAAAGAATCAAGAGCGGTCGCGCTAGGAATCGAAGCATCAGGAACACGAACGATGTACGTTCCAGAAGAAGAAGCTCCACCGGCCAGTCCAGGAGTTCCTTGCGGACCGATTGCGCCAGCGAGGCTGATGAGCGAACCAATAGGAATAACCGTTCCAACAGGAGCATTTAGGATACTTAACAAGCCAGGAGCAGGATTCTGGAGCGTCAATTGAGTTGCAGGATTTCCATCAACAGAAAGAACCTGCATGTATCCAAGTCCTTGGATAGATACAAAGAACTGGCCCGCAACTGATTCTGGAAGAAAGTCGGATAAGTTGACGTACACCAAAACACTAGCTCCAAGAGCCGGCGTGATAAACGATGCCGTGGTCGTACAAAACGAATTGATTCCGTTCGTTCCGTTTGTGCCGGCAGTACCAGTCGCGCCTTGCGGTCCGGGGATGTTGACGACAATCGGAGTCGTGTCGCAAGGGGTGCAACAACCGGATGAAGAAACAAGTTGCGACGACATAATTTTCCTTTCGCAGAACCTCAATCGCAGCGAGAACTATTGCAAGGCCAAACTATGTCTGAACCAGTGTCTGAGCATCCATTGATCAATCACAAGTACGGGATTCGTTCACCGGTAAAGATTCCAGATCTTGAACTGGAACTGTACGCATTTCGCAATCGTCTTCAGCCAAATGAAGGCGGACTTGGAACCTTCAACCATTTTGTCAACGTCAGCAAAATGGTGTGGCCGAAGATGAGTTGGAATCCTTGGCTAGAAGCTCAGGTAGAAAGCCTTTGTGAACATGATTACGTTGGATGGGCAGGATGCGGAGCGAGTGGAAAGACCTTTGGCGCAACGCTTTTCGCAACTGTCTGGTGGCTAGCCAATCCATCGAAGACAACCGTTGTGCTTACTTCCACCACAGCGAAGATGATCCGGAAGCGTATGTGGGCCAATCTTCAAGAATTGGTCCGCAAGTCGCGAGGGTTCCCCGGCAACATGGTTGATTCCAAGATGTCTTTGCAGGCAATCAAGGGCGATGATCGACACTCGATATCCGCGATTGCTGTCGCTGAAGGAAACACGTCCAAGGCGGTGGCCAACATCCAGGGTATCCATGCAGAGCGGGTGATGGTCATCATCGACGAAGCTACGGACACTCCCGAAGCCGCTTTCGAGGCTTGTACCAACCTGAGCAAGGGCTGTCGCGAGTTCAAGATGCTCGTCATCGGGAATCCTGCGTCAAAGTACGACCCTCATGGACGGTTTTGCACGCCGGCAAAGGGATGGCGCAGCGTCACCATCGAGGACCAGCATTGGCTGACAGAACGCGGCATGTGCCGACGGTTTGACGGCATGAAGTCTCCAAACATCAGCGAGGGACGCACGAAGTATCCCTATCTGATCACGCACGACCAAGTTCTGTCGGCCATGCGCCATGAGGGCGAGCAATCTCCTACGTTCTGGAAATACACACGCGGGTTCTGGTCGCCGGACGGAATGGTGAAGACAGTTCTGTCGGAATCGATCATCGAGACGTACACACCTACAAGAAAATTGGTGTTTACTACCAACGTCCAAGTTGTCGCCGGCCTGGACCCCGGTTTTGGTGGTGATCGATGCGTTCTTCGTTTTGCAAAAGTTGGAACCGCTAACGATAAAGTAAGCATACTTTTTGGAGACGTGATCCACATTTCTCCAAATGCACAGCTAACCGAGCCGGTCCATTACCAGATTGCCAACCGGGTAAAGGAAGAGTGTTCTCAGCGAGGAGTCCCACCGGACAAGTTTGCTCTGGATTCAAGCGGCGAAGGCGGTGGATTGGCCGACATCCTGACCCGAGAATGGGGCGTTGTTCATCGAGTCGAGTTCGGCGGATCCGCTTCGACCATCCCGGTCAGCGATGAGGATTCAAGGCCATGTAACGAAGCATACGACCGAAAAGTGACAGAGTTGTGGTTCTCGATGCGTAAATGGGTCGTCGAAGAACGTGTCGGAGGAATGGACATCGAGACGCTTCAAGAGTTCTGCGCTCGTATGTTTGATGATTCCAAGCGCAAGATATCGGTAGAAACCAAGACCGTGATGAAGCAACGCACCGGCAAATCGCCTGACTTAGCGGATGCAGCAGTTGTCTTGCTTGATTTGGTTCGCAAAACTGCTGTCCTTGAACCCAGAGCAACTAAAGTTGACAAAGTTTGGGAAAAGCTGGTCCGTGAAGCAGATTCAATCTATCACGACGAACAAATCGAAGGATGAACAAAAGAACTGGATACAAAATCTTGAACGAACACATGGTCATCCCCGGTGGATGGCATTATCGGGTTCCAGAGACAGGTATCGAGATTGCTGGCGGTTCATGGCCACAACTCCATGAGTTCATCAAGAACCATTACAATGCGAACGCCATCCAGATACCGGGAAACCTTGATGAACTGATTGTTGAATATGCGTGCCGAAATGGGGCTGATTGCACGTATGACGAGGTCGAGCTATCGAAGCCGGCTGGACGCAAATCATTGGAGATTGGTGACGTTATCCGTTTCAGCATGAGTCTGCTCCACGGATTGACCATCGGTGGAGGGAAAGTGGGCCAAGAAGAAGCGAATCGTCGCGCCAACATCTGCGCTGGATGTCGATTCAATAGAAAGCCGCTTGGATGCACAGGATGTAATGCGCGAGTATTGAAAGATGCTGTCAAAACATTTTCTCAACATGGAAGCACCCCTGTTGACGAACAGCTACAAAGTTGTGAGTTTTGCGGCTGCTTTATCAGGAGCCTGGTATGGTTTCCTATTGAAACGCTCTATAAATTTGCAGACAGTACAGAGAACGAAAACCTTCCGGATCACTGCTGGAAAAAACGACCATGTACGGCAACCTAGTCCAACTACCGCTCGAAACCATCGATGAAGACGGCAAGGCTCCTGAGACGCGCCTTGCTGATGCGGCATCTGCTCGCGAGATCTTCCAGAAACTGATCTCAGCGGATCAGCTTCGCAATGCTACGCGGTCCAAGCTGCGCGGACTTGTCGATGGCAATCCTCCGTACAATCCAGCGGAGCTACGTCGAAACAACCAAGCGTTCCGCACCAACGTGAACTTCCGCGAGTCGGAAGCGTTTCTTTCGTTGGCAATGTCGGCCTTCTATGACGTGTTCGCCGAGGTTCCGACCTACGCGAACATCCGCACCGCTTACGGAAACGACATGGATAAACGGGAGGAATGGTCGAAGATCATCACCGAAGAGTTCGACCGCCTCCAGAAGCTCGACAAGGACTTCGACTACACCATGCAGCTTTCTCAGCGAGAGATGGTTCTCGTTGGAGATGGCCCGATGATCTTCGAGGATGCAACTGATTGGCGATGCAAGGCCATCATGGCGAATGACTTGCTTGTTCCTGATGGGACCAAGTCGAACGTCGGCGATTGGAAGGTCGCTCTTGTCCGTACTCGTATGGGCGTGGACGATTTGTTCGAGAAAATCCAAGACGAGGAGGCTGCGACCGCCACCGGCTGGAACGTGGATTACGTCCGCCAGCGGATCCGCTCCGCGATGCCTGAACCGTATCGTTCTGGTGTGCAGTACGATTGGGAGTTTTTCCAACGTCAGCTTCGTTCAAACGACATCACTTTCTCGGCCCGGTCCGAAGTTGTTTCGATGTGCCATGTTTTCTACAAGGAATTCGATGGCAAGATCAGTCACGTCATCATCGATGAGCGGGACAGCCAGGGGTTCATGTATCGGAAGCTGCGTCGATTCAGCCGATGGGAGCAGGTCATCCATCCGATGTACTACGACCGTGGCGACGGCGAGCACCACGGCGTCAAGGGTCTTGGAATCAAGATGTTGCAGGCGATGGAGTTGAAGAACCGACTCCGTTGCGCGATGGTTGATGCCGCATTCGCTCGCACCCAGATCCTGTTCCGACCGCTCAACGCCAACGCCCTTAGCAAGACGAGCGTGGTGCAGCAGGGTCCGTACGCTATTCTTCCGCCTGATTACGAAGTCATCCAGCAGAACATCGCCGGCGTCTTGGATGCGCCTATGGCGGTCAACGCGGACCTTGAGAACGTGCTCCAAGGGAACCTGTCGCAGTACAGGCAATCGCTCTCCAAGCCCCAAGGAAACCCCAAGACCGCGTACGAGGTAAACGTGATGGTGTCGCAGCAGTCTGCGATTGGTAAGACCCAGTTGAGCCGGTATTACAACCAACTCGATTCGTTCTTTGAGGAGCGATACAACCGCGCTTCAAATCCCAACCTGAACCCGATCACGAAGTCCGACAAGGACGCCATTGAGTTCCAGCGTCGATGCAAAGAGCGCGGTGTTCCTGTCCAAGCCATGATGGATATCGATTTCGTTGAGGCTACCCGGACGGTTGGCCAAGGTTCTCAGTTTGCGAAACAGCAGTTGCTTGGTTCTTTGCTCAGTCTTTCTGGCGCGCTTCCCGAAGGCGGCAAAATCAATCTGCTCAAGGACTACATCGCGGCACAGGTTGGTCAGCAGATGGTGGACAGATATCTGCCGAGCCAGGTCCAGTCGTCTCGCGTCCAAGACCAAGCTGCTCTGGCTGTGCTTGAACATGCGTCGCTTAACCAGAGCAACATGCCCATTGTCACCGACACGCAGGACCATGTGGTGCACATCGAGACGCACATGGCCGCTGCGAACCAAGCCGCTTCATCGCTCCAAAGTGGCGGAAATCCTCAAGAGATCATGTTGTTCATGCAGGGTATCGGGCAACACGTCCAAGACCATTTGCAGCGTCTTGCCACCGACCCCGCTCGCCGGCAACAGGTTGATGCGTACTCGCAGAACCTCCAGGAGCTTGGCAAAACAATCGAGCAGCTTAGCCAGATGCTTCAGCAGCAGCAACAGGGTCAGGCGCAGATGCAGCAGGCGCAGGCCATCCAGCAGGGTACTGATCCTCGTACCGCTGTGATGAACGCGGATATCCAAGCAAAAATTGCTCGCCAGAATGCGGAGACGATGGCCAACATCCAACGACAGAACGCAAAGACGAGCGCAGATTTGTCCCGCAGGAATGCGAAGACGACTGCGGACATCCAGCGAGCGAACGCAACTGCCGAGTCTGACTTGGCGCGGTGATAATGAAAAATATGGAAAACGAAGAAAACGTAGTTCAATTCATCGCGGAGCAATTTCCCAAAATGGGAGGCTGGTGCGACCAGAAAAAAGGTTTGGAAATTGCCAAACTTGTTCTCGAATCAAAACCTCAACATATCGCGGAGGTAGGTGTGTTCGAGGGCAAGTCCACGCTCGCTTTGGCTTATGCCTGCAAGCTCAACGGTAGCGGAACCGTTTATGCAATCGACTCATGGAAAAAAGAGGACTGCATCGATGATGAGACTTCTGCAAATCAAGCGTGGTGGGCTACGCTTGATCTGGACAAGCACTACGAATCATTTGTTGGACATGCAGTTCGCGCTGGAGTCGTGAAGAACATTCAGTTCTGTCGCATGTCGTCATGGGACGCTTCTCGATTCCTGCCGGACATGGATATGGTCCACATCGACGCGAACCATGCTGAATGGCCGTCAACCAGCGATGTCGTCAACTGGCTTCCTAAACTGAAAGTGGGCGGCTACTTGATCATGGATGACGTGAATTGGGATTCCACGCAGACCGCCATCCGGCTTGCCCTAAAACGCTGTGAATTTATCTCGCGATTTGACCTTAACGAGAGCGTTTTTGCAATCTATCGAAAACTAAAATAACTCCGTGGAAACGATTGCTATCACGGTGCGTGGTTCTCCTCGCATCCCGCGCTTAAAAGAAAACCTTGAATCCGCTGGAATCAGTAACTACCGGATTTTTTATGGTCTTGACGGAAAAAAGTCTGGGCTAAAGGCCAGCATTCCTTATGAATGCGATAACCCAGGTTCTGGATATCTCATCTGCCACAAACACGTTGGATGCACGATGTCTCATTGGATGTTGTGGAACGCCCTAGAGTTTGATCCAAACACTCCTGATATGGTCATGGTGCTTGAGGATGACATCTTGTTCAGGCCGCACTGGCGCGAGGCGGTTGAACGCGCGCTAACAAAACTTCCAGAGGATTGGGACGTACTATATCCAGGGTCTTGCTGCGCGCACGGAAAGTTATCACGAGAGTTAGATTCCAACCTGTTTGAAGGAATGCCTCTTTGCACCCATTGCTACGTTATCCGAAAGAAGGCGCTGAAGACCCTGATCGAGACGAACGAGAAGATTAACGCTCCTGTTGATTTGCAGATGTATTTTAATAGCAAGCAGCACCTCAACTGTTTCACGATTTTCCCGCGTGTTGCCGACCAAGATGGTATGAATTTATCCGACTAAAATTATGGGTTTACCTTTCAATGGAGACACGTTCATCGAGCAGGAGTTTCTTTGCCTCAAGGAACGATTTGAGCTTACGACTGCGGTAGAAACAGGAACGCACGAAGGTGATACGACCATTTGGTTGGCCAAGAACTTCTTGAAGACGGTTTCTTGTGAACTCGACAATAATAAGGCTGAGAAAGCAAAGGAGCGATTCAAGCGCGAGAATGTACACGTCGAGATGTTTGAAGGAACCAGCGATGCTTGCATGAACTGGTTCATCCCGAACAACGGCATCGGACATGACACAATTTTCTTTTTGGATGCACATTGGAACGATTATCTACCGCTTCTAGAAGAGCTTGAGGCAATCAATCGGTTTGATATTCATCCAGTAATCGCAATCCACGACTTCAAGGAACCCACCGGACAGCTTGGGTACGACGCTTACAACGGATATGAAATATGCTTTGGTTACATAAAGGAGAAACTGGATGCGATTTACCGAGCTAAAACTCTGACGCAAAAGTATGGATACAGTTTCTACTATAATCATCCGAGCAGATGCACAGGTGCTCGTCGCGGCATAATCTACATCATTCCAAACCGATGAGAGTTGATTTTGATAATACGCCTACTTTTATTGTCTCAAAGCCTGAGAGCGAAAAGGAAAAGCGATGCATCAGATACATGAAGTCGTTTGAAATTGATGCAGTTCCGATGTATGGATTTCGTTCGCACAACTGTGGAATTTCAACCGATTACTATCACAATTGCGAGAAGGAGAAGGCAAAAGTAAAAACCATAGTCGCCGGACTCAGTCACTTCTCCGTCTGGTCGGCCATCAAATGGATGGTTGAGGCGAAAGTAACCAATCATCGCACCTTCTTGATTGTTGAGGACGACGTTGAGTTTATCGACAAGAACTGGAAGGCAAAGGCCAACGACAACCTTGAGTTTCTACCGAATGACTGGCATGTTATATATCTTGGAAGTTGCTGCGCTGACCCAATTGAAGATCATGCCTATATAGCGTCAAACCTATACAAGCTGGTTCGAGGGATGTGTACTCATGCTTATCTTGTAAATTACGAAGGCGCCTGCAAACTCCTTGAAACAAACCAAAAAGTTTGGTGTCCAATCGACATCCAGATAGCGATTGATTCTATGCCAAGGATGAACTTCTATGGAATTCTTCCAAGGCTTGCTACACAGGAGAACACAAATTTGTATCCATAATGAAAGACATCATCCGAAGCCTTTCCATCAAGGCTCTAAAACGATTTGCAAATGGTGGAGACGGTCAAGCCGACCTGTTGATGCAAATCGAGGAACTTCAAAAAACACTTGAGTTGAGGGCGATTGAAAACGAAGAGCACCTTACCGAGGTGCGAGAAGAGCGCGACCACTGGCTGTCTCTTTATGATGAGATCAAATTTGCTGCTGAATTTCTTATGAGCTACGCAAAAAATGACGTTCCAAAGCTGGCTGAACAAGTGGATTGGGAGGTCGGCAAGATTGTTCTACCGGAGGAGGTCGGAACCTACTACTTCAACCCTGCCATCTTTCAAGAATCGGACGGCAAGATTCTTTTGTTTGCTCGTCGATGCCGCAACAAACGCGAGAAGGATGAGGATACGTATGTCGAGAAGAACGACATCGTTGTCTTTGAACTCAGCAAAGACCTTCGCGCGACCAAGAAAGCGTTGATCCAACTGACATCTCAACATCCAAACGAACAGTTTGAAGACCCTCGCGTGGTCAAATTTGGAGACAAGTACGGGATAAACTGCGCCACCTTTGTTCCGTTCAAGTCGTACGCGCATCAGGCGATGTTTCTGCTCGATAAACAGTTCCTGAACGTGGGCCGGTTCGATACGGTCTATGGCAACAACTTGTCCCAGGCGATGGTGAACGATGGACACGAAAAGAACTGGCTTTTATTCGTCCACGATAACACGCCACACATGGTGTATTCTGCCAATCCACACGTCGTTGTGCGCCTCAATGGGCGGTTAGAGAAGGAAACGGAATACTCGACCGATGAGTTCAATCCTCTTTGGAAGTTCGGCGAAGTGCGCGGCGGCTCCAACCCTATCCTTGCGGACGGCCTGTACTGGACCTTCTTCCATAGCTCGCTCCCGTGGATCAACAAGAAGCGCAGGTACTACATGGGTGCATACGCTTTTGAAGCCAAAGCCCCGTTCCGCATCGTCCGCATGACCACGCTTCCGATCCTTACCGGAACAAATCAACAGGATTGGTGGCCTGGACTTCCTGCGGTTGTGTTCCCATGCGGCGCGTTCTACGATAGTTCCAAGAATCAGTTCGTTGTTTCGTACGGAATCAACGATGTTGACTGCGGATACATCAAGCTACCACTGGCCGACATGCTGGAGATCACCAAGATCATCCGGCCCAAACGAGATACCGTCACCCCCGAGAAACCAATCAAACTAGATGACGTTCTCGACCCGATTCCTCAGAGACACAAACTGAAACGTAACACGATCACAAAATATGATAAACTGGATGCGCGGCTTAACGAAAGAGAACCCGAAGAACTTGCTGGAACTGCCTGACGTAAATATCGCGGACTGGATAAACAACGGACAACAGGCAGAACTCGCCCTCATCATGCGGAATCCTGTTCTCAGGATGGCTCTACGCATCGTTGCAGAGTCCATGCCCATCGCAATGCCATCTCACGGTAGCAAGGAGTCAGACATTGTTTTTGCCGCCGGCATCACCGCTGGTTATGCACATTGTCTTGAAAATTTGCGAAAATTGTCAGTAGTTGATGTCACGAAAGAACTTGAAGCGACCTTTGACGATAAAAACTAACAAAACTTTATGGAAGAACCACTGAACTCGCCCGTTGTCCACTCTGCACAGCCTCCTGATTTTGGAAGCTCATTCATCGACGCATTCAAAACTGCTGGTCTTGACGACATCGCTGTTGCTGATGGCGTCGCTTCTCAGGTCGTTGAAGAACCAAAAGCCAAAAAGACGGCTGAACCCGACGCGAAGTTGAGTCGCGCGGAGATGGACATCGATCAGATGTTCAAGCCCAAGGAAAAGGCCGTCGAAATTGATTCTGACATCCCGGAATCCATCAAGTCCACGAAAGCGGCAGATGCTTTCCGCAAGATCAAGGAGGAGAAGGCGCAGCTATCCAAACAGCTTGACGACCTCAAGGCTGGAAAGGTTTCCGACACGGAGGTTGAATCCAAGTTCAAGACTCTTCAATCAGAGCGTGATGCGCTTTCCGAACGTGTCCGATTGCTCGACATCGAGCGGCATCCTGATTTCGTCAAGAAGTACGAGTCGAAGATCACCGGCGTTTTTGATTCGTTGAAGGGGCTTGTCGGAACCGAAGGGGATCGCCTGATCGGATTGCTCAAGTCTCCCGAAAACGATTATCGGAACTCTCAGATCGACGATATCGTTGAAGGGCTTTCTCCTTCTAAGAAGGCGAAGCTAGGAGCATTGATCGTCAAATACGACGAGATCAACGGCGAAAAGTCTGCTGAGATGTCCGAGGCAAAAGCCGATTACGATTCGGTCATCTCGAAGTACAGGCAGGATAGCGATGAAAATACCGCGTCTGCTTTGGAGTCGGCCACCAAGACCTGGACCAAGGTAAGCGAGAACGCTCGCGCTCTTGAGATCTTCGAGCCTCGCGACAACGATGAGGAGTGGAACACCGAGTTGAATGGCCGACTCAATCTCGCCCGGCAGATCTTCAACGGCGAGAACAGTGAAGAAGACCTCGCCAAAGCCGCCCTATGGGCCGCAGCCGCTCCCAAGTACCGTGAACTGCTGTATTCTCAGGTCGAGGTGAACAAACGCCTACAAGCCGAACTGGCTAAGTATCGCGGAAGTCAGCCTGGAGTCAGCTCCAAGGCGACCGGTGGTTCCAGCAAATCAAGCAGCGGAGACGCTTCCAAGAGTGAAGATTTTGTGGCAAGCGTGATGAAATCGCTTGGTCGCTAAAACTCTAAAACGATTACCCCCCGGTTGTTTTTATTACAATCGGGGGGTTTTGCTTGGAAACGATTACTTCCCGGTTGTTTTTATTACAATCGGGGGGGGTTGCTTGGAAACGATTACTTCTTCTTGTACGGACCGCTTCCGTAAGGACCGCTTCCGCTCGGAACAGGCTTCGTGGTCGGCTTGGTGGGAATCTTCGCGGGTGCAGGTTTAGGAGACTGCTTGTATGGTCCGCTTCCTGAAACGGATCCCTTGTACGGTGCGTTATTGCTCATAATTTTCCTTTCTTCCGCAGCCTATGTTGGTAACCAATTTTCTGAAAGCTGGTTTTTTCGCGTTTAAATCGAGCTTTTTCTGCGCTGCTCATCTCCATCGTCGTCTTTGGGGTCTTATCGCTCACGCGTTTGGTAGGTCTGCACGCTGGATATCCAGCGCGTTCCTCACCTTCCTGACGACCGCATGGTTTGCCGGTTTTGATGTCCACCCACTTTTCGGCGAACCAACGGCCTAAACCGCCCCTGACTTTTTTATCCGACATCGGCAACCTTGTATTTGCCACCGCGCTTCTTGTATTCGCGAACGAGCCAAGCATTAGCGTATGCGGATGGATACACGTCGAACTTCGATTTTGCCGCAGACTTCATCTTTCCATAGAGAGACGTGTTGATTGGGACGTTTTTTTTCATTGCTTGGGAAGCGCGTACCAACCTTCTGAAATTGTAATCCGATTCTGAGAGCGGATTGTTTTGCCGCTTGCGTCAAGTACCCAAACCCTCGCTTTGACGCTCTCAGCGAGGCGCACAGGCTCACCGTGGGGGACGTAGACCACTCGACTCGCGCACCCCGCGCTCATGCTCATCGATGCGAGCAAGCAAATCACGCTTAAGCTCCGGTTGTTTCTTGGCGTCTTCACTAGATACGTCCTGTTTTGACAAAGAAAATAGCCAAGCGACCAGCTTTACCGCAAAGCCGGCCAAGAAGTTCATTTGACCGCGTTTTTCTTGTTGTTGTAGATGGACCAGGCGACACCAGAGGCGGTGACAGCGGCACCTACAAGTTCATCGGCCTGACCAGACGAAACAAAACCCTTGGCAATCAAGAATCCACCGGCAGCGGTCAATACGTGGCGAAGTAAAGAGGCAAAATAAGCGTTCATTTGTCGTTTTTAAGTTTTCTGTACAGTTCGATTGATTTTACAACACAGGTCAAAAGAGCGGCAAGCGCACCAAGCGCAAGCGATGCTCCTTTTAGATTTGGTTCTGAAAATATCGCGTTACCGAGCAGGCCAAGAACTGGCCCACCAACGCCTATCGACATATCGCGAACAAAAGCGTGGTGGCCAGTCATGGTGGCCTTTTAGTTGGTTCCCTCGGACTGCTTTGCAGCTTGCAGGATGATGTCGGCAATCGGAACAGCGACCTTTGCATTCTGATAACCACCGGCTTTGATGGCGATATCGACGAGTTGCATCAGTGCGTTCGCTTGTTCAGTCGTCAGTTCAATTTTGATCATGCGACAGGAGCTTCGGAAACAATGATTGGCTCGTCAATGACAACCGGAACCGGCGTCCAAGGAAGCGGAAGCGACACGACCGGAGCATTGGCCTGGTCAACAATCTCTTTCTCCACGCTCGCCTCGACAGACGCCTT
>Ga0209443_1002044_pt1 | contig 12164 bp, 24 predicted proteins | sample LauGreBMM110DCMD_2_FD_187571 | JGI IMG/M metagenome (GOLD analysis project Ga0209443, IMG submission 187571) | Freshwater lake microbial communities from Lake Michigan, USA - Su13.BD.MM110.DCMD (SPAdes) (version 2) | ecosystem: Environmental > Aquatic > Freshwater > Lake | place: Lake Michigan... | reverse complement strand
TTACCCTTCGCGTCCTCGCGGATAGCGCGAGCATGGACGGAGCGCAGCTTGCCGTGCCCGTCGTAGCCCCCAACTGCGAGAGGGTACTCGCTGCCCCACGACCACCAGTCAGGCCAGTCATTCTCGGTCGTAACCAGAGCGGCGCACGGTGCATCAAGGGGGATGCCACGCGAGGCGAGGTAGTCGGCAACCATTCGACAGGATCGAATAGTTCGACCATGCTCGCGCAGGAACGCTACGACCTCGTCGGCAGGAGGTGGGGGTAGCTCAGCCACGACCATAGGTGCGGGACGAGGCGACAGGCGCGGAGCATCGGCGTGGTACTCGACCTCGACCAAGCGCATGGCTGCGAGCCAGTCACGGACGGGTCGCCAGTTATCCCCGGCCCGTGGAGCCCGACCGAAGATGAGGCCAGCCGCTATCCACAGTCCACCGCCGTACACGCCGCAGCGCAGGCACTTGGCGCAGGCACCACCCTTGTCCCACATGACAGGGTGCCGCTTGTCCTTACCCGACCGGCGGTCAGCAGCACACCACGGGCATGGACCGAAGCCACGCTGCCGCACATCGAGGCGTTCGCCTGCCGCAGCGACGACGGCATCAGCGCGGAGGTCACGCGCCTGGTCGAGCCATGTCATGCTGCACCCATAAGAGAGGCGGGTGCCGCTGGCGGGACCACCACAGACCCGTGCTCCAGCGACCCCGCCATAGCCGCTACGATGGGGAGAGAGTCCATCACTGCGACTGGCCCCACATAGCAAGGCAGGCTGCATCGGCAAGTCCGTCGTGCGGTTTGCGGCTGCGACCATTCTGTAGAGAAAGTGCAGGGAGGCGTGTCCGGACCAGCGCGATGGCAGCGTCTTTCTTGCCAGCACCATGCCACCCACCAGCGGGAGGCGAGCCAAGGACGGCACGCGACCATACTGCGGGGCTGACTTCGATCACCGGGATGTCGTGGCAGACCCCGAGGATGCGCCCCCAGTTCTTCCCGCAGTTGAACGCACCGACCCGTCCCTCCATCGGTCGCGTCTGCTGCTCCTCGACCACGACGCGGAAGACCTCGCCCGTAGCCTGCGCCTGAGCGCGAGCGAGCATGAGGTATTCGCGCACGATGCTGGGGATGACGTTGCTGCGAAGCACGTAGGGTGCGACGGGGTCATCAGCCGACCAGCGGTGAAGCACATCGTCTCCACGCAGGGCGACGATGCCACCGTGCAGACCAGGGTCAATGCCTACGACAACCATGACGGGTCTTCCTCCAACTCGTAGTCGAACATCACCTGTCCAGCGTTGAACGAGAGCCATTCTTTGGCGTCGTCCCGGTCCCACTCCTGCTCCAGCATGATCGCGTCAACTGACTTGTTCCAGTCGTAGACGACGACATGCTCGTTAGTGTCCAGCACGACCACATCGATGATGCACGGGTCGTACACCAAGCGAGGCTCAAGCACGTACAAGTCCACACCATGCTCGTCAGCGTAGGTGTCCACATCTATGGTCATGCCTTCTCCACTAGTTCGATGCGCCTACCGATCCAGCGCATGCAGTTGACTGCCATGCTGTTGCCGAGAGCCTTGTATCGTCCACCGTCAGGGCACTCCTCCGCAGGCTTCTTCTTCCACGGGATGCGCGTGTAGTTGTCGGGGAAGCCCTGTAGGCGTTCGCACTCGACAGGTGTGAGGCGGCGCACGGCCATTGATTCGCATACGGCTGCGCCTCCCTGGTGCATAGCAGGGTTGCTACCGGACGCATCGAGAGTCTTGGTGACATCTGCGACGGTCACATGAATGTCGTCCTTTTTGTCTCCCTTACCAGGCGCGATATTAAAGACTGCTGGCAGGATGCGTCCGGTGTAGTTGTCGGGGAACCCCTGTAGGCGTTCGCACTCGACGGGAGTGAGGCGACGGACGGCCATTGATGTGAGCACTGTACCGACACTCTCGTTCGCGCCACCGCTAGGCGACTTGATGGTCTGGCAGACATCCGACACGGCGTGGTTGTACGTGTCGAACGCAACAGGAAGTATGCGTCCGGTGTAGGCGTCCTGTCCGTTCAGTCCTCCACCGTGGTGGGCTCCGTCCGCGATGGTTCCGCAGACATCGGCCACTTCCGGGTGAACCATCATGGCCGCGATGGGTGCTTCATGGAGGCACGTCAGCGTCGGTGCAGTTCCATCAGAGAGCACTGGCGCGTTGGCTTGACCGCTTGCCATGACATCCGTGGCGTACAAGGAACGAAGATGGCAGCTTTTTGTGCTTAGCGCAGACGCAAAGTCTCCCGTCACTTCATGGTTGTAGGCATCGACACCGAAGCCATCCGGAGAGCGGCAGTCAGCATCGGCGGCAGAACTTTCGCTCGTTTCTCGGCGCGGCGAAGAATCCCTGTGCACGCCTTCTGGCTCAAAAAGAACCGCTGCGGCACGGTCGAAGCGTCCTCCAGAATGTGCGACAACGAAGACACGCTGCCGTCGCTGGGGGACGGCGCCAGGGTAGCCGTCCACGCGTACGTATTGAGCGTCAAGCACCCTGTAGGCCCACCCATACCCGAGGTCTTCCAGCCCCCCGAGGAAGGCTCCAAACGCCCGTCCTCCGTCCTGAGACAGGACACCGGGGACGTTTTCCCACACGACCCAGCGCGGCGCAGATGTGCGAACCAATCGGAGAAACTCCAGCGTGAGGCCTCCTCGAGCGTCGGCGAGCCCCTGTCGGAGTCCGGCGACGGAGAAAGCTTGGCAGGGTGTTCCCCCGACGAGGAGGTCGATGCGACCATCGACGTGAACAGGGTGAGCTGGGTCGATGAGCTTTGTGAAATCGCCATGGTTCGGAACCTGCGGGTAGTGGTGCGCGAGGACCGCGCTGGGGAAAGGCTCGATCTCGCAGAACCACGCAGGCGTCCACCCGAGCGGGTGCCACGCGACGGATGCCGCTTCTATGCCAGAGCAGACGGAGCCGTACTTCATCGCAGCCCCCTCGCCCGCTTGTACGTCGAGATGACGTACCAGTTCCGACCGACCTGCTCCCCGATGGCGCGGACACCCAGCCCGTCGTTCAGCATGGCATCCACGAGCCGGCGCTCGTGCTCACTTAGGGCCGCGTACTTCGCGCTCCGCTTGCCGGTGACCTGAGCGATCGCGGCCTTGGCGTTCTGGGTCGCCACGTACTGCGCGCAGGCTTCCGGTTGCCGCGTGAGGGCCGCGCCGACGTCGACCCATGTGTGCCCCCGTGCGCGCATCTCGCGTGCCTTGGCGAGCTCGCTGGGACGCCACGCGCGGTAGGTGTGCTTTGCCACGAGACGCGGTCGCGGTTGGGCATCGGCGAGCATGTCCAGCGCCGACCAATCCGAGGCCTTCAGCGTCGCGAGGAGGCAGTGCATCGCCCCCTCGCTGCGCCCGAGCTCCGCGCCCACCTCGCGCCAGGTGAGCCCTGTCTCACGCAGCTGGCGTGCGCGTTCGTACTCGGAGGGTCGCCACGGGGTATTCGTCCGGGTCATGGTGCGTCCTCCAGCGCGGCGACGAGGGCTTCGGCTTCGCTATCGACCCATTGGCCTCGATGATGTGGGTGGCAGTCGAACTTGTACCCGTGCTCGGGTGAGATCTTGACGCTTACCTGGAGGACCGGAACTGCGTGCGCCTCCCGCACCAGCGCGAGCAAGCAGCCGACCGTCGCGGGGTCGGTGAGGTCGGGCACGAAGTCCTCGACGCATCCGGGCTTGCACTTGCCTTCTTCGTTGTACACCATCCACAGAACGTCGTCGTCTACGAGCACGACACGGTGCCCCTCGGCGGTCGCCATTCCGCTCATCCACCGCCAGTCTTTGCACGCCACGGCGCGACGCCCGATCGCGATTTGTTTGTCGGTCACGCCCCCTCCCCCGCACGGTGCAGTCCGCGCTCGATCATGACTGAAGCGTGGTTCAGCGCGGCCCATCCCGCGGCGTCCCGGTCCCACTGGCCCGCCTGCTCCCGCAGGAACGCCACCACGGCGGCGCGCTCCTGGGCGATGGCATCGGCGACGATCTCCGCAGTCTCGTCGTGCTCTTCCTCGCCATCGCCCCACTCGAAGAAGGCTTGCTCCGAGTGCGCCATGGCTTCTTTAAGCGTCTCGTCCCAGCCCTGCGGAACGGCTTGGTTCGCGTCGTCGGTGATGACTGTCCACGACCACCCACCCTTTGCGTGCGGTGTGATCTCCAGCACCCACTGCTCACCTAGGTCGCCCGTCCATCCGTCGATGGCGTGGTCCTCTTCCCATTTGATCATGGCCATCTCCCTAGAAGCCGCGCGATGGCGGCGATGATGTTGACGAGCGTGCTCATCCGAGCCGGTTCCCGATCCACTTGGCGTACGCCTTCTCTGCCAGCGCCTTCGCCGCGACGTCGGTGGGCGCCATGCCTCGCGCGTCGTCGTCTGCTGCCAGCGCAGAGAACTCCCAGCTGAACCCGCCGCCACGGTGGGCACGGTTCACGAGGAGCATCACCTGGCTAGTCGATGTGCCGGCCTTCCAGCCAAGGCCCGTCTCTGTCCACTTGATGCTCACAGCGCGGCCCACACGAAGAAGAGCACCATCAGGCCCATCGCCGCAATGAAGTTGTCGTGCTCTTCCAGTAGGAAGCCCGGGTCATGCCAGATGCAGCGGATCGTGTCGTAGAGGCTCATGTGGTACTCCCTGCCGGGGTCCATCCCCGACGACCTAGGAATACCCATATCGTGCGAAGCACGCAAGGGGACCACGCGAAGATTTCTAGCAGGGCTCGACGAACACATCGATGCGCGCGGTGCCCAGCTCGCAACGCTTGACGACGCTCAGCTGGACCACGAAGCGGTCGTCCTCGAGGAGGCCGGCCTCGACCATCGCATCCAGCACGATCTTTCCGACGTTGTCGGCGTCAGGCTTAGTGGCGTAGGGGATGCCGAGGATAGCGACGCGGTCCTTCCATCGCTCCTTCGTGCACCAGGCAGGGCGCGACTTCGGCAACGGCCAGTACGCCACAATCTCCACGGCCACAGGGCCGGCGAAGGGCTCGCCCTGGCGTTGCTCACGCAGCATCACGACCGCTGCCTCCATCCACGCGCGATGCTCGGGAGGCATGTAGACGCGCCCACCTCCTCGAGCTGCTCGCGGACGAGATGCGCCACGAGGGACGAGGCCAATGGTGTAGCCGATGGTCATTCAACCTCCACGGGGAACAGGGGCATAGCCACGCCCCGGATGCGTGCCCGGGCGATCTCTGCGTACTCGGGCGATAGCTCGCACCCGATGAAGTCGAAGCCCTCTAGGACCGCGCCTCGCCCTGTTGACCCAGACCCTGTGAACGGGTCTAGGACCGTGCCGCCGGGAGGCGTGACCAGCCGGCACAGGTAGCGCATTAGGTCGGTGGGCTTGACGGTAGGGTGGATGTTGGCGCGTGCAGTTGTTCGTTCGTTGCCAGCTCCGGTGAGCATTGAACCGTCGGCGGTAGCCTGCATCCCGCCCGTGCGGACCAGCTCAAACGCATCTAGCCCTTCGTCCCTGTCCTCCCGCCCTGCCTTCGGCGTGTAGAAGAAGCGAGCGGCCTCGCCCAGCCCTGCGGTAGCCTCCTCGCTTCCGTCGTGGATGAAGTTGGCGGGCCAGCGTCCACCTTCGACCCTACACCCATCCACATTGATCGCCCCCGTCCCGTGGGCCAGCACGTTCGCGGCCACGGTGCCGATCAAGGGCTTGCGCGCCATGCAGATCGGCTCGTGCGCGGGCTTCAGAGCCGTGCCCCAGCCGGACCATTGACGGGCGGCGTCGGTGGCGGGGGAGGTAACGTCCACCACCTTTGATGCCTGGCCGTTCTTTCCCTCGGCCTGCAACATGCCAAAAGTTGCGCCGCTGCCCATTCCAGACGTTTTTTGGCCAATCACCTCCCGCTCCGCCCCCGCCGCACGGTCGATAGCCTTCGACACATCCAGAGACTTCGGGAACCCCGAAAAATAGAGCCACATGATCTGGTCGCGGATCTCGAAGCCCGCGTCCTCGATAGCGCAGGTCATCCGGTGGTACGTGCGCGACCCGGAGAAGGCGAGCAAGTGCCCTCCGGGCTTGAGCACGCGGAACGCCTGCCGCCACACCTCCACGTCGTAGGCGATGCCCGACGCATCCCACGACTTGCCCATGAACCCCAGCTCGTAGGGCGGGTCGCAGACCACCGCGTCCACCGATGCGTCAGGCAGGGTCGCCATTGTGACGCGGCAGTCACCGACAAGAACGCGCGCGCTCACGACCCGTACCCCGGCAGCGGCTTGGGCTTGTCCGTCCACATCCGAAGGCCGGCGAGCACCCAGATCAGAGCGAGCATCGTACCGACCACGCCCCAGACCCAGCCGGGAGCGTCGAAGTGCTCAAGTAGCAAATAGACGAGGGCCGTCGTCTGGATGGGCAGTTGCGCGGGGAGCTGGCCCCAAGGAATGACGGTGCGGGTCATGTTGCCTCCGAACTATTCGATACTGTCGAATGGTTGCCCCTCACGGTACGTCCATCGCCGCCGCGGCCATGAGCTCCACCGCCGGGATGTCCAGCGCGCGAGCTATCGCCACCATCGCCGTGAGCGACGGCTTGAACTCGCCGGCCTCCCAGCGCGTGACCTGCGAGCCGGCGACGCCGACCTGTCGGGCCAGCTCCGCGCGTGACATTTCGAGCGTCTCGCGGTGGACGCGAATCAGAGTGCCGAGGGTGGGGTGGAGCATGGACCTGCACTATACTGCACTTGCGCTAAACGCAAGGCGCGCATAGGGTGGGCCCATGACACCACACGCCCTCGGGCTCTCAAACCTCCTCACCTTCCTCCTGGAACACCACGCTGAAGACATCGGCGTCGTGAGCTACTCCATCACCGCGTCCACCGTCAGCCTGAAGGCGCCGCCGAAGGGTGCGACCATGCTGGGGTGGGCGTGGGAGCCCAGCCCCCTCACCGGCCAGCTCATGCACCGCACGCCTTCCGGCATCTTCATCTTCGCCCCCGCCACCGAGGTATCCGCATGACATCGCACTCCCCCGAGCTGGACCAGCTCGCCACCGCTCTCGCCGTCGCGCAGGGCTCCATCCAGCCGGCCATCCGTGACCGCACAAACCCCGCTTTCAAATCTTCCTACGCCGACCTCGCGAGCACCTGGGATGCGTGCAGGGTCGCCCTGTCGTCCAACGGCCTCGCCGTCTCCCAGCATCCGGGTCGCCTGGAGGACGGCAGCGTCACCGTGACGACGATGCTGCTCCACCGCTCGGGGCAGCACATCACTTCGGTGTGCTCGGCGCTCCCCCGCGACGCGAGCCCGGCCTCCGTCGGGTCGGTCGTGACCTACCTGCGCCGGTACGGCCTTGCCGCCGCCGTGGGCGTCTCGCCTGAGGACGACGATGGACAGGCCGCGAGCCAGACCGCCGCGCCCTACGCGCCCGCCCAGCGCGTCCCTGCCCCTGTCCAGCGTGTGGCTGACGCGCCTGCCCTGTCCAGCGTCGATCCGTCCTGCCCCACGTGCTCGGGTACGATGTGGGACAATCGCCCGAAGAAGGCGAGCGGGGACGCAAACCCGAAGTCGCCCGATTTTAAGTGCCGCGACAAGGCGTGCGGCGGGGTCATCTGGAAGTACGGCGAGAAGGCGCGAGGCCCGGTGCCTCAGACGCGCGGCCCCCTCCTCGATGCACCCGCGCCGACTGACGAAGACGCCCCCGGCTTTCCCTTCTAGGAGTGACCATGACGACGACGTACGACCTGATGCGCGGCGCTGCCCGCGTCCAAATGGAGATTGACGAGAACTCCGGGCTCATCTCGGACGACACCGCCGCGTTCCTCGTCGGATGGATCGAGGAGAGCGAGGACAAGGTGCTCGCCTGTATGCACCTGGTAAGGCGCATGGAAGTCGAGGCCGAGCTGCTCGAAGCCGAAGAGAAGCGCCTGCGGTTTAAGCGCAAGACCGCCGAGAACGTCGCGGAGCACGTGAAGGCGCTCGCCACCGGCCTCCTCCTGGCGCGAGAGGCGATGGGCGAGGAGAGCAAGGTCAAGGGACCGACCTACTCGGCTTGGCTTGCCGAGACGGTGAGCATCGTAGGCCCGGACGAAGTGTCCGAATGGCCGGAGGTCTGGCGTCGGGTCAAGGTGGAGCCGGACCGCGCCGCCGCTCTTCGTGCTGCCAAGGGTGGCGCCGCGCTTCCCGAGGGCTTCGAGCTCAAGGCTACGCGAGGTGTGCGATGGCGTTGATCTCGTCGAACGCCCTGCGTCACCGGCTAAACGAGCTGCGCGTCAAGTACTCGCACGAACGGCGCATCGCTCACCAGCAAGCCGTGGAGGCGTGCATGGTCCAGCTGGACGAGGTGGAGGCGTACGCGGAAGAGCAAGAGGCCGCGCTACTGCATGACCGCGCGCAGCTCGCCACCTTCGCCGACAAGCCCTAGTTCGCGGGCTTCGCGGTCTGAAGCAGAAGCTCAATCACCACGGCGTTGTGGGACGGCGAGAAGAGAAACAGCTTGGTGATCCTCGCTGCCCCGTTCGCGCCGTTGCCATTGATGTTGTAGTTCAAATACTGATCGATGGTCCACGCCCCGGTCGCCGGGGCAGCACCGCCATCCGTCAGCGTCTGGTCGAAGGACACCATCGCCTCCTTCGTCGCATTGTCCCTGTTGTGCAGGTTGAGCGCGAGATGCGTCAGGGCCGGCAGGTTGACCTGCGTGACGACGCTCGACGTCCCGGTCGTGATGACCTGCACGTGCGGGAGGTGGGTAGGCGCGAGGGTGACGGCCATTAGTCGAGCCCGTCCCGCGTCAGGACGTAGGCGAGATGGAGCGCCGCCCGAATTATGCGACGGCGTTCCGCGCGCGTGACCTTGGTCCCCCCGTCGCTGCTGGCCCGCGTAGCGGAACGCATCTCGGTAATGACGGCGAGCACCTCGGTAGGCAGCTCGACTAGCTCGACAGGGTCGTACGGCATGGTCCTCCTAGTTCGATGCCCTCGACGTCCCCGACACCATGCCAGAGCCGCCGAGGGCACCGCGCGCCCGATTGAGTCGCACAACGAACGTACCCTAAAGCGAGACGACGCGCCGCCTCGACACCATGCCGAGGTAGCGCGTCGCCTTTCTGGGGTAGGGGTCCCTAGAGGACCTAGTAACGCTTCGGCGTGTAGGTCTTCCCGTCGAAGTACAGGCTCTCGCCACACCGCTTTGAGTCACGGTACGGTGCGCCAAGGCTGATGTGTATCCACGCGCTACCGGGCGGCTTCTCGAGGATGCACTGCCCGAACGCAATCCCGCTCTCGCACACGATCCACTTGTGCAACTCGTCTACCGTGACGGCAGGGCACACGAAGTCAGCGGCTTCGCCCTTGCAGTGTTGAGACGTGGCGCTGGCGCCCTTGGTCGCTGCGTTCAGCGCCGGGCCGCGAAAGCCTGACGTCACGCGCACAACGCCGAACTTCGCGCGGATCACTTCAAGCATCCCAGCGACCAGCTTGAGACGGTCGTAGTAGTCGCGAGCCTCGCGCCGGTTGGCGTCTTGGAGGTCGGCCTTGCCGGTGCGCGTCAGCTCCTCGAAGCTGAAGTGCTCAGTTAGCGTCATTAGAGGCTCCGTTGGACCGCGTCCCGAAGAAGTAAGCGAACACCATTAGGCACGTATCCTTCACGAAGCCGACGATAGCCGCGCGCTCGCCGGTCCGAAGCAGGAGCACATCCGGCCCGGCGATAAGCAAGTCGCAGAGGTAGACGGCCACCAAGAAGGCAACCATCGCCGTCGCGAAGAAGGTCAGCGCCTCGATCATGGACTTCGCACGCGAGAAGATGCGCTCCACGAGGAGCTGAACGACGACGACGACGCCAAGGCCGAACACGATAGCGGTGATGGTCCCGGCCTGCGTGTCGTAGAGAGAGATGAACCCGTCCACGGTGGGCAGCTCGTGCGCGTCGATGCCCTCCACGAGCACGGCGTCGTCAGTCACCAGGGGGACGACCTCGGGACTAGTGTCGAGGTCCACTAGCGACCGCGCTGGATGGCGTCGACGTCGGCGCGTAGGGCGTTGACGTCGCGGCGCAGCGCCACCAGCTCGCTACCGAGGGTCGCTGCTTGACGTTCCATGCCCTCGAGGCGCCCGTCTATGCGCGCGAGGATGGTCCGCATGTCGGTCACATCCTCGGCAGCGATAGCCGGCGCGGCCTTAGCTTCGGACAGGTAGCCGCCTGCGAGGCCAGTACCGCCGACGGTCGCAGCGCCGATCATCATCACGGCCCACACGGGCACAGAGACTAGGCGATCTGTCCATCGCGGCGTAGCTGAGTCAGGCATGTGAGCCCCCTTGAGAGGCGGACTAACCGACGAGCCGGAACCGTGCGATCTCCGCGCCGGTCCCGTCGGCCAGCTCGCAGTAGTCCTCTGCCCAAACGTGCACGTCAACGCCCGGATACGCGGGCAGCTGGGTCACGCCACAGGATGCGGGCACCGAGGCGAACGCCGTCGCCGGGTAGTAGGCGACGTACTGCTCGATCTGCTCCAGGTACGTCATCTCAATACTCCATGAGGACGGAGTCCCCTGGCGTCGTGGTCGACGACGCAAAGACGTAGCCTTTGTTGACGCCGGCGCTATCGACGCGCTGGCCAAAGGTGGCGGCACGAATGAGGCGGAACTCGCGGATACGTCCGCACCAGTTCGCCACGCAGGTCGCGTACATCACCGACGCAGGGAAGCGACCGGCGCGCGTCGTGCGGTTTGCCGCCGTCTGCGAGGTGATCACAATCTCCCGCAGCGTGGCCACCATCGTCGCGCTGTTCGGCGTGAACGTCAGGAAGTGCGCGTTCGTCGCGGAGCCGCCGTGCCACATGAAAGTATTGACGACGGTGTTCGTCAGCATCGTCTGAGAAAGCACGCTGCTTCCGCCGGTCCACATGCCGTAGATGCGCCCGTCGCTCTCCCCGTCGACCGCGTCCCCGGTGTCCGGGTCAACGAGTGCGCCCGCGCCAGCCCCGTACATTTGCCCGGTAGAGCCGGTTGTCATCCCGATCTGGATTGTCTCTTCGGACTCAAAGATGATGAACGAAACCGGCGCGGTTGGCGAGTTGGTCCCGATCTGCACATACCCGGACCACTGCCCGGAGGTGAAGGGGAGCGCAGCGTTCCAGGCGTTGAAGCTGCCGCTATTCTTGTTAATACCGATGTGCAGACGGTTGGCTAAATAGGTGTCGATAATCATCGTCGGTGACGGCGAGGGTGTCGTCGTCGCGCCGGCGATAATGATGCGTTGCGCCAGCGAGCCGCTAGGTGGCGAGGCATAGACCGCCTCGGTGACGCCTGCGTTCTGATAGCGGGACCATGTCCAGCCCGTGCCGCCGGGCGTAAACACGCGCGTCGTCCCGTCCACATAGGTCGTCACGGTTGGCTGGACTGCGGCCCAGATGGCGTTCAGCATGTCCACGATGCCGTTTGAGGCAGAGACGGCGGTCGTCAGCTTGCGGTGATTCAGCGCGGCGAGGCTCATATGAAGGTCCCGGTGTAGATTATGGCGCTATTGCCGTCGACCACGAGGCCTTCAAGGACCAGCTCGCCGCCTAGGACAGACATCGCAACCAGAAGCGGTACCCACTGAAGCGTCCCGGCGCGGCGCACTAGCATCGTCTCGTTAGTCGTCGCCTGTACCACGGAAGCGGCCCCAGCTGCGTCCCACGCGGCGATGGCGGTCGCACTGCCTGTATGCCCTGCCGATGCCCACGCGAGGGCACTGAGGGCCGTGTGCGCGGGTAGAGGCGGCGTACCGTGCGAGTGGTCCCCGCGCGCGTAGTCCGTGGACACGCCAACGATAGGCTGGAGGCCCGGCGTCGTCTCCGAAACCACCGTAGTCGAGGGCGTACCGCCGCCGCCACCAGTTGCGCCGACCGTCACTTCGAGCACGCCGGAGACGATGGCCTCGGAGAAGGTGACGTTCTGGCCCGGCTTCAACCTGCCGATGCCGGCTATCGTTGACGTCTCACGGTAGAGCGGGACGAGCGCCATGTCAGGCCACCGGCGACCACGACAGGACGGTGTCGTACTCGTCCGTTTCAACCAGGCAAGGCAGGGTCCAGCCCTGCTCACCGGAGATGATCACCCACTTGGGCGGGATGCCGATGTAGTAGCCGGCGCACCCGTTGGAGATGGCGATCTCGGTTGCAGTCTCGGAGGGGAACCCTACGGGCACG
>Ga0209443_1002043_pt1 | contig 12170 bp, 14 predicted proteins | sample LauGreBMM110DCMD_2_FD_187571 | JGI IMG/M metagenome (GOLD analysis project Ga0209443, IMG submission 187571) | Freshwater lake microbial communities from Lake Michigan, USA - Su13.BD.MM110.DCMD (SPAdes) (version 2) | ecosystem: Environmental > Aquatic > Freshwater > Lake | place: Lake Michigan... | reverse complement strand
ACAAAATATTTTATTTTTAAGTATTTATAAAAAAAGTTATGCAAACACTTTTACAATTATTTTTTTGGTAACCAGACCATAAAATTCATTTATGGTCACAATGGGTCGCCTTTTGAGCAAAGTATTCTGGCTTTTCGATTTTTGGACATTTATTTTTGTCCATTTTTGAAATTCTGAAAAAACTTTCCCAACAAAAAAGTGAAGAGTAGCCCTACACATGTAAAGAACTTTTCTAGAGTAAAATGTATGAATTCTTTTACATAATGTAGAGAGAAAGGACGTCGGCTTTAAGTAGGTTTATAATATATATATATATAAAAGGTACTTAAAAACAATTATATTTACTATATAATGAAATACATCATAACTATTATTAAAAAATTACTACCCAAAGACTTACCAAAACCTCTTGGTAGATGGAGAATAGAACAATGTAACTCTAAAATGAACAATAAAATAGACTTATCAAATGAAGACCATTGTGGCCCTTGTGGTCAATATGCATTAGAAAAAGTAAAAATTAAAAATAATAAAAGATATAAAAAAGAAAAGATATAATAAAGAAAAGATATATTTTAAAATTGAAATGAATTAAATACGAATACTTTATACTATTACATGACTGATATATTTGATACAAATATGAATCCTACTTTTATATTCGTAGATGGAAGCTATTATAATTTCTATAGGTATTATGCTTTACTACAATGGTGGAAACATACTAAACCAGATGAGGTATTAGATGACCCTTATCAGAATGTAGAATTTCTTGAAAAATTCAAAAAGACTCATGTAGAGAATTTAAAACAAATACCAAAGAAATTAAAACTTGATAAAACGTGTAATCCTATTCTTATTGTCGGAAAAGACTGCAAGAGAGAAGAAATATGGCGAATGAAACATTTTGCTGGTTATAAAGGAACGCGAGATGTAGGAAAAGGTGACTTCAAGGGCGGCCCTTTCTTTAAAATGGTTTATGAAGAAAATTTATTTTTAGAAGGAGGTACAAAGGCTATATTGAAACATCCGCATTTAGAAGCCGACGATTGCATCGCATTATCTGTTAAGTATTTACTTCAAAAATATGGCACATCTTGCGAAATTTATATTATTACTAGCGACAAAGATTATTTACAATTAAGTGGTCCAAATGTGCATTTGTATAACTTGTCTTATAAAAATATTGCTTCCAGTAAAAGTTCTAGAGGGGATCCAGAAACAGATTTAGAAATCAAAATTATTATGGGAGATAGCAGCGATAATATTCCGTCCGTATTTCCCAAATGTGGACCAAAAACCGCACAAAAATGTATAGACGATCCAGCATTCTTTCTAAAAAAAATGTCAGAAAATCCTGAAATATATCAGAAACAATATGAACTAAATCAGTTACTTGTAGACTTCAATAACATACCAGACTATTTACAATCAGAATTTTATGCAACAATTAAGAAATAAATTTAAAAATGTAATCAATTTGTATTATATCATTATAAAAATATAGATATAATATAACTAAACAAACATGTCATCAAATACTCTTCCGAATAGTTCCACTAAAAAATCTTTAGCTCTTGTACCAAATCAGTTAAATATTACCATACAAACAAATATTCCCGGTTATCAAAAAATAATTTTCAAACCATCCATGGTCATGAAAGAAGCAGGCAAAGATGATACAAATGTTCAATTTAATCCACTTGTCAAATTGGAGAAAGCAAAAATTGATCAAGTTCCGCCAAATTATAGAACAAAACAATTTTTCAATAAAGGTTTATTTCGATCACTCATTAATTTCACAAATGCAAAACCAGTAGAAACGCTTACTTTAGCAAAACGTTATGGTTATATAGATCAAAATATTCGTATGACTTTGCAAAATATATTTGCGAATGGTTCAGTGATTACTATAAATGGTAAACCTTATACCATTGCGGATTTTCGTTGGACAACCGGTGATTGGAAAGTAGATACCAAACAAAGAAAACAAGAATTAGATCCGAATAGAATAACAGATCCGTTTTTATATTCGCAACTAGTAAAAGATAATTTAGTGACTGCTGAATCACAATTGCAAAAATTAGAACAGGAGTCACCAGATATAGTATATGGATCAAGTTATGCTGGACCAAAAAATGCTACTGCGCGAGGACCTGGAACAGCACCAGTTGTAGGACCTGGAACAGCACCAGTTGTAGGACCTGGAACAGCTAAAACAACTGGAACAGCTAAAACAACTGGACCAGGTCCTACAACTGGACCAGCAACTGGAACAGCACCAGGAACAGCACCAGGAACAGCCACTGAAACAGCTAAAATACAACAAGCTACTTTAAAAAAAGATTGTGATCAAGATCCTACAACAAAATTAGATCCAACAAGTGCACAAAGAACAAGTAGTCAGGTAAGGAAATTTTTTACGAAACCATCATGGTTATCTTTATTAGATGAAATATATGGTAATACAGAAGTCAAAGCACTGATTAACAAATTATTACAAAATTCAACAGATGTAGCTATACAAGGTGGCTCACAAATAAGTAGAAATGCTTACAATCCATTGGTAAATGGTTTACAAGTAAACTGGAATAAAGGCGGTGGCGATTGTTTTTTTATAGCAATAGCAGATGCCATAAATTATCATAATTGTACCAATCCTCTTAGTCCTGTAAAAAAAGGTGATGGATCAGGAGATCAAATATTTACTCAAGAAGATATAAGACGCGTAGTTTTAATGTTTTTTAAAAAAAAGTTGGATGAAAATAGAAAGGGTGAAAACGGCACAACATATAAAGATGATCTAGATGTCAATCGATTAAATTTTAATAGAAATGAATTGAATACACAATTTTTAGATACTTTACAATTAATGAATTTAAACCCAACAACAATAGATGAAACAAAATATGTAGAGGTCGCAAATGATACTTATGGGAATGGTTCTAATGAATTCACATTTTTAATTGAAAAACCAAATAAAAAACCAACGGATCCAACAAAACCTTTCAAGATATACGAAAATTATGATAATTATTTTTTAAATTCTTATTATTGGGGAGACCAACTGGCATATGATGGAATTTTAGATTTTTTAAAAATAAATATAATTGTTATAAAATCAGGAAACAATGCCAATTTAGAAGTTGTATACCCGGCAAAAATGTCAGAAAATGGCGATGAATGGGATAAATATTTATTTTTATATAATAACGGGGGTCATTTTGAATTATTATCCTTTACAATGAAATTCAAATCAGAAGGTAAGAGAGAGAATACTATGAAAAAAATGGATCATAAAATCACTATTTTTGAAAAAGGAAGTGAAATAATGCCACCTGTTTATATATTATTTTTAATATTTTTTTCATTATACTTAACTAGTGTTGATTTACAAGGCAATTTTCCTATATTTACAGATGAAATGCTTGCTTTTAAAAATAGTTATGATACAATATATGATGCAGCGCAAACACAGCTAACAAATAATGGCATTGTAGATAAAAAATTCTCTAATTTTTTTACAAATTTAGCTACTATTTGTCTTTCTCGAGAATGTCAAAATAATCCTATAAAATTTAATTTTCAACCTCCTCTTCCTCCTCCTCCTTCTTCAGATAGTACTCAAAGAGGTAAAAGACAAAGAGCTAATGAAGAACCGAGTTTTAATATTGGTTCAAGAGTAAGTAGTTTGGGACGAGAAACCAGACCCAAACCAGGATCTTTAAAGGTAGGATCTTCAAAGGTAGGAGGTGCTAATCCTTCCTATTACCCTTATTCTTATCAACAACCTTATTCTTATCAACAACCTTATTCTTATCAACAACCTTATTCTTATCAACAACCTTATTATAATAGATCTTCATATTATCCTTCAAATCCATATAATTCTTCTAGACCATATTTGGCAAGCAATATGATTAAAAATGAATCTGAATACGATCCCTCCAAATTGGCATTTGATATCACGATTGCATTGGAATTATATCCAGGTGCAAATGTTCCGAAAGAAAAATTAGCAACTTTAAAATGTGATAGTAGATGGGAAGATGTTCGCAAAGCATGGTCAGAATTTATTGGTAAACCTTATGTTATTATACCAAAATATTCAAATAGTTATAATAATCAAACGCAACGTTATAATCCAAAATCTAGTCAAAATCAAACTCAACGTTATCAAAGTAATCGTTATCAAAGTAATCCTTATCAAAATCAAACTCAAAGACAGCGTTATCAAAGAAGAGGAGGAGGAAGAACAATAAGAAATAATTCGTTGTAAATAAATCAGTAAAAGAATAAATTACAGATTTATTTATGAAATAGGAGCAGGCGCATATTTTTCAAACTCAAATTTTTTCATAGCATCTTTTTGCTGTTTTCTTTGCTTCTCTCGTTTAGCTTTTTCTAAAATAGCAACAGCAGCCGCCATTTCTGTATCAGAAACAACTCCATCTTCATTTGTGTCAATCAATTTGTGAAGAACACGATATTTATAAGGGACAATACATAAACGACTCTCTTCATTGAATAAATAATCAGACAAAATAGTAAACACCGCAGTTAATCCGAGTGCAGTATATATATCACGAGTACCCATCCACGCCATTGCAAAAACTAAAAGTTGTTTACTAACAGACCATTTCATGTATTCTTCAGTTGATTTGCTAAATTGTATTTGTATAAATTTAGAACCAACATTCAGTAAAATCATAATAACACCAGCAAAAAATTTGCTGTTATTCATGTACATGATATGATGATTAAAGAAATATGTTGCGTTAAATAAAGGTGTAAATATGGTTGTTTTTTCTTTTCCTCCTCCTGTAATATTTGGTTGAGAATTTGGTTGAGAATTTGGTTGAGAATTTGGTGGAGAATTCATTTACTAAAATAACATATTATTATATTTTCATCTTTTTCATCTTTTCAGACCAAATGTTGTAAATAAGGAATCCATATTTGTACTAATACGATCTTTCGTATTATTATAAAACCCTTCTGCAGCTAAACGAGTTCTTCTAATAATAGGTCTATAAAATCCACGAACCCCTGACGTAAAAGGCTCTTTTGGTTTAGAATTCATGTACGAAAAAAAAAGAATAATTAAAATAAAAACACAAATATATAATAAATATTTCATATATATTTATCATATAAAAATTTTATTCAACTTTTGAAGGTGTACTAGATATTTGTTCAAAAGGTATAACATTTTCAGTATTTTGATTTATATTTCCTACCGAAACTTGGTTTGAACACTTACCTAGTTGTAAATTCCTTTCTCTATCCATTGTATTGTATCCTTCACGACCCCCTCTAAATGTTTCTGTTCCTGTAACAGCAGCAGCTACTGATGCATCGGCAATTGCACCCTGATGTTCTTTTTTTGCTTTCAATTTATCCTTCATTTTTTTTAAATTGTCTTGTTGCTCAGGAGTTAAATCAACTTTTTTATCTGTACTTGTTTCAGCAGGGTCAAATGCTTCTAAATAAAAAGAATCATCTTTATTTACCATAATGATAACAAATAAAACTGCAATTACTCCTAACACAATACTAAAAGTGCTAATTCCTAAAAGAAGAAAAATGAGCGATAAACGTCCTAAAATGGTATGGGTTAAGAAACGAAGTGATTTTTCTTGGCTAGTTAAAAGAATAAAAAATAATAGTGCAACAATACCAAACCTATGTTTGTTTATAAATGTTTTGTCCATATAAATATGTTAATATATTTATATTTTTATTTTCCAAACTTTTTTATTGTATTGTTTCATAAATTATTATCTAAATTTTTAATAAGAGAATGTCTTCTACTTTAGGTTATTCAACATTAGAAAATATTGACAATGATGACTCTGAAGATCAAGAAAAATATATAAATCAAAGAAGACAAGCGCACAATTCAACACGCAAAAGAAGAGAAAGTTTTGCCAATAATCTAAATCAACATAAATTAAATCCTTCCATTTTAGAACAAATGAATAATAATGATGATGAAGATGGTGTATTCCCTCCGAAACCTTATTCCGCTGGTGTAGAAAGAACAAAAGACCAAGAAAGAACAAAAGACCAAGACCAAGAAAGAATAAAAGACCAAGACCAAGAAAGAATAAAAGATCAAGAACAAAAAAGAACAAAAAATCAAGAACAAGAACAAGAACAAAAGAAGCAAACATCAGAATCTATGATCAACATGAATAATGATGTAATGTTTAGGACATTAGGGCGAACACCTCAACCAATTTATGAAGGTGAAAACAATTTACATTTAAACGACTATAGCAATTATGGTGACGAAAAAAAAAATGATGAATACTATAAGCGCGTTTTATCTGGCTATCCACAACAAAAACAATCAATGACAAATAAACCTTATTATAGTCAGGTAAATTACCAGATTCCAGAAAGTGCTGATTCTGTCCTTTTACAAAAGATGAATTACATGATTACATTGTTAGAAGATCAACAAGATGAGAGAACCAATAATGTAACGGAAGAGGTGATTTTATATTCATTTTTAGGAGTTTTTATTATATTTATTGCAGACACATTTGTTCGTGCAGGTAAATATGTCAGATAATTTGACTTACAAATAGGATATATATATAATTTTTATTTTACAAGAACTTAAAAATAATTTATTTGTAAAATAAATAAATAAATGAATACGCAATCTAAAGAAAATCAAACAATTGTAAAATGGGAAGAGTCCAAGTGGCTTGTAGGAACAAGTATAGCTATTTTACCGAGTGCATGTTTGAGTTATCAACGTGAATATTATTTGCAATGTTATTGTTTATTATGGACAATCTTTTGTTCTATAAATTATTGGCGAAAAGCTAGCTATGGAACAAGAAGACACCTAGATTTATTCTTTAGTAAAATAGCCTTTTATACTTTTTTATATAATGGCGCTATGCATTTAGAAGGATATGGATCAGCATGCTGGCCAAACTTGGCAGCTATTATTTATTGTTACTTGAAGGCAAATCATTTATTTGATTCCAACGACCCAACTTGGTTATATTATCATATGTTATTTCATACATTGTCTGGAATACAAGGGTATGTAATTACCAGTTACTTACCTGAAATGTAAAAAACTATTTATTCATCAACAAATAAATGCCAGTAAAAGTCAATATAATACCGAATACTTGTTTCCATGTGTATTTTTCTTCATAGAAAAGTATTCCTACTATTAATATCCCCACTAATGTTCCTCCTCTTAGAAATACACCATTTGCGAATGCTGTATTATTATGTTCATTCTCATAAATCATAAGCGTAGAATATATGAAAAAGAAAGAAGTAATAGCCATAAAAATAACATCTCTCATTCTAATATTTTGTATATTTTTAAATGTCTCAAACGTCTCTTTTTTGTTGTAAAAGTAATTGAAAGTAATAAAAATAAAAAGAACGAATGTATAAATAAATGTTTCTAGATACATATAATCAGCGGCATTCAATGATTTACTGGTAAGATGTCTTCTAAAATACGGATCAATCGTTCTTAATAATATTGAACCAACTAAATGATACATATGTATATATTCTATATATGTATTTTAATTTACAAAACAAAAATAAATATTAATAAAACGATTTAAACCAAAAATGCTATAGAAATATACTATAGGATGGTAAAATACATTATTATTCACAATACGCACAACGGATGTTACGATTTCCAATATTACGAAGATGAAGCAACCAGACTAAGACTTACATCTATTACAATTAATCCTCCAAAGATTTTCTTATTCAACACTAGAGAAGAGGCGCAAGATTTTTTTGAAGAATATATGAATGATGTGGATTGTATTGATAATCGCTGCAAAAAAGGCAATGATGTTGTTCATATGGATTATTGCACTTGTGGTATTATCGAAATGGACGAAGAAGACAACCCCATATTGTTTTATAATAAGAAGAACCAAATTTTCTTATTGGAACAAGGCGCGCAAGTGTTCCAACCCATACAAGAGTTGAAGAATGATTCCAAAAATTTTAATCTAACAAATAATTTAATGCGAAAGTGTAAATCTCTTGGTAGAGAACAACGTAAGAGATATATTGAACTTGGTAAATATTGCGAAGACTGCAATACCAAGGAAACAGAAAAGGCAGAGGATGAAGACAATGGCGATAAACAAAAATAAATCAAATTCAATTGATAACTAGTACTTTATTTGACGGAAATGTAGGGTAAGCAAAATTATAGAAAAAATATGCAGTAGGACTGATAATCAAAGGTTTCGTTTTTAATATAATATTATCAATAATGATGTTATTATGTGATATGTTTTCAATAGCCGCAAACCCAAAATAATTTTCAGCTGCAATTTTCCAAAAACTTATTTTGTAACCTTTTGAGAAAATATTTTGCTCACAATCGCATATAGATGCAAAACATGTAAGAACTTCTATGCCTTTTTCAACTTGAATACACGTTTTCCTGAAAAAATAAGCAGCAATAATTGTTTCTTCACAAAGGATAGTATAAACAAATATATTTTTGGTCTTGATTAACTCTATTATATTTGTTATTTCAATACATATAGATATATCAAAATCGGATTCTTTCTCTCTTATAAAATTTGCCAGGAAATGTAAATTCTGTGGATTGACTTCCAATATTGTATATTCTGCTGACAAATCTTCTGGTTTTGTCCACGTATTTACTGCAAATCCATAAGTGGAATATATTGTTAAAGGAACGATTCCTGTCAGTTCATCTTCTCTCTTGAAGAGAGAAACAACAATGTTTTTATTCAATTGTCTTTGATTGTAATGGTGCGTCTGTATCAGTTGTGGAGCGATACCCTTTTTCCGATGCAAAGTATCTACACACAAGTAATCCACATAATAGGCGTCAAATTTGGCGTCTTTGTTGCCGTTGTGAATTGCAATATGGACTGGACGTGTCGTCATAACACCGATAACTTGTGAATCACTTATGGTAGTGCCTTTTTTTAAGTCCATACGGCACACATCTTCGTTATAAAAAGAGACAAACGTTTTATCGTTATGACCTTTTAAATAAGGTATGATATTTTCTTCACGAGGATTGAATACATTGTCTTTATCTTGCAAATAATTTGCCTTAATCAAGTTGACAAATCTCTGCGTTTGTACCGATGTGATGTCTAGAAACAATATTGTTTCAATATTTTTGAAATTGGTGTATTTATTTTTTTGAGGTAGCTCATGGTCAATGATTCCGGGAGCACAAATTAGATATCCGAAATCATATATATGGAAAACGGGTTGCAATGCCCAGAAACCGAATTTGAGTCTTATATATCCATATACTAATAAAATAATGAGAGTACTAAAAAATAATATATAAGATAAGTATTCTAACATAGTTATACATAATTAGAACAAAAATTTAGCAGTTTTTCTTTATTTATATATAGTTTTTCAAATCTAATTCTGTCAAGTATCCTAGAAGCCCAGAGGATATAATAACAAATATGCCTTTTTCAAAAACAATGGTTTTATGAACCAGACACTCATTTGCGATAAAAAGTGCCTCTATATAGTAAGAATAAGGTACTAAAAAATTGTATTTTAGGCGAATGATTCCATATGTAAATATCCAATAGGCAAGACATCTTTCAAATATAGGATCATAAATAAACATTTGTAAATGAATGGTTTGTAAAATAGGAATATTTACCATTTTCAAAATGCTTACAGCACATAAAATATCATATATTCCATTTATTTTAACAATTTTTGATAACATAAATACTTATACAAATATGTATTTATGTATATATTTTTACAAAGCTTTATCAGTTGCTACGCTACGCTAAGCTACACTACGCTACGCTTTACGATGGTTTTACAAAAATATACAAATATTGACTTTCGTACCCGCATTTTACTAGATCTACTTTTGACTGCAAAATAAATCCGACATCTTGCGCCATATTCACAATCGTAGAAGTGTCATCCATGTAAAGCACTTGTTGCTGCTTACGAACCTTACCATCATTATATTTGAATTTTTCATCAAATGTTGCGACACTTTTCTCTTTGTCTAAACCGAATTTGGATGTATACACAAAATCTTCAAACGTCACTTTTGTATCCGTAATTCGCTCTTTAGAATATTTCTGTGGACTCACTATATATAGCGGATTACCCGGCGGCAAAATAGGATCAAATGTCTCTCTTTCCACTAAATGAACAATAAGATACCCTCCAGGCATCAACCAATGCATAGCATTATCAAAAAAATGGCGCTTATCTTTTATATAATATATGGTAAAGTAAAGACAAAGCATATGAGTAAGAGAATCCGATTTAAATAATCCATTGTCCAAAGCATCGCCTACCATAAAATTGTTATCTGGAAATTTTGATTTCGCTTCTTCAATCATTGCTGGAGACTTATCAATGCCAATTACTTTCAAATTTTTCTCCGATAACATTTTCACATGATGACCTGTACCACAGCCAATGTCAGCAATAACACTACTTTCAGTAGGGGTAGTTGCATTAATGATTGTACCAACTTCATATTCATTTTTCGCACTACTAAACACTAAATAATCATAAAGAGTTGCATAAAAGTCATCATAAATAGCATCACCGCTTTTTATTACAATTTTGGTATCATCTATAAATCCTTCACTTAAAACATTACTTTTAAACATGATAACAAGAGACAACATAATAGCTAAAAAAATTAATATTTTACCAAAAGGCGATAATTTATTATAAAAAGTAGTAATGGATTTAAATATTTTCATCTATATGTATTGTTGTTATTTTTTTTGTATAAATTTTAATTATATGGGAGATACAGAAATTAATGATATTAGAACCATTGGAGGATTTAAAGGAGTTTCATTTTCAAAATTTAAAAAAACCGACGTGAAAAAAGAATTGCTAAATAGTTTAATCAATTCCAAAATAGAGCCGGCATGTTATTGGAGTGCAGAACTGATTTGTGCAGGGCAATATAGTGACCTATGGGAAATCATTTTATTTTTTTATACAAAACATATTCATTTAGGAAATCCTAAAATAGCGGTCTATCTTGAATTAAGAATTCAAAATTTTAAAGAAATACTTGCTAATGGATACGTTGCCGATGAATTAAGAATGCGAAATAGTAGCAAGGTACGACGTATTTTTGCTGAAATTATGTGTGTACTATGTGATGCAAAACGTAAGCATAGTTTTGATTCTATTAAAATAAAAAAGGAAGACTTTGATATGACGCAATTGAGAGATAAATTCAAGGCGCCAAGCAATAAATATGCACAGGAGATATTTTTAGATGAAGACCCGAAAGAATTGTTTCCAGCAATCAATGAAATCGGTTTTAATGTGTCGGAAGAGGGAAAGAACATCATGAATGCGTGTTATTGGATTGAGTGGATTATAGAGTTTGAAACCATATGTAAAAATAAAAAGGACAAATTTGGATGTGAACGCAGAAACTATCCACAAGTAGATACAAAGTTGCAAAAAGAAATCATTTGGATAATATGGAATTTATTTTTCAATGAAGCTAAAAAGAGAGATAAATTTATTAAAAAGGTGATGGATGCACTCTTCAGTTTATTTACATTGAAATATAGTTCTGGTTCTCATAAAAAAAGACGTAATCTTTTGTACTTTGCGGCGTCTATTTTATGTGAAAATATAAGTAATACGGAAGAAATTATACGTGTATCGCAACAGGAAATTGTTTGTAATATTATGAAGAAAATAGATACCATATATGGTCAAATAAAAAAGAATGAAGAAACACCGGGGACTGCTTATTTATTCAATGATGTCAAGACATATAATTTAGAGAAAACGATTGAGAAACTGGAAAAAATGAATTCGTTTGGAGAAAGTTTTATACCTAGGGTCTAAGTCCACATTTCACTACATAGTGAAAAGATTGAATTCAATTAATTTTGGCTCCACCTTTTTTGAAAGGTGGATTTTTTGAAAGGTGGATTTTTAAAAGGTGGATATATATATATATAGTATGCCAAAATATAATAATAAAACCAGACATTCAAATAAAACAAATAAAAACAATAAAACGCGTCATATTCGTTTATCCAATAGTACATCTTTATATTCCTTCCAAAAAGAAATTACAATGACCTTTTTAGAAATGTTACTCATGATAAAATTATATCATTGGA
>Ga0209443_1002042_pt1 | contig 12174 bp, 12 predicted proteins | sample LauGreBMM110DCMD_2_FD_187571 | JGI IMG/M metagenome (GOLD analysis project Ga0209443, IMG submission 187571) | Freshwater lake microbial communities from Lake Michigan, USA - Su13.BD.MM110.DCMD (SPAdes) (version 2) | ecosystem: Environmental > Aquatic > Freshwater > Lake | place: Lake Michigan... | reverse complement strand
ATTTAACATATGATTTTGCAATTATAAATACTGGAGAAGGCATAGAGTATCACAATATTTTTCCAAAAACTATAAATGATAAAATGTATAGTTTTACAAATGGTATTATAATATTTAAAAATATACTATAAAGTATAGTAATGTTTCAACTAATATTTGGTCTCTTAATTATAGTTTTTGTTTTTCTAATTTTTTAAATCGCATTATTATATGATAATAAGGAAAATAATAAAGGTCTTGAAAAAAATTAACTGCTTGTTTGACACGGATTATTAACGCCATATGTTATACCATCCCAAGTAACGCCGCAGTTATTAGCCCAGGTATATTTAGCGCAAGAACTATTTTCGCCGCTAAAAGGTGGACTATTAAAATTCATTATAGATTTTTGGCAAGTTCCTAAATTCATAACATTATTGCAAATTGTGTTATTACCAGAACCATCTGCTTGCCAATAATCAGGACATTGTGAAACCATTGGAGGCCATTGGTTATTTTGGGCATTACTTAAAGCAATTCCTATAAATATTAAAGCTATTATTAAAATAATAACAGCGGCAATTAGAACTATTTTTTGAAATCCGTTCATATATAAATTAAATATATATAATTTTTTCTATTTCAGTAATATAAATGAATAAAGTAAATAATGGTCGGGTTGATATAAAAACTCCTAATACTAGTGATTTATTTCAAATGTACGATAAAATACCTGCCAATCAATGTACGACATTTAGGAATGCCACCGAAGGATTATGGGCAGAAAATGATTTATCTCTTGCCTTTTTCTCTCTACAAAATATTAAAATGCTTCAAAATGGAATACGCGCAGGTATTTATAGAAGGTCTAATGGTCAGTACTTGATTGGTGAACAAGATTGTGATTCATTAAAAATAATAATGCGTAGCGTTTTTCTTCAGTACGCAGCTAATCAGCCAAACAATATTCAACAACAAGTTGCCGAATTAGACAAAATGGTTTTGGACTATTGTATTCAGCAAGTTTATAGTGAAGCGCAAGGTTACATGAAATATATTAATGATGTAAGTACATTAGTTGTTCCTATAGCTCATCCTGTAATGCCTGATAATACAGATAGGGTGATAGAGTTTAAAACGTGGTTTTAAGTTATTTATTACATTTATTATATTTATTATTCATTTTACAATGAATCGTTTAAATGTAGTAAAATTTTTGAAAAGAATAATTAATGGATGATAAAATTGTTTTAATATGCGCAACGGGACGTTCTGGTTCTACTACTATGCAAAGGTTAATTAATACTATTCCTAATAGTAATATTTGCGGGGAGAATTTTGGCGCGATTAACAGCTTACTTGAATTTTACAGAAGAATAAAGTATTCTACAAGAAATAATATACCAGGCCACTTAAAACCGGCAAGTTTTGATGAAATTGTTTCTAAAAACATTAAACCGGCATGGTATAATTCATATAATTTTCCGCAAATTGTTCAATTAATCAAAATAACAATTGTAAATATGTTTAAAAATAAAGAAACTACGAATATATGGGGATTTAAAGAAATAAGATACGATGATGGAAATATTAAATATATAGAGGATTTTAAGGAATTATTTCCTCAAACTAAGGTTATTATTCAAATAAGAGAGAATATTGAAGCACAAAGCAAAAGTGGTTGGCATAAAAATAATAAAAATGCCGCGGATTTTTTATCAAAGTTGAATAAAGAATTAGTCGATTTTTATGGCAAACATACAGATTATTGTTACTTAACTAGCTTTGAAGGGATGTTTCATAAAGAAAACCTAAAAAATATATTTAACTTTATAGGGTGTAGAGAGAATTATAATGAGGACAAGATTATTGAAGTATTAAATAATAATATAAAGGATAAATAATGTAAAATAATGTAAAGGATAAATTAACTTGTAAAAATATTTATAAGTTAATTGTAATTTATAACTGTGTAGAAATCAACACATTGATATAGTAAGCTGTAATAACAGCAAACCCAAATGAAAATAAACTAGAAATAAATGTACTAATATTTAAAGTATTTTTTTCAGGAGAAATAAAGGAAGTAAAATCATAAAAGTTATTCAAATGAGTTATAGATAAAATATAAAAAACAAGTGGTTGTAAAACATTAGTTACCGCAGATGCTATTAGGTCTTTAAGAGCAAAACCTATGGCAATTCCCACTGCCAATGTTAAAATAGTCCCAGTTTTTTTGTTAAAAAAATTAGAAATTTTTTGAGAAAAAGTTACATTGTAATTTTTGTTCGAATTGTTTGTAGTATTCACGGGTTGGGTCGCAGTAGGCAGCTGCGGTATATTTAAGGCAGGAGTACCAACAGGATTACTAGGTTCAGTATTAGGGTCGCCAAAATTTACGTTAGAAGGGTAAAAATCAAAATTCATATATATTATAAATATTTTTATAATTCTTTTTTTAAAATTTTTTTAAAATTCCTTTTATTCATCTTCAATTACCATTAATTTTTTTCCTTCATTACTCTTTACACTTTTTTTAATAGGTCCTTTTGATACAACCTTCTTTTTACTAGACTTTCCGGTCCCATCTTCTCCACTCATAAGCCTTGCGCGCTCTTCTTTGTACTCAACGTATAAATTTCGTAAAACCTCTAGTTCTTCAATCCACATTTTATTTATAGTTTTGTTTTTAACAGTTTCTAAATCAACTTCTTTGTTTCCCTTGTCTTTTAGTAATTTTTCAACATTTTCTTCTGTTACTGAATCCATAGGCATTTTGGTTAAATATTTATATTCTTCATCATTATCAATAATGTCATACCCCTTATTAGACAATAACTCAATTACCTGCTCTTTCTTCTTTTTTCTCAAATCAATCGTACCGACTAAATTTTCTTGAATGTATCTTGCCTTGTTAGACAGTAAAACCAGTTCCTTTTCCAAAGCGGCAATCATAAAATTTTTCCTTGTTTGATAAAGCTTTAATCTTACATCATAATACGAATCAATAATATCGGAAATTTTATCGAACTTTTTAAGAGTATCCTCCGAGTCGAACAAATGCATATTAGTAGTAGAATTCGTAGTGTACAACTTCAACAATTTTTCAAGACCATTACAACCATAATCGCCTTTATTGGATTCAAATTCTTCGAGTTTACCTTTAGCAAATGTGATGGTAAAATCGACATTTGTATCTTTACTCATGTCATCATAGTCTTTTATAATTGGAGACACTTTTTTTCCATCTTTTCCAGGGGATGGTTCAATCAAGTCCTCAAGCAATTCTTTAAAATCCTCAGTCCAATTGCCTACTGGCAATTCAGTAACTTTAATTTTATCAGGTCCGATTTTTTCATATAAACCTTTAATTAAGAATTTGTCCTCTGATAGCTTTGTAACACTTCCTTTAAACCCTTCGTAATAAGGAGTAAATGGAATATCATCTTCAATTAATAACAATTTGTTTTTAATATATTCAATAATTTGAAGAGGATTGTAACACATTATATCAGTACTAAACCCGGTTCCAATTCCCTTTGACCCATTGACGAGAACCATTGGAATAATAGGAGCATAATACAATGGTTCCACTAATAAACCGTCGTCATTTAAATATTGTAATACATTATCGTCTGAGGCTGGAAATATGCTTCTGGTGATTTTATTTAGTTGAGTGAATATATATCTTTCAGAAGCACTATCTTTTCCACCTTGCAGTCTAGTGCCAAATTGTCCATTAGGCATAAACAAGTTAATATTATTTGAACCAACAAAGTTTTGCGCCATTCCAACGATAGCCGCATTTAAACTTGCCTCACCATGGTGATAACCGGAATGTTCAGAAACATATCCAGAAAATTGGGCAACCTTAATTTCGGTTGTTAAGTTCTTTTTAAATGCGGAGAACAAAATTTTTCGTAAAGATATTTTAAGACCGTCCATCAAGTTAGGAATACTTCTGTCGCAATCATATTTAGAGAAATGAATGAGTTCCCTATCAATAAATTCTTCATAAGAAACACTTGTCTTAGAAGTGTCAAGATAAGCATCTCTATCATACACTTTGAGCCAATCCTTTCTATCATCCGCTCTTTTTTTATTAAAAACCATATCAATGGCATTATCACTTTTTTCAGAATGTTCAAACCCAACAACCTTCTTTTTTTCAAAATACTCTCGAAATTCTTTACCTGTGCTTGTACCTAACCCTTTATAATATTTTATCTTCCATCCTTTACCATCATTTTCTTCCTTCCATTCGTTGTATTCGCCTTCATTATAAAAGTCCAATTCTACAGAACCCTTTTTGGCCTTCAAAATAGGAGTATTCATAAATCCGATGAATCCGTGAATGTTGGCAAGAGACGGCCACTCAGATTGAAATAGATTGATGCCCAACCCTTTAATATGACTACCATCTAAATCCTGGTCAGTCATAAATAAAACTCTTCCATATCGTAGATTTTTATATACATCTTCAATAGTTTCGTATTTTTTCCCGGTTTCTAGACCCAATATTTTTTTTATTTCAGTAATTTCTTTATTTTCGGATATTTTTTTTACCGCTTCACCGCGAACGTTAAGAATTTTGCCTTTCATAGGATAAACGCCAATATTATTACGGTCTTCAGAAGATAACCCTGAAATGATACCAGCTTTAGCCGAGTCACCTTCGCAAAAGATTATCATACATTCTCTGGATTTATCAGTTCCAGCCCAGTTCGCATCAGTTAGCTTAGGAATGCCACGGACAGACTTGCTTTTAACCCCGTCTGTTTTTTTCGCGGCCTTGTTTTCCTTTACTTCTGTTATTTGCAGGGCTGCATCCATAACACCCATTTTGGCGACTTTTTCAATAAATTTATCACTAACCTCGCACTTAGAGCCAAACTTAGAAGAAGGTGTATTCATATAGTCCTTCGTTTGACTATCAAACGCCGGATTTTCTATGTCACACCGCAAGAACAAAATCAATTGTTCTTTAATGCTATTAGGGTTCACCTTTACCTTCTTTTTCTTCTCGATAAACTCGCATAATTTGCGTGTTACTTGGTTCAAGATGTATTCAACATGCTTTCCGCCTTTAGAAGTATGGATACCGTTTACAAATGAAACTTGTGAAAATTCGTTTGTTGGAGTTAAGGCAACCGCATACTCCCATCTCTCACCGTTATCTTCGAAAACACGAGGACTCGTTGATTTATCACCAATATACATGTTAATATATTGTTCAAAATTTTTAATGGGAACAAGCTGATTATTATATTTAACCTTCAAACTTTTGTCAGTAATAGCGGCGACATCATATGTCCTCTTTTTCAATAGGGCAATAATATCAGGAGTGAGTCCGCTAATTCCTAGACGCAAATAGTCTGGCTTAAACGTAATCTTTGTATATGGTTTACTCTTACATTTTGTAATCTTCGGCTTTTCAATTTCATCAAGATTGTTTTTAAATTCTTGATAATATTTTAACCCTCTAATATGGTCTACAGTTTCAACAGAACCATACGTAGACCAAATGAGAACTAGTTTGAAACCAAACCCATTCTTTCCGCCTACAATTTTTTTCTCAGTTTTATCATAATTTGTAGAAGTTCTTAAATGACCAAAAATCATTTCTGGAATCCATATTTTGGTTTCAGGATGTTCAGCTACATCAATACCATTGCCATCGTTTAACATAGTAATGGTTCCGTCTTCTTCAATTGTTATTTCGATATTAGAAACAGGTAAACAATTTTCTTGCTTATGTAAAACTGCCTGTTGCATACGCACAACGTGGTCGCGGCAATTTACAATACCTTCATCGAATAACTTGAATAACCCAGGAATGTATTTGATATTTTTTTCGACAATTTTCTCTCCATCTTCAGAAATAATCCATAAATCCGAATCTACTTCTTCAACAGAACCAATATACGTATCTGGATTGTCCAAGATATGCTGTTTGTCGGTTTTTTGTTGATATTTGTTAGCGAGATTTACGTCAGTGGCGTTCATTTTCAATATTAATATAATTTCTATTTATACCTTTAAATAATTTCAATTTTATTATAAAATTAAAAATTATACACATTTATTATTACAAATAATATTATTCATAATAATATTATTTTTATTTTTACATATTTTTCGCCTTAGAAAATAGGACTGTTTGTAACAAGTTCTTGCGTTATCATTCCTAATGAAGCAATCATTGCCAGTCTTCCATTATTTAGTTCGGCATTCAACATAAATGTTTCATCCTTATCTAAAAATGTGAGTGGTAGAGAAAACCCGAGGTCTCCAGGTTGATACTCTTTCTTCATTACAAAATAGTTAGATGAATTAGTAAATGGATTTTCCCATCCCAACAAAATAGAGCGAAACTCGCCTGCAGCCACTAATGTGGCAAAAACAGATAAAGAAATTACATCCGCATCATCTAATACATGAATAGCCTGTTTATGGGTGACTAACTCTGTTACTGGAATCGCAAGAGCGCTTACCATTCCCCATCTTCCATGCTTCAGTTCTGCCTCACGAAACTTAACCAATTCACATAGTGGCTTATCCTTGGCAAAACCCAGTGGGTCAAAATAACCGATAGGGCTAGTAACACCGATTGTAGTAAAACTTGTAACAGTAGAAAGCATTAAAGCAAAGAGACCAATATAAATTAGCATGTATACATTATAAATGTATATTATCTTTAAGTAATTTATAAATAAATTAATTTATGTGATAAATAAATAAATTTATTTATAAAATAAAATGACAATTGATATTAAATATGTACTCAAAAACACAATTCGCGCCAGGAGCCAGAGGCAATTCATCTAGGATGATAACTTATGTAGCGGAATATAACGCTAGATTTCCAAATGCCAAAATACCTTGCTTATGTATTAATAATACATACAATAAAACCGTTTTAGGGTCAGATTCGCCATCGGTAAATGTTACTTATAATGAAAAAATATCACAAATTATACGATATAGTAGAGGTGGTAAAACTCAATATGGTAACTTTTATTTAGGTCAACCTCTACAATTAAATTATTTAGGTAGAAGTCAAGGGATGCCAGGAGGAAGTGGAATGCCTCCAGTGAACAAATTTTAAATGCGTTTTAATTTATTTAGAATGTTTTTATTTTCTCATTAATGTGTATAATGACAAAGTTTTCTAGAACTTCAACTGGTAAATACGCCGTAGCTGGTAAATCGTACGATTCATTGATTGGCACACGCGCTCAAGTTTGGCATCATACTGCCTACAAAACTTCTGGAGGCTTAACCCATTCTCATTTAATGAAAAATAAATCTGGACGTATTGTTTCTAAGTCTAAGCACATTAGCGCTAAAAAGAATAATCGTCTTGTTAAGGCAGGTTACTTAACAAAGAAGGGACATTTTGGCTTTGTTAAAAAGGGTAAGAAAAGTCGTAAAATGAGAGGCGGTATGTCGGCTTTAAGTCCTTCTCCTATTAGTGGAATTAAATCTACCAGTGGTAATGCGGTACAGTTTGCCGCGGGGTTAGGTAATTAAATATAAAAATAATCAATAATATTATTACAAAATTATAAATATTATTATATTATTTAGAAAGTCCAACTCGTTTCAATAAATTTTTCATACACAATATAATCAGAAATTTTATAATATAAATATTTTTCAAAGTATCGCTTACTAACAACTGTTTTAAACGCATTTAAACTACAATATTTGTAGTAATAATTATAGGCGTCATCAAATGATATCAACGTGACATTTTCATTTACTTTAATCTGTTCTTTAATAAAATCAAACGAGTTTTGAATATCATTCATTTTATCCCATAAAGTACATGAAACATTTAACACAAACTTGTCTTCAATAATTTCAACATTAGGAAAAAAATGTTTTAAAATTTTTAATATATTTTCCTCGGTTATACTCCCATTCGTCATTAATTGTTCATTAGATTGTTTAGACCATAATTTAAAAAGTGAAGATAATTCGTCAATTTCAAGTTCATTATCAAATAGTTCATTCTCATCTGATGAGTCAGTTGTTATAGTATTTTCCCAAAATTTAATAAAGTCACTATGAACAGGCAAATACTTACTTGTTATTCCAATAAACGAATCTGTCTCTTCATCATAATCATATGTTTCTTTCATAATACTTTTAAGTGTATTAGAATAAATAACATTTGGTAGACAACAACCAGAGAGAAACTGCTTCCAAACAAAATGTATGTTTTTCCATTCCATTTTATTATCTTTATTTGTGTCAACAATGTATTTTGTGCGAAATTCATTGACAATTGCCGTTGTATTCGAACATTTAAGATAATATGCGTAATTTTTAAGTTCTTCGTCAGAATTATTATCAATAAATTTATCAGAGTTTTCATATCGTTTAGAATAATGGGCAGCTAAACAAAGTAGGTCTAAACCAATTTTTTTTAATATGTCTCTCCAAATATTGTTAGAAAAATGTTCATTCATTTTTATAAGACGGCAATTTTCATATGAATGATTTTCATGATATTTTGTCATAAAATTAAAAGTGGTATTGTTGTAACCAATCGAATCGAGTGCTATGCTATCCAGCTCAAACAATAATTTTTTCATTTGATTATTTATGAGAAATATAAGATGAGAATTTTTTTTTAATATATTATCTCCAATAATTGTTAAAAAATATTTTGCCGTGTTTTTTGATGAAAACACAGAAGGATATAACACATTTAGTACATTTTGTATAGTGTCCGTTTCAGGTATAGAACTAAATAGGTTTCTCTCCCGGATTTGTTTTATAATATTAATTTTTGTTTTATATTTCCATTGCATAAGAACTCTATCTTTAGATATACTAGAAAGAAGCTTATGTATAACGTCATCTTCTTTAATGATGAAATAATTCTTACCATTATATTCGTAAAAAAAATTGTTATTAGGTAAATAAAAATATTGGTTTTTACTCAGAAATATTTGAATAAAAATATGCTGTTCGTTTGTAAGAAAAGTGTTCCTTATTAGGCGTTTTTCATAATTTTTTAACTCATTATTAAGTGTATTTGGCAAATAGTTAACAATGTGATTGTTTATACGTTGTATCATATATTTGTCGTTTTCATACTTTTTAAAAAGTTCGTTTAATTTATCAATACAAATAGTTTGCGTTTCTTCGTTATTAGACATTCTATATTTGTATTATTATATTTTTAAATAAGTTTTATATAGTTTTATATATTTTCATATATTTTTATATATTTTTATATATAAATATGAAAATAAATGTGAGGTACTTGCCAAAGAATCTATCAAAAAAAGATAAATTGACACAAACCAAAATGTTAATGAAGTCTAGAAAGCTTTATAAGAAAGGACTTTACTATACAAGAAGAAAAGTTACATCTTTTCATTCAAAAAAATCACCTCACACCGTTGCCGCGAAAAAACTGTATAATGTAGATACAATTGGTCCTACAAATGAGCTGGCAAAGGCAACAAAGTGTTCTAAAAATGCGTTGGCAAAAATTATTAATAAAGGCGAGGGTGCCTATTTTTCATCTGGGTCCAGACCAAATCAAACCGGACAATCATGGGGTATTGCACGCCTTGCAAGCGCAATAACTGGAGGAAAGGCAGCGGCAGTGGATTACAGTATTTTAGAAAAAGGTTGTCAACCAAATTCAAAGGCTCTAATATTGGCAAAAAGAAGTAAAAAAAAGTATGGACACGGGACTAGAAAAGTTCCTAAAGTAAAAATATGAATGTTTAATTAAATTTATAAGTTTATAAAATAAATGCGTTAAATATTTATATCCATAAGTATTTAAAGATTTTAATTTAAAATCAAGTATAATGTCCGCATTTTCAAATAAAAATCAAGTATTAACGCAAACCGATGGAAATGTTTTAACTATTAAAACAGTTCAAATCGCTCCTTTTAGAACTTTAATGACGGCATTAAAGGATATTCTTTTAGAGACAAATATTTCATTTGAACCCGACGGGATTCGTATTATTAATATGGATAAGTCTCATACTATTTTAGCACATCTTTATTTAGCTGCCCAAAATTTTGAGTTATATGAATGTAAAAAAGAGAAGATTATTATTGGTGTAAATATGTTTCATCTTTTTAAGTTAATTAATTCCATTGACAACGATGATACCTTAACCATTTATATTGAAAACTCTGATTATGTTGATGGAATTGTCTCTCATTTGGCTTTGAAATTTGAGAATGGCGAGATTAAGCAATGTAAGACACAAAAGTTGCGATTGATTGAACCTGAGCCAGAAGAGCTTCACTATCCAGATGTGAAATTTTCTTCTATTATTAATTTGCCGTCATCTGATTTCCAAAAGATTATTCGCGATTTATCTTGTATTTCGGATAAGCTAGAGATTAAATCCGTTGGCAACGAATTAATCTTTAAATGCTCTGGACAGTTTGCCTCTGCCGAAATTCATCGTGCGGAATCTGATGGTAGTATGGGCTTCATATTGAAGCAAGACGCTTCCAAAATAATTCAGGGCGAATTCTCTCTAAAGAACCTAAGCTATTTTATAAAATGTACAAACTTGTGCCAACAAATTGAGGTATATTTGGAGAACGACTTGCCTCTGGTTGTGAAGTATAATGTTGCAAGTCTTGGGGAGATAAAACTCTGCCTTTCGCAGCTTCCCTCATCATAATGTTACCATTATCGTAACAAAAAAAACTTACACATGTGTAAAAATCATACATGTAAAAACACATTTTTGTCGTCTTTATGGTATTCCCAATACTTTTTTATAATATTATATATATTGTAAAACAATATAAAGACATCGATACCTTAGTGTATATAAGATATGCCTACTAAATACACGTTCATCCAAGTTCAAGATATATTTACTCAAAATAAATGTATCTTGGTAAGTGAAAAATACGAGAATCAGTTGGGAAAGTTAGAATATATAGCGTCGTGCGGTCACAATACATGTGTTGTGTTTAAAGATTTTAAAAATGGTTGCGGTGTAAAATGTAGAAACTGTGCTTTAGAAATTCCCACCTATGAGGATGTTGTTAAAAAATTCGCAGATAAAGGTAGTAATGTTACGATGACAAAAGAAGAATTCTATGATAAATATAAAAATAATAACTGTAAAATTAATTATATCGCGTTATGTGGACACGAAAATATTGTAAGTTATAAAAATTTTACTACGCTAAATCAAGGTATAAATTGTCCAAAATGCGTTAATAAAAATACTGGAGAAAAACTAAAGGAATTATATTCAAATGATAATAAATTATCTGCATTGAAACAAGAATTAAAATGTATAAATTATATAAAAGAGTTAACACGTGAATCTTTTACAAGTATTAAGTCGTTTGATGGTTGCAAGGCGGATATTGTTATTAAAAAAAAAGATTCTAACGATGATATGTGGTTAGGGATACAAGTAAAGACTACGATTCGAAAAACAGAAAGAGGACAATATTATTTTCGGTTAAACCATAGCACATATGAAGACTGTTTACTATTATGTATTTGTGATGAAGATAAAAAAATGTGGTTAATGCCATATGAAGAAGTTGACGGGCTTAAAACAATAGGTGTGGCACAAAAATCAAAGTATAACAAATATGAGGTAAGTAAAGAAAATTTAATCGATAAATTGGCACAATTTTGTGATGTGCTAAACAAAAAAAAATTTGACGCATTGAACACGCCGACTAGCAAATGTCAACAACAAGAACAAGAATATCGTAAAATAAGAGAAACAAAAGTAGATTTTATTGAATTTGTAAATAATGGTATGGAAGGACTCGTATATGATTTTATGATTGGTTCCAAAAAAGTTCAAGAAAAAGTGGGTTCAATAATTCATAATAACATAAATTCGTATATGTTTAATTTATCAAAATATAAATGTAGAGTCGACGGAAAATGTACAAATCAATGTTATGAAGAAGGTGATAATGATTTATATTGGTTAAACTGTAAAAATGGTAAATTTTATGTAATACCAGAACACGATTTATTAGTAAATGGATATATTGGAAAAGACTGTAAAAAAGAAAGATTATATGTATCGCCAACAAATGAAAACACTGAATGGTGTAATGAATATTTATTTGATTACAATAATGTAGACAAAGAGAGACTGCTTAAATTAATAAATTAAATATTAAATTATACTATATTATTTTAATTTAATATAT
>Ga0209443_1002041_pt1 | contig 12178 bp, 13 predicted proteins | sample LauGreBMM110DCMD_2_FD_187571 | JGI IMG/M metagenome (GOLD analysis project Ga0209443, IMG submission 187571) | Freshwater lake microbial communities from Lake Michigan, USA - Su13.BD.MM110.DCMD (SPAdes) (version 2) | ecosystem: Environmental > Aquatic > Freshwater > Lake | place: Lake Michigan... | reverse complement strand
TATAAAAATTCAATAGCAGATTTTAATTTTGGACTTTCTAAAGAAAAAGATGGTGTTTTTATTGAATCTCCAAAACCTTCTACAAATCTTTATCAATTTAATCCTTATTATATTTGTTTATCAGATGATATCAATCATATTCAAAAATTTTTAAATAATATTAAAAAATCAAGTGATGTTTTTATGGAATTATCATCTTTTAGTATATTACCATATTTAGATTTTAAATTATTATCAAAACGATTTGATACTATCGAAATATATAATAAAGATCAAACTATTACTTCTATTTCTTCAAGATATTCTGAAGATCCTAAAATACTTCGTTTTAAAGTGATAGAACCTATATTTACAGATTTTTATTTAAATTGTGAAGAAATATTAATTGATACATCTTGTCAGATGATTATAAATATGTTATATTATACAGATAAAAAAATATGGTCTACTATTCCTTATAAAGCAACTAAACCTATTCATTTAGCTAAAGAAATAATAAAAGAAAGAATGGATCGTATTATTAAATTAGGTATTATCTTACCAAAAATAAAAGATGTTATTGATATTATTTTAGATAAAAAAGATATTCATTATAAAATAAAAAAATTGCATAATTTAATCAAATCTTAAAAAATAATTATTCAATTCATTTAGATAAATTTCTAAATCTTTATTTTTTAACATTTTTTCTATATATTTTTTTATTTCTTCTTCATCTTTATATTTTTTTTGAATTAAAAAATAAAATTCTTTTAATTCATCATAATCTTCAATATCATTTTTTATATATTTTAATAATGAAATATATTTAAAACGAATTAAACATTGCAAATCAATCACAAGAATATTAGACATTTATTTATTACTTAAATAGGTATCTTTAAATTTAAAATGTGTGGTATTTTTTTACATTTTACTAAAAATGGGATTATTAAAAAGGAAATGATGAAAAAATTATTATGTTTTTATAGTTTTATTGAACATCGAGGTCCTGATAGACATACTTTATCATTATATAATAATTGTTTAATTGGATTCCATCGTTTAGCTATTAATGATTTATCTGAAAAGGGTGATCAACCTTTTGAATTAAATGATGAATGGTTAGTTTGTAATGGTGAAATTTATAATTATGAAGAATTACAAAATAAATATAAATTTCCTTTAAGAAGTAAAAGTGATTGTGAAATTTTATTACATCTTTTTCAAAAATTTGGATTATCAAATGCTTTAGAAATGATTGATGGTGTTTTTGCAATTGTTTATGGAAATTCATCAAAAATCTATATTATACGTGATCGTATTGGTGTAAAACCCTTATTTTATTCTACTTCATTTGATACTAATTCAATTACAATTGCAAGTGAACCTATTGCACTTGATGGATTAAATCAAAATATTGTAGAAGTTTTACCATCTACATTTATTATTTATGATAAATCTAATTATATTGAAACAGTAAATTATTATTCTTTACCTTCTTTTCCTATTTATACAGAAGAAGAAATGGTATTACCTCTTATTAAAAATAAATTAATTAATGCTGTTCGTAAACGTTTATCTAGTAATAGACCTATTGGTTGTTTATTAAGTGGAGGTCTTGACTCTTCATTAATTGCTTCAATTTTATCAAAAGAAAATATTCCTTTTAAAACATTTTCAGTAGGATTTCCAGATTCAACTGACTTGATTTATGCTCGTAAAGTTGCTGATTATTTAAAAACAGATCATTATGAACTTGTTATTACATATGAATCTGCTATTAAATATATTCCAACTGTTATTAGAAAATTAGGTAGTTATGATACAACAACTATTCGAGCAAGCACTCCTATGTATATGTTATGTGAATGGATTAATACAAATTTTAAAGAACGAGTTATTTTTTCAGGAGAAGGAAGTGATGAACTTTTTTGTGGTTATCTTTATTCACATAATGCACCATCAGAAGACGAACTTTATTTTGATAGTATTCGTTTAGTTAAACAATTATATAAATATGATGTTTTACGAGCAGAACGATGCACTTCTGGAAATAGTTTAGAATTAAGAGAACCTTTTCTTGATAAAGAATTAATTGAATTAGCTTTACAATTATCTGGAAATCTTAAAAAACCAAAAGAATTTGAAAAAGATATATTACGTAAAGCTTTTACTGGTTATCTACCAGATGATGTTTTATGGAGACGTAAAGCCGCTTTTTCAGATGCAGTAAGTAGTTCTGAGAAACCTTGGTATAAATGGATTCAAGAATCACTTGAAAATGCAAATTTTGAAATTCAAAATTTTGAAGGGACAAAAGAAAGTAATTATTATAAAACGTTATTTATTAATTTTTATTCATCTTATAAACCATTAATTCCTTTATGGTTACCTAAATGGAGTGATACTGGTCAAGAACCTTCTGCTACTGTATTAAATGTATATAAAAAAGATGAACATGTTTAACATTTTATGATATTTAATAAATATCATAAAGAATTATAACGAACACGATTAAACCATTGAGAAACACCTTTTTTATTAGCTGGAATAAATTTAATTTGAGTAACTTTTTCTTCAATTAAAATATCTTTATCATTTACAAAAATTACTTTTTTAATTCCAGCTTCTTTAATTCTATGAATACACATTTCACATGGAGTTGAATTAACTAATTTTCCATTAGCATCAATTCTAATAACAATTAATTTAATATTATTTCTCATTTTTTTATTTTTAAGGTAAAGAATAGCTCCGTGTTCTGCATGTTTACTATGAAATAATTCACCATGAATAAGAGTTCTATCTGAATTACAAGAAATTGATTGAGGAACAATATGTTTACCAATCATAATTCCAGCTGATAAACGAAATTTCATATCTGTTTTATCACAGCTTTCAAGAAGAGAGTCTAATCCAATTCCACTTGTCATTTATATATTTTTTATATTTATCATTTTAAATCAATTTTATAGTTTAGGAGCAATTGTATATCCAAGCTTTTTTGCTACATATGTATATAAATATGAATCATCATTTGACCAAGCTTTATAGTCATCACCTTTAAGACTTATAGACTTTGAACTTATCATTTTTCCACTAGAAGATTTTATAGTAATAAATAAATCAACTTGTACAAATAACTCTAAACGACTTACTCTAATATCAATGCTATTAGCTACTTCGGTAGTTATTATTTCTTGTGGAACAATATTCATTTATATAATTTAATAAAAGTATTTTATTAAATAAAAATGGTTTCAATGCATGGATATTTTCAGTATCAACATATTATTCAAGCAGATCCTATACCTAAGAAAGAAAAATGTATCATAAAAGATAATACAATTGCTGGTTTTATTCATAAAAATAATTATAAATTATTTGGTTGGATGATAAAACTTTCTGAAATGGAATTAAAAATGGGAAATGAACAATTTGATAGCACATTATTTTTAGTAAGTGATGAAAATCTTCGAAAACAATTTGGTCAAGATGATAAATTTTTTATACAAATGGATAAAAATAAAGCTATTCAAATTTTAAATGCTCATTTACTTGTTAAAAAAATATATCCAAAAACATTAATGAGTCAACGTCTCACTAAACTTTTTACAAAAAATGAAAATACACAAATTATGTGTTTACATAATAAAGGTTCATTAACATTTAATAATATGGCAAATTTATTATCATCTATTGAAGTAGAAAATGGAGTTATTCATATAATTGATAACTTGCTTTTACCTGTTTTTTAATTTATGAATCAATATTTTTATAAATATCAATATCTACTTTGTATTTGCCTTTTGAAAAAGTTATACCATTAATATATAAAATTTTACCATTTTCATAATGAATATCAGAAGATGAAATAGATTTTAAAATAATACATAAATTCATAACATTATAAAGTTTTTTTATTTGAATATTTTTTAATTCAAATTGACTTTTCATTTCAATTAAATAATTTTGAAATAAAATATCTTTAGTACTTTTTTTTTTTATTTCATTCCAATCACATGATCTTAATTTACGTATATTTTCTTCAACTTCTTCAAATTCTTTTAATAAAATACTACGTTCATTTTTACTCATAATATTTAATTTTTCTTTAAATAATTTATATATATCTTTATAAATTTGCTCAATATCTTTATCTATAAATTTATATACAAACTCTTTACCTTTTACATTTGAACATAAAAATCCTTTACTAATATAACAACCTGTAGGACAAATTGAATATGATAAATTTTCAAATGTATCTTTCCAAAAGTTATCATTTGTAAAAGGTATTGTTTTTAAAAAAATAGGATAAATAATATCTCTTTTTATCGGCATTTATATTATATAATAGTTAAGAATTTAAATGATAATTTAATTAATAAATTATATAAAAAATGGATAAAAAGATATTGGAATTAAATACAAAAGTAAATGTTGAAAAAAGTATGAAACTTGTTGATATTCATGGAAAAAAAATCAGTTTTCAATCTGACTGTTCAATCAAAACATCTTCTAAAGAACCTTTTTATATAGCTATTGTAAATCAAACTGAACTTGATGAAGGTAAAATACCATTTGAAAAATTTACAAATCCATTTGAACGTCGTGTAACTTTTAAAAGTGAAGATAATGAACATATTAATCATTATATCGCTTTTAAAAGTTCTTCTGATAAAGAAATTGTTTGTGATGTAAATATAAAACTTTCAGATATTGAACCATTATTTTCAAAATTAAATATAGTTGAAGAAGAAGAAGAAGAAGAAGAAGTAAAAGAAGTAAAAGAAGTAAAAGAAATAAAAGAAGAATTAAAAGAAGAAGATAAAGAAATATTAAAAAAAAAATTATATGAGATTTCAAATAATGATTCTACTTTTTATAGAAATATAGCAATTGTATGTTTTGTTATTGTTATTTTATTTGTTTTATTAAGAAAATAAAATTGAATTATATATTTTTATTCTTTAAAAATATATAATGTTATCTTTTAACGAATTTATAGGAAAAGAAGAACTTCATAAAGAATATAAAGAATTTACATTCTTTAAAACAGGTTTTTCTTTTGATATTAAAGAAAGTGAACAATATTGTGAATATAATATTTTTAATTTTAATGATATTATTCTTAAAAATATAAAAAAATATATCAAAGAATATATCCCTAGATATACAAGTGCATTCTGGAATTCTAATATAGAAGAAAGTGAATTTTATATTGGAATTGATGATTATGGTATGGTAAAAGGTATACCAATTAAATCTGAAAAAATAGATATTAATTATTTACATCAAAAAATCAATAAAACAATTATGAAATATATAAAGACAGATAATGAATCAGATTTTACTTTTTATACAAATATTGAATTAATAAAAGTTGAAAATCCAACTATTCCTGAAACACCAATTCATCCAGAATATATTAAATATAAATTAAAAAAAGAAGAATTTCTGAAAAAATATAACTTGTATATTGAAGAATTAAATATTTATAAAAATAAATATGATTTAATTAATTATAAACTTGTTGATATTTTTAATATTGATGAACATCGACAAAATCTTAAAAAATATATCAAAGAAATAGATCCTACAAATAAAGTAATTGATTTATTAGATACTAATTTTCAATTAAAACAAATTAGTGGTTCAGATATGAAAAGCTTAAAACAAGATAAAAATAATCCATATCATTGGGTAACTGAATATAAAGATAGTATTCTGAATGAATATAAAAAAAATAAACCTATTTTTTTAGATACATTTAAATTAAATATACCTTTTAATTTATTAGTTTCTATTCGTGATATGATACCTTATTGGATGAATTATAATAAAGATATGAATTTATATGTTATTAAGATTAAAATATATTGTAAAAATCAGAATAAATTTTGTTATTTTGATCATATTACAAAAAAATGGTTAAAATGTCAACGAGTTTATAAAGATAATCAACCGATGTGTTTACCTATTTAATTCAATTATTGAATTAAATTAGTTTTTACAATCAATATAATTTTTTGTCATTTTCATAAAAGCATCTACCCATTTCCAGATCATATCTTTATTTTCTTGATCTAAATTATTTTCCCAAAGATTTTTAAAAATTTCAGATTTACTAAATTTTGAAAAGAGAATATTTTTTAAAAAAAACTGATCATCTCTTTTTTGAATTGATGTTATAATTTCTTCATTATTATGTACATAAACAAAATAACTCATAATTTGTGTAGAAGGAATTTGATCTTTAACAAGAATACGTAAAATAATAAATTCTTTTTCATTAGGAAACATATCGATTAATTCATCAAAAAATAATACTAAACATTTATGAAATTTATCCAAAATTTGAACATCCATTTTAGATTTAATATAATTTCTTTAAGTTTACTTTACACCAAAGTAACAATACAATTATATTTTAAGGTATCACATATAAATTGATCAATTTTGACTATAATTTCTTTTGTATTATCAATTTTTTTATCTTTATTTTTAAAACATAATAATTTTTCATCAAAGATAAATTCATTTTCATTCAAGTTATTATCAGGTATATAAAAATTAATATTATCATATATCTTTCCAAAAATTCCTTTTGAAATAATTAAAGTTGGAATAAAAGATAGAATCATATCTTTAACAGGTTTAATAGTTTGTGCTTTAAATGTAATCATAAATGTAATCATAATTGAATCTTTGTTAATAATATTATCAATATATAAGATTTCATCTATAGAAATAATAAATCCATTATCAGGACAACATGTTCTCTCATATTTATTTTTTAATTCATAGAATAAATGTTCATCTATCATAGGAGTTAAAAATTTAGGATCAATAATAATATTTTTTGTAAGGATTGACATTTTTCTTTTATAAAGTTCTTTTTTAATAAATCATTTTTATAAAAAAAATTTTTCCTTTTTATAAAATGAGAGACTTTGTTTTAGCTATTGTTGGAACTATTGGCATTGTTGCATTAGCTATGAGCGTTGAAAATAAAAAAGGAGTTCGTGAAGATTTTTTAGGAAATTTTCCCATGAAAACAAAGCTTGAAAAAGTTGTTATAAAAAATGGTATTGAAACATCATTAGAAATGGACCAATATCCTTTAGTAAATCTTAAACAAAAACCTATATCTCGTGAAAATTATGGATATAAGGGATCTATGGGTCCATCAGCATCTATGGAACAAATGCGATCCATGAACCAAATGGGATCTATGGGTCCATCAGGATCTATGGGCAAAATGGGATCTATGGGTCCATCAGGATCTATGGGCAAAATGGGATCTATGGGATGTGGATCATCTCGTGAAAGTTATGGTCACATGGGATCCATGAACCAAATGGGATCCATGGGTCCATCAGAATCTATGGGATGTGGATCATCTCGTGAAAGTTATCCTGGAAATTGTTTAGGATCAAGTAATGTTACAAATCTTCCTTATGTATCAACTAGTAATTTAAATCAAAATGTAAATCAACCATCTCCATCTATGAATTTACCTGCTACTATTCGTTATAACGCCCCATCTACTAGTAATATGGGTATTACAGATAATTTTCAAAATAAACAAATTCGTGAAAATTTTGAACCAATGTTAAGTGCAAATTATTCAGCAAGTCCTGTTGGTAAAGTAGAATTAAATAAAAACTTTAATTATCCTGAAAATGATTTATTAAAAGCAGGCGAAATGACAGATCCATTTGAAGGAAAAGAAGTTATGGTATATGATCGTCCTATGACAACAACTTTAAAAGTTGGACGTTTTGCTGGAAGAGGAACTCGTGATTTAATTCGTGGTGATTTACCTGTTGCACCTTCTTCTCATAAAGGATGGTTTTCAACTCCTGCTGATCCATCAGCTTTAACAAAAGGTGCTTTACAAGCTATGGGTGGAAATGGTGAAGCTGTTGATACAATGAATAAATTTATGAAAATATATGGAGATGCATCAGGTGTTGGTTCAGGTGTTAATCTTAATGATTCTGTTGATTATCAATATACTGCTTATGAAATGACAAATAATAGACAAGGATTAAATGACAATACTATTAATGTATTAACATTCTAAATTACTGAATCATTTGATTTTATAAAAAAGATTGATTTATTTTATAAAGATACAGATGATATTTATAAAACTTTTTTATTGATAATAATGATATAGAAATTTATCAAGATAATGATAATGAAAAGTATTTTGTCAGAAAAAAAAATAAATAATGTTACATTATATGATTGTATGTTATATTCTTTCTATTAAATTTTATACAGATTGTTTTATTTCAAAACCTTATAGTATTAAAAATATTGAATTAGAATAAAATATATTTTAGAAAAATTTGATTATAAAATATAATTATTTTATAATTTACTACTTTTTTACTTTTTTAATTTTGGTGGTTTAGGATAATCTTCTGATGAGTCTGAACTAAATTCAATTTTTGAATTTGACTTTTCATCTGATGAATCATAACTATCACTATCAGAATCACTATCAGAATCACTATCAGAATTACTATTAGAATCACTATCAGTTTGAATAGAACTCATTTTTTGTAAAACTTTATAAAAATCTAATTTAGATGGATTTTTAGGTTTATATTTTTTGATATTATCACTATCACTTGATTCTTCTTTATCACTAATTATATTTAATTTATTTTTAACCTTTACATTTGTCTTTGGTGAATTTTTAGGTTCATATTTTTTGATATTATCACTATCACTTGATTCTTCAATATCACTGAATATACTTAATTTATTTTTAACTTTTACATTTCTCTTTGGTGAATTTTTAGGTTTATATTTTTTAATACTATCACTATCACTATCACTTGATTCTTCTTTATCACTGGATATACTTAATTTATTTTTAACTTTTACATTTCTCTTTGGTGAATTTTTAGGTTCATATTTTTTAATATTATCACTATCACTATCACTATCACTTGATTCTTCTTTATCACTGATTACACTTAATTTATTTTTAACATTTTTATCCTTTTTAACCTTTATATTTCTTTTTGGTGGAGAAATAATACTACTTTCATATCTAGAATTACTTTTAGATTTTACAGGAGAAATGACACTACTTTCATATTTATAATTTTTAGATTTTATAGGAGAATTAAAATTAAAACTAGAATTACTTTTAACATGTTTTGAAGATAAATTATAATCACTTTCAGATTTAACTTTTAGAAAGTTTTCTTTTTCTAATAATTTTTTTTCTTTTTCTAATAATTTTTTTTCTTTTTTACTTAATTCTTGCTCCTTATTAAATTTACTACTTTCTAATTTAGAAACTTCTTCTTCTTCTTCTTTAGATTCTTCTTCTTCTTCTTTAGATTCTTCTTCTTCTTCTTTAGATTCTTTTTTAGGATCTTCTTTAGATTCTTTTTTAGGATCTTCTTTAGGATCTTCTTCTTCTTCATCAGAGTTTTTATTTGAATGTTCTTTATCATCAGAGTTTTTATTTGAATGTTCTTCATCATCAGAGTTTTTATTTGAATGTTCTTCATCATCAGAGTTTTGTTCTTCTTTATCAGAGTTTTGTTCTTCTTTTATTTTTTTGATAAAATTATCTAAAATTTCTACATTTTTAGGATTGTATTCAATGCTATAACGATCTCTGTATTTTTTAACACCAAGTTTTAATAATTCATCTTCATACTTTGAGTCAAATGTAACAATACATCTTTTTACTTTACTCACCTTTGCTATAACATACGATACAGACATTTTAAATTTATCTTTTATTTTTAAATACTAAAATTGAAAATATTTAAATGAGATTACTATTTTTAAAAATGCCTATTACACTTTCATTAAAAAATTTCAGATGCTGGGAAAATCAAACATTTACTTTTCAAGATCGTGGTATTATACTTTTATCAGGAATATCTGGTAAAGGAAAAAGCACAATATTAAATGCTATTTTATATATTATTACTGGAAATATGAAAAATATAGTAACAGTTGGTAAAGATAAACTTGAAGTTACTTTAGAAATTGATGATATGATAATTACACGATCTAAACAACCTACAAGATTTTTTGTAAAAAAAAATAATATTATATATGAAGAAGATGAAGCACAAATACTTATTAATAATTTATTTGGAGGTGATTTTAAACATACAAGTTATATTGATCAAGATAATATAAATTCATTTGTTTATTTATCTCCTGAATCAAAAATGACATTTTTAAGAAATCTTTTATTAAATTCTGAGAAAATTGATTTGTTAAAAGATAATATTAAAAAGAATTTAGAATTATCTAAAAAAGAAGTTATACAAGAAGATTCTAAATTATCAACATTTAAATCTTTTTTACCTCAAATATTTGAATATAAAATACAAAAAAGATTGATTACTTTATCTAATTATGAAGAAACATTAAAAACTCAACAACAAAATATAGAAATATGTATTAAAAATAAAACAAAATTATTATCTAAACTAGAATTACTTGAAAAAGATTATAAAAAATATATCCAATTTTCTATATTATCATCTAAACAAAATGATATCCAAAAAGAATTACAATCTTTTTTATCAATTGACATAATACAACAACAAATAATAGATCTTGAAGAAATGAAAAAAAATATTGAAGAAATTGAAAAAATAAAAGAATTAAATAAATTAAAACAAGAAATACAATCATTTCAACCATCTGAATATAAAAAAATAAAATCATTTGAAAAATTTATTGAATTAGAAAAATCTATTCTTTTATTAGAAGAAAAAATTGGAGAAGATAAAGAAGAAAATTTAAAATCACAATTAGATACCATATTATTACAAATTGAAAAAATAAAAATAGGTAATGTTTATGAATGTCCACAATGTTTATCTCATCTTTTATTACAAAATGAAAAGTTGATAAAAACAGAAAATGAAATATCTATTATTAATTCATCTTCTATTATAATATTTCAAAAAAAAATTGAAGAAATTCAAAAAGAATTAACATTAATTTCTCATCATACAAAAGAATATAATAAATTATTTGATGAATTTGAATCTCTTTCTATTACTTTAGAATCTTCTGAAATAAAGAAAAAATTAGAACAATATAAAAAAGAAGAACGATCATATACATTATTACAAACAAAAATAAGTCAATTAGAAATTACAATTAAAGATAATATAAATATTGAAGAAACAAAATCTCTTTATGAAATTATTGAAGAAATAACAAAATTAAAAGAAATATTAAAAAGATATAAATTTCTTAAATCTGAAATTATAGAAATTGAAATTATAAATGATCCAAGTCCAATTTTAAAAGAAACAAAAGATAAAATTAAAGAATTTGAAGAAAAAATAGAAACATATTCAACTCATATATCTAAATTAAAAGAATGGAATAAAAATAGAGAATTATCTATATCTATAAAAAGTGCAAAAGATGCAAAAGAATATTATATGGAAGAAGTAAAATGCTATGAAAAATTACAACATTATGTAAAAGAAGCAGAAACAAAAAGTATTATTGATTTTATCGATAGTTTAAATCAACACGCTCAATTATATATAGAAGATTTTTTTAAAGATGAAGATATTCAAGTTCAATTAGTAACAAATAAAGAATTGAAATCTGGTAAAGATAAAATTGGATTATTTTTTAAAGTTTTTTATAAAAAAATGGAAGGTGATATTGATTTTTTATCAGGAGGTCAACGTGATCGAATTAATCTAGCATTTACTTTAGCATTATCTGAATTAGTTGATAATCGTATTCTTTTATTAGACGAATGTATTAGTTCTTTAGATAGTGAAACCACAGATACAGTTATTGAAACATTAAAAGAAAAATATAAAGGAAAATTAATTATATGTGTATCTCATCAAGTAAATACAGGAATGTTTGATGAAGTTATTTTAGTTTAAAATTGATTTATTATATAAACATAATAAATTAATAAAATGGAATCTAAAAAAAAGACAGGATTAAATCGTAATATTATTGATAAATATTATACAAAAGATACAACAGTAAATTTTTGTATAAATCTTATCAAACAATATATACAAATAGAACAAAATGATTTAATTATTGAACCAAGTGCAGGAAATGGTTCATTTATTTTAGGTATAAAAACATTATCATCAAACTTTTTATTTTATGATTTAGAACCTGAACATCACGAAATCGTTCAAAA
>Ga0209443_1002040_pt1 | contig 12180 bp, 9 predicted proteins | sample LauGreBMM110DCMD_2_FD_187571 | JGI IMG/M metagenome (GOLD analysis project Ga0209443, IMG submission 187571) | Freshwater lake microbial communities from Lake Michigan, USA - Su13.BD.MM110.DCMD (SPAdes) (version 2) | ecosystem: Environmental > Aquatic > Freshwater > Lake | place: Lake Michigan... | reverse complement strand
GTCGATCGGCTCGGCTTCAATTCCCCGGAGCGCAAAGCTCGTGATCCGGGACATGCCGCGCATTGTGTACACAAGAAAGTGCACACTCCGATTTTCCCGCCTTTTTTCCACTCGGAATTTTTAGCCACCGATTAGGCAACGGTGGCTCTGCCACCGAGCCGCACGAAAGCGAGCGATGAATTTGCCGCTTGGGGCAGAAATCATCAGAAGCGCTCAACTACGCCCGCTCAAACACGCCGCCGCAGCCGCTTGAACCCGTTCGGCTTGCCATCCGCGTATTCCCATACGACGACGTCCACCGTTCGTACGCCCCACGCGCGCGCAATCTCGTGCGTTGTAAACAACACATCGAGTCGTCGACCTTTGATCGCACCACCAACATCAAGCACAGGAACCGGCACACCGCCGTCGTAACCAGGCACGCTCACGAGTGAGCCGAGTGGAAGTACTTTCGGATCCGCCGCAACAAGCGCACCGCCGTTGGTCTGCACGGAGTATCCGCTCGCCGTAATGCCATCCGCGCTCGCGCCGCAGGATTTCGCATCGGGGCTGTACGCGGTGACCTTCATGCGCATCGTCGCAACTGGTCGAATCGGGCGTCCGTCATACATTCGAATCTTCGATGTTGACGCAAGCGTCGTCATCGGAATGAGCACAACCGAACTCGCTACCGCATTGGTCGCAGCATCTGGGCTCGGAAAGTTGCCCGCATCATTCGCGCGCGCGAATTCCGACAAATCAGAGTATTGAGGCTCGAGCGGAATCGAACTCTCCGCGCCACGGCTCGTCCCAACTCCAAGTGCAGCAAGCCCAATCATCGCGCCCAACGCCAGAAGCGATCCAACCCATTGCGTTCCACCGCGAACAGCGGCGCTCGATGGCAATCGCGTCGTCGGTACGGTTGAAGAGGTTGATGATGTTGATCGTGAATCGTGCCGCATTGAAAAATGTGATCCGTCCATACCTTTTCTCCCAATTCCGCACTCGCCATCACACGAGACGCAATTCAGTACGCGCATAGTAGCCATCCGGTTGGGTAATGTTTGGAATCCACGCGAGATCTATCGTTCACTCGCTTGAACGCGTCAAGGCGCAACACGAAGTCGGTGGAGAATGGTCGCGCCTCCGGCAGAAACTGCCGACGACTGTTATGCCCGAACCGTTACGCTTGCGGCACATGAGCCTCGAGGAATCACTGTTCGCCGTCCCCATTGGCCTTATCGGCGGACTCTTTGGCGGCATGCTCGGCATCGGCGGATCCGTTGTGATGATTCCGCTGCTCGATCTCACGCAGGGACCAAACCAGCAGCTCTACCAAGCGAGCGCGATGGTCGCGAATGTTTGCTCGGCCCTAAGTGGATCGTTGAAGCATCGAGGTCGCGGGACGATTCGCAGCGATCTGACCTCCGTCATGCTTCCGCTTGCTGCCGTCGGCGCGATCGCAGGCGTGCTTACGAGCAACGAGATGCAGCCAACCCCGTTGCGAGCGATCTTCGGCGGCTTCCTCTTCCTCACAGCGCTCCTCGAATTCAACGGCGCGTTGCGACATAAATCTCAAAACGAAGAACAGCACACAGGCGCGTTGCAAGGCACACGATTGAAATGCGGCGCGGTTGCGCTGTGCGGTGGCGTGGTGTCGGGATTACTCGGCGTCGGCGGCGGCGTGTTGATGGTGCCGATGATGCGTAGCTTGTTGGGTATGCCGCTACGCCAGTCGATCGCGACTGCGTCCGTGGTAATGCTTGCGTCGACTTCTGTCGGCGCCGTTGCGAAGAACGCAACAATCACGTCACTCCAAGACTCTCACGGCATTCCACTCACGCTCGCGCAATCGATGTCACTTGCGCTACCGCTCGCAATCGCTGCACTCATCGGCGCTGCGATCGGCGCGAGCATTTCCTATCGATTGCCGCTGCGTGGACTCAAACTCGTGTTCGCCACACTCATCGGATTTGCTGGCGTGCGCATGCTGCTGCAAGCGTTCGCTGAATTCCAAACGATGAACGCGGCGTCCTAGCGCTCACTTCACGCCGACAGGAGCTGAAGGCGCGAGCGATGGCGTTGAGCCAGATGAAGAAGTGACAGGCTTCGTGATTCCAGGAGTGCCGCGAATGGGTTTTGCCGAGCCCACCGCCGGAGTGATCTCTGCGCGTTCCTTGCATGGGAAGCAACCCGTGAATCCTGGATCAACGACTTGACCCCAGAGTTCGAAATCCTGCTGACGCTTCGGCGAATAGATCGATGCATTTACATACACAAGGCCGCGCGTACTGCTCATCGATGTTGCGCGAAGTGTGACGATCGTGTCGGTGCCTTCGCGCACTTGGGAAACGAGTTCAACCTTGAGATCGGTCGAGCCCGCGCTCGCTGCGATGATGGGTTCATCTGCTTCAAGCTTCGTGCACGTCACGGTGAACTCCACAGACTTCCCCGCTTCCAATCGGTCGAACGTGTGACGATAATCCGAAAGCGCGATCGCGATCTTCGGCATCGTCGTTTCGTGACGAACAAAGACATCCACGATCGGGCAATCAGGATGATCCGTTTCAACGATCAAGTAGCGTGGAAACTTCCCGCTTGGAAAATCTCGTGCGACATCCCACTCGACAACATAGTGATTCGCAGGCTCTTCCTTGGTTGGATCAAAGCCCACGAAACGCGGCGCGTAGCCGCCAATTGCGCAAATCTTGAAGGGTCGACCATCAATCGACTCGATCACAGTGCGACCGTTCTGCGCTTGTCCTGTGACGATATTCATGTAGTACGGACGCACGCGCACAGGCATCGAAACTTCGCTCTTCAACTGAATCGAAACGATGCGGCTGTAGCCATCGATAAGGACCTTGATCTCAGCCTTCTTGTCACCGGCGCCAGATGTTGGCTTCATCTTCGCTTTGAGTTCGATGAAGCCGCCCACAGGAATCTTCTGACCAGTGATGTCATCGATGGTCGTGCACTTACAACTCGGTTGCACCGAAAGAACTTCAAGTTCCGTCGTGCCTGTGTTGCGCAACTTCACGACGCTCTCAGCGACATCGGTTGGCGAGAGCACGCCGAAATCAAGAACTGGTGGATCGAGTTCAATAGGCGGTGGAAGGTCTTCGGCCTCCTGTGTTACAGCAGCGACATCAGTCACTGCCCCGGAGACATCCGTCACCGGAGGCGCCACTGCAGGAGTTGCGGGCTGTTGCACTTTCGGAGTTGCGGCTGGCGCAACTGCTACCGGAGCCGCAACCGGCGCGACTGCATTATCTCCGCATCCTCCGACGAGGACGAATGCCAGCGCAACTGACATGGCGCGTGATGCGGTAGTGATGATCGACAATGGGCGACTCGTAAACATGAGGTGGACTTTCAATAGCGAAAAATCTTCAAGTCCCGCAACAAGGCGCAGGAACTCGGGACGAAAAGTGTACCGATGCAAGGATCGGCGTTGCGTTCGGTGGATTGGAAGGAACGACTCATCGACAAGTGCGGGTGAGCAGGCGCACATCCCAAGACTCCAAACGAGATCGAAACGAGCCGCGCGCCTACGGTCAATCCTTGAGTTCCAAAGCACCCGCTCACCCGAGTTCGGTGTGCAACTGCGGATATTTCGAGGAAATTGTGCTCCTCAAAGGTGGATTTATGCGGTTTAACGCACATGGTTGAATTTTTTCAATAAAACTGCCCGCATGACTTGTGAGGGACGAATCTTGGTGTATCTTCTCGGTGAGCTGAAGCGGAAACGCTGAAAGCTCCTAAAAAAGCCCTTTTCCCTCCCTCCGCCCCCGGCCTTGTGCCGGGGGTCTTTTTTTCCAGACTTCGTATTCGATCAGCAAGAGTCGAGTTCACTCGACCAGATGAATTCTCGCGGTTCGCTCCGCGGTTCAGAGGGCGGCTTCTGCTACTCTTCGACCCCTCATTCCAAAGGCTCCGCGACTATGAACAGCAACGATCTCAGCAACGGTATGGCCATCAAGATGGATGGCAAGCTTTTCGTCATCACCGAAACTGAGCACCGCACGCCAGGCAACCTGCGTGCGTTCATTCAGATCAAAATCCGCGACCTCAAGAGCGGCTCGTTCTACGAAAAACGCCTTCGTTCAGGCGAGCACGTGGAGCAGGTCGATCTCGATCGCCGTCCGATGGAGTTCCTCTATCAACAGGGCAGCGCATTTGTATTCATGGATCTCGAGTCCTACGAACAAACCGAACTGCAAAAGGAAATCGTCGGCGATCTCGCGAAGTACGTGCTTCCCAACACGACAATCATCGTGTGTTGGTGCGATGGCAAGCCGCTCTCCGTAGAACTTCCATTGACCGTGACACTCACGATCACAGATACCTCGCCAGGCATCAAGGGTGCGACCGCAACAAATCAGTTGAAGGAAGCACTCTGCGAAACCGGACTCGCGACACGCGTCCCTCCGTTCATCACGATCGGTGAAAAGATCATCGTGAGCACTGACGACGGTTCGTATCGATCACGCGCGTGATGACCGGTTGCGCCTCGAGGGCTAACATCCCTGAATGCGTCCATTGCTCACGACCGCAATAACTTTTGCGCTGATTTCCCTTGCGCTGTACTCCACGGCGCAGGCAGAAGTGCGTGAGTACCACCTGACAATCGCCGAAAGCCAAGTGTCCATCAACGGCACCATGCGCGATGCGATGACCATCAATGGCACCGTGCCCGGGCCTGTGCTTCGATTCACGCTCGGCGACGACGCGGTCATACACGTGCACAACACCATGCGCGAGAGCACTTCATTGCACTGGCATGGATTGCTTGTGCCGAACAATCAAGATGGCGTGCCTCTGCTGACCACACCTCCGATCGAAAGCGGCACAACTTTTACCTATCGCTTTCCCATCAAGCAGACAGGGACGTATTGGTATCACTCGCATAGTGGGCTGCAAGAACAACAGGGCATCTATGGTGCGTTCATCATTGATGAGCCAGCGCCGAAAGAGGATGCAGGCGTGCCACCCATGCGTGACGAAGTGCTGTTGCTTTCGGATTGGACGGATGAATCGCCGAAAGAAGTCATGCGCGCGCTCATGACGGGCAATGATTGGTACCCGAGGCGCAAGAAAAATTTCCCCTCAATCTTCGGTGCGATTGAAGCGGGCGCACTTTCGGACTACGTCTCGCGTGAGTGGTCGCGCATGGCGCCGATGGATATCTCCGATGTTGCCTACGACGCGTTTCTCGTGAACGGACAATCGCGCATCGCATGTGCGGGCGTGCCCGGCGAACGCGTGCGACTGCGCATCATCAACGGATCCGCTTCAACGTATTTCTTCGTGGAGCTCGCACAGCAGCAACTCCAACTTGTGGCTGCCGATGGCATGCCTGTTGAACCGTTCAGCACGCCACGCTTGCTCATCGCGATCGCCGAGACCTACGACGCAATCATCACGATTCCAGCGGATGGCTCGTATGAGTTCCGCGCGACGGCACAGGATGGCTCGGGTCATGCTTCGGCATTCCTCGGCGCTGGCACAGAGCATCTCGCTCCCGAAGTGCCAGCCTCAAACATCTACAGCATGGATGAAATGTTGGAGAGCGGGATGGACTCGTCGGGAGCAATGCGAATGCCGCACGATGCGCCGCGACCTGCGCCACCGTATCACTTCCTTCGTGCGCCACAGTCGACTGACTTCGACAGCAAAGCACCTCGTCGCGAAGTCACGCTTCGCTTGACGGGTGACATGGAACGCTATCTCTGGTCGATCAACAATCGCTCTGTCACGCAAGAAAGCACGATCCATGTGAAGCACGGCGAGATTCTGCGCATGACGCTCGTCAATGACACGATGATGCACCATCCGATGCATTTGCATGGGCACTTCTTCCGCGTTGTGGACGAGCAAGGCGAACGGTCGCCGCTCAAACACACTGTGGATGTTCCACCGATGGGCCGCCGCGTGCTCGAGTTTGAAGCCAACGAAACCGGCGACTGGTTCTTTCACTGCCACATCCTCTACCACATGGATATGGGCATGTCGCGCGTCGTGACCTACGCGCCTGTTGGTCACACGCCTGTGCTTGAACCGGATTTGGAGAACACTCCTGCGCTCATGGTCGACGCAATGTTTCTGAGCAACATGGCGCAAGGCGAAGCGATTGTGATGGTGGGTCGCGAAGATTTCGGCGTGACATGGGACACGGGCTACCACATGGAGACGGACTACGAAGTCGATCTCTTCTGGGGGCACTACTTCAATCAGAATTTTTCGACGATCGCCGGTCTGCGCATGACGAATCAACTTGAGCACCCTGCGAGTGGGTTCTTCGGTTTCGAGTATCGACTCCCGCTGATGTTCGAGTCGCGCATCGAAATCGGCACCGAGGGCAACGGCCGCTTTGAACTCGCGAAAAACTTTGCACTGACCGATCGAATTACGCTGCTCACCGACGGGTACTACGACACATACTCGCGGTGGGATTGGCAAGTCGGGCTCGAGTACCGACTGTCAAAGGCGTGGTCCCTCACTAGCATGTACAACAATGAACACGGATTCGGCATCGGCATGTCGTTTCGTTACTAAATTGCACACCACCATTCACTTCTCACCATTCACTTCACGGAGAATCCAATGCCACGAATCCACCACACGCTCACCATCCGTTCCGCAATCCTCGCCAGCGCACTCGTCGTCGCGTCCTCACTGTTGCTGTGCTCATGCGAAACGACTCCGACGCAGTCTGACGCGAAGACGCAGCAGACGCTCGCACCAACCAACACCTCAACTACCGGAGTGAAGAAGTACCCACTCACGGTGTGCATCGTGACGGACAACGCACTCGGCTCCATGGGCGACACCATTTACATGGACTACGAGGGCCAAGAAGTTGCATTCTGCTGCAAGCCTTGCATCAAGATGTTTAACGCGGATCCGCAGAAGTTCCTCGCGAAGTTGCCGACCACAACGCCGTAACTTCGTGACGGTCAGCGAGAAGTCGAACGCACGTTTCAAACTTCAGGGTTCGCCGTCATTTTCGCGAGCGCGCGTTCGGCGAACTTCCCGATCCCGACAAACACAATCACGCTTGCCACGATGCCGCCGATCAACACCGCGCGCGGCGTGGTGTCATAGACATTCACAATGTCGGTCGCACCAGTCGAGACAGCGGACGACGCGAGAAAACACACGATCGCAGTACGCGGCAGCATGCCAATGGGTGTCGCAAGCATCGCAATCCAAAACGGAACCTTCGTCGCACCGAGCGCATAGTTCGTCAACGCGAATGGCGAACTCGGCGGCAACCGAAGCAGCGTGACAATGATGAATGTGCGAAGCGTCGAACCACGCACCAGCGCATCCCGAATCACGCGACCCTTTGGATTCCGATCAATCCAACCATCAACGCTCGACCCAGTCACCATGCGCGAAAACAAATAGCCAATCGCCGCGCCACCACTAAACCCAAGGATCGACCCAATCAACCCCCACTGCATCCCAAACACCCACCCCCCAAGAAACGCCTGCGCATAAGTCGGCAACAACCCAAGCCCCGCCGACAAAGCAAACACCGCAACAAACGCCCAAAACCCATGCTCAATATCCGACTGCAAAAAAGTCGCAATCCCCGCCAAGTCATAAATAATATAAATCCCCGCCAAAGGCGGAAAAGTCACCCAAGCCACCCCCAATATCGTAGAGGCCAAAAGTCGAGGATCCTTCGCTGTTACGGGCATGCGCACAGCGTAGCGGGATTCCACTGAGTCCCACCCCCCGCTTGAGCCGCCCCCACGGAAGCGCCGATAGAGTGGGGCTATGCGAATTGCCATGATGACACTTCCTTCTTTCGTTTCTCTTCGGGCGCCTCTTTGGGGTGGCTGTGGGCTGGCGGTTGCGGCTTGCATTTCACTTGGGCTTGGTGGGTGCGTGACTCGGACGCAGCCGTTGAGCGGGTATTCGTCGGATGAGGTTTGGATTGCGATGCAGGCGGTTGCGGATTCGCCTTCGTATGACGATTGGCACATTGTGCAGAACGATGTGTATGCGAATGATGACACGCGCAGCATTGAGATTTATCGTGAGCTGAAGCGGGTGTATGTGAGTCCGACTTCGGATCCTCAGAAGCAAGAACGGGACTGGCGGTTTCAGATCTTGTTGCTTGAGGACACGGAGACTCGGTTGTTTTCGATTGACTTCACTGCTCGGCAGCTTGCGGTGCCTGCGCATGTGTGGGATGAAGCGGATCGATACTTTGCGCAGGTGAATGCGCTGCTTGGGCCGCCTCGGTTGTTGATTGAGATTATCGCGGAGCCTGTGGAGGCTGTGGTTGTGCCTGTGGCTGTTGAAGTTGTTGCGCCGCCTGTTGTGGAGGCGGCGCCGGTTGAGGGCGCGCCTGTCGATATCGATGCGCTTGCGCCGATGGGTGAGCCGACTGCTGAACCGATCCCCGAAGCTTCGCCTGCGCCTGCGCGCTGATGTGTGGTGAGTCTCTCACTCCCACTGTGCGTTGTGGTGGACCTTTTGCACGTCGTCGTAGTCTTCGAGGGCTTCGATGAGTTTCTCGACTTTTGTGGCTGTTTCGGCGTCGATCGTGATCGAGTTGTGGGCTTGCCAGATGATCTCGCTCATTTCGATTTTGTAACCCGCTGCGAGAAGTGCTTCGCGCACGGTGAGGAGATCGCCTGGCTTTGTCACGACGCAGAAGAGATCTTCTTCGCTTGAGACATCCGTGGCACCTGCTTCGAGTGCGGCTTCCATCACGGTGTCTTCGGACTTGCCGCCGCTTGCGAGAATGATTTGTCCGATTTGTTGGAAGCCAAACGAGACGGATCCTTGCACGCCGATCTTGCCGTCGTTCTTGTCGAAGATCATGCGGATGTCGGCTGCGACTTTGTTTGCATTTGTGATAAGTGCTTCCACAATGATCGCCACGCCGTTGGGGCCGTAGCCTTCGTAGCGCGCTTCTTCGAATCGCTCCACCACGCCTTCGCCAGTCCCCTTCTTGATCGCTTTCTCAATCGTGTCGCGCGGCATGTTTGCACTGCGCGCATCATCGACTGCTAAGCGGAGCGATGGATTGAATTGCGGATCGCCTCCGCCGTTCTGCGCCGCAACGATGATCGCGCGCGAACATTTACTCCACGCCTTTCCGCGCTTGGCGTCGACTGCTGCTTTGCGGTGCTTGATGTTCTTTGCGTGACTGTGTCCTGCCATAACTCACTCCACTTTCAATGTGCTGCGTCGATGTCGACCGCTGGTGTTACGACCGCCTTCGATGCGCCTAAAACCGGCGTTTCGCCGCGTGAAACCGACTGCAGACGATGCTCGGCACTTTCCACCGTCGCTCCGTACTCACGACGCAAGAACTCACTCGGATCCACAAACTGCATGCCGAATTGCGCCTGCTGAAATGCTGCGAGACTCTGCGCGATTTCGCGCGGCGGATAGCGAAGCTTTGCGATTTGACCGATCTGTTGCCAACACTTCACTGCGCCTGCTTGATCACCGGAGAGCCAGAGCGCATCGCCGAGATGCAGCATGGTCTCAATGGATGGATCACGCGGTGCAAGCCTCAATGCGGTGCGGAAGAGCGTGATCGCGCCAGGGCCGTTGGAACCGTCTTGCAGTTCGCCCTTACGGTAACGAAGCACGCCGAGCGTATCCAGATGCGATGCGTTGTCAGGCGCGCGTTGCGCTGCGCGAATGGCGGCGCGTTCGCATGCTTCTGTGAGTTCACCGCGCTCGAGAGCGGCATAGGCGAGATTGTTGAGACTGCCTGCGTGATCGGGATCAATGCGCAGTGACTCTTGCATCAACACCGCAGCTCCCGCATCGTTGCCGAGCATTGAGTACGTGCCGCTCGCGCGATGCAAACACTCCGCTTCGGCAAGCAGTTCTTCACCTTCACGCGCAAATGCATCGACACCGAGTGCACGCACTGCGCGAAGTGTGGCGAATGTTTCGGTTTCTCGTCCGCCAGCGATCGCATCGAGCGCGACCGCATGTCGCGCGAGTTGCGCACGGATGAGTGGATCGGCGATCGCGTGCGTCGCGAGCGTGTGCGCGAAAATCGCTGCGAATTCAGGCTCTTCACGCGCAAGCAATCGCGCGGTGAGGAGATAGCACTGCGCGGCTCCTTGTACGCCGACCTCGACTCGAGGCGCGAGCTTCTCGGCAACAGTTGTGAGTTCGTCGGGATCGGAGGATTGCGCGCTCACTGTGTCATACACAGCGACAGCCCACAGCGGGGCGATGGGCGATGTCGATGCGATGAGGCGTTGCACCACCACTTGTACGAGTCGATCGACGGCTGGTGCGTCCACGCCCTCTGCTGCGCGAAGTTCAGCAAGCAACGCGAATGCGCGCACGAGCACGGAGTCGGGCGTGTTCGCTTGCGCGAGCACGGCGTCAACAGCACGCAATGCATCTGCTTCGCGTGATTCTCTCGCGGCGCGTTCTGCGTCACTCATCATGAGTGGTGTTGTGGTTGGTCGAGCGAATGCCGACCTGTCAAGGCTTGAGTGATCAGCGCCGACACCGAACACGATCGCTCGATCCATGCGTCGCTGCTCAAGTGGAGTGAGGGCGAGGAGCGATGTCGCGGCAGTTTCGCGCGCGAGTGCAGCATCTGCGGGGTGCGCGCGCGACAGCGCACTCAGTACGCGTTCAGCGGCGCTGTCACCGCGTGCGCTCAGCACGCGCAGTCTTGCAATGGCGGTACAGGACGGCGAGCATTCGGCAGCAAGCGCGAGGATGTCGGCGGCAAGCGGCGAACCGATTGCTGCGAGAAAATCCGCAGCTACCAGCGCACGCAGCGCAATCGTTGGAGGTGGCGGACAGTCATCACTCCGCACTGCGGCGAGAGTGAGCCACGCGCTTTCGGCGTCGCGCGAACCCGCGAGTACTTGTGCTCGCAACACCTCTCGCATCTGCTTGCTCGCGGTGCCAGTTTCCACGCGGCCGCGCGCAGCTTCGTAAAGAAAATGCGTACGCAAGTCGAGTTCGCGCTCGTCGTTTGGATCTGATACCCGTAGCGCTGCGCGTTCCGCAGTGTCGACCGCTCGCAAAGGATCCAAGGATTCACGCCACGCTTCGATGAGCAACGGCGCGAGTGCTTGAGCGACATCAGCGTCGCTTCCCATCGATGCAACGGCAGCTTCCACAAGCGATGTATCGCGGAGTGACGCAGCGACGACAAGCGATGCAGCAGTCGTTGACGCCGGGCGTGCAAGCGCGTCTTCAGGAAGACCGCAGATCGCGAGCACAGCAACCCACAGCGCTTGCGATGTTGGCTCACTGCTCGATGCGAGCGCTTGCTGAAGCGCATCGAGACGAAGTCCGCTCCAGGCGAGCCCTCGAGCGGCACTCGGTAGTGCCGCTGGATCGTTGCGCACGCTCGCGCATGCAAGTTCCGCCGCGTCCGCCGCGCTGTCCGCAGCCGCGCCTGCGAGTGCGAGTCGATACGCAAACGGATCGCGTTTCCATGCATCTTGTGTCTGGCCGCGAACGCGCGCGCGTGCACTCGGATCACCGAGTCGTGCGGCGATGCATTGCAGTCGAAGGTCTTCAGGAAGCGACGCGGCGATCTCTGCTGCGCGCTCTCTCGAATGCTTGAACGCGCCATCTTCTCTCGCGTGCGATGCGATCCACGCAGCGCGTAGAAGCGCAGGTTCGTCGCAGCGCAATGCGGAAGGGTCCGCAAGAATTCGAAGGCACTCTTCATCTGCAGCAGCGCTTCCCTCGCGCACAGCATCAGACGCGAGCCTCCATCGCGCAAGTTCCGCTTCAAACCCATCGGAGGCTGCGACAATCTGCCAAAGCTCCAATGCGGCAGTGCGATTCCCGCGTGCGAACGCGATGTCACCAAGCAAGATTCGTGCGCGCATTGCCGATCGGAGCACGGACTGCTCTTGCAGCATTTCTTTACTCTTCGCAAGCACCGCATGCGCCGCTTCTGTTGCAGCTTCCGTCGCGCCCAGATCGAAGCATGCATTCATCAACGCTTCTTGAATCTCGGCCGCACCGAGCGGGAATGCTCCAAGCGTTGTCTCTTGCGCAAGCGCATCCGCACCGACAAACCACGCAAGCAGCGATGCCGCCTTGTCGCTCTCACCGCGGTGTTGCTGCCCCACTCCTTCGAGCGCGCGGAGCAAAGGCGATGCGGGATCAACGGCGCGCAACTCTTCGAGTGCCTTCTGCGTGCCTTCCACATTGTTTTGCAACATCTGC
>Ga0209443_1002039_pt1 | contig 12186 bp, 8 predicted proteins | sample LauGreBMM110DCMD_2_FD_187571 | JGI IMG/M metagenome (GOLD analysis project Ga0209443, IMG submission 187571) | Freshwater lake microbial communities from Lake Michigan, USA - Su13.BD.MM110.DCMD (SPAdes) (version 2) | ecosystem: Environmental > Aquatic > Freshwater > Lake | place: Lake Michigan... | reverse complement strand
AAGCTGGATCGGCGTTTAAAACTACTAAAGATTCCGCTATAGGAAAAGGTTTTATTAGTGCCGTTAAAAATGTAACTGGATTAGACCTTGAGAATTTAGATGGGTCAAATCCTGATGGTGTGCATTCCGGTTCAAAAGGAAAAAAGAAACCAGTTGGAACTAATAAAAAAAGTACAAATTTAACTCAGTTAAGAGCAGCTTCACAAGATGCTCCTTTTGGTGTACTTAATTCAAAAAAAGGTTCAAAATACTATAGCGATATTGTTGATTCTGAAATTTATAAATCAACTCAACCCGGAAACGAAGGTAAAAAAATTACAGTCGGTAAAAGACCATATTCTGCTTTTAATAAATACTCACTTATAAATTATAGAGGAAATCCATTAGACTCTACTAAAAACGGATTTATATCAAACAAAAAGGGAAATACAGTTTATCAAAAGATAAATATTAATGACCTTAAAAATCCAACAGTAACTCAGATTATTGAAAGAACCACAGCGCTTACTGATAATTATGCATATAGGTATCAATACTCAGATTTTGCATTAGCAAAGTATTATGGTAAAATCCCTAACAATATGCTTATTACACTTCGTAGATTCTCATATCCAGCGGCTGATGATATTGTAACTCCACAGGCACTTTCTGCAGATGGAAAAACCATGGAAAAAATTCAGCAACCAGATATTGCTCGAGCCGTAACTTGGCTTGGAGAAGCACCTGGTAATGTAATGGGAGACATACTAAAATTCTCAAACGGATATTCATGGAAAGATGCAGAATCAACAGTCCAAACATTAAATTCTCAGCAAGGAGCCAGTTCCGGGAAATTTGGTAGTATTGTTGAGGGAAACAAAATTCTTTCTGCTATGGCAAATGCAGGTGCAGGTAGAGACGCAGTAGCTGCTAATGCTAATAAACAAAATGCAGGATTCGATTCATTTAGTGCTACATATCCAAACCATGTTTTTGGACCAATGAATGTTATTAAAAACGTATTGGTTAGAGAGCAAGGTCTTAAATTTGAACAAGAATTTAAAATTAAGTTTGAATACGAACTTAGAGCATTTGAAGGAGCCAATCCTAAAATCATGATGTTAGACCAACTTGCAAATATATTGGCATTAACATATAACAATGCTCCTTTCTGGGGAGGTTCTGTTAGATATATTGGAGATGGATCGGTTGCAAAACCTCTAGGTAATTTAAGTAAACTTCGAGAAGGAGATTATCTTGGATTTGCCGGAAGTATTGTTGATGATATGGGTAAAATGTTTAAAGGAGCAGGAGCTGGATTTGGTGCTGCTGGTGGTGCATTAATGAATGGTGATATTGGAGGAGCGTTAGGAGCCTTAAAGGATAATAAATTCTTAAATAATCTTATTGGAGGTATGGCAATGGATATGTTTAACACTCCACAAGGAGGACAGGCAGCCGCTTCATTACTTACAGGGGATCCAACTGGAAACTGGCACTTAACTGTAGGAAATCCGCTTAATCCAATAATGGTAATTGGTAACTTATGTATGACTGACTGTGAGATAACTTTTGAAGGAGGTATGGGAATTCAAGATTTTCCTGAACATATGACCGCGGTTATATCATTAAAACCAGGTCGACCAAGGGACAAAGCAGAAATTGAATCAATGTTCAACTCGGGAAGAGGGCGTTTTTACGTTCAACCTGATGATGTTGCCGATATTAACAAAACAGTTGATGTTAATGAATATGGAAATAAAGATAGAGGTGGAGCAGGTAAAGATACCTTTGTAAATAACTTTAGAAAATTAAGTAACGGATAATGCAGTTTGATACACTAAATAATAAAAAATTGGTAGATGGTAAGTACAAATTTACCAAGCCTACTCTTGTATTTATAGAAAACAATGAAATAATAAATGAACATACTGTTACTGAAGATCAGGTAGGTAGAATCGATTTAATTTCATTACTATATTATAGAAACGCAAACTATTGTGATTACATATTAAAATGGAATGGTATTTCAAATCCATTTTCTATTAAATTAGGAGACGTTTTAGAGATTCCAAATCACAGACAGGCTCTTAAAGCTGCCAAAGAAATTAAAGTCTTAAATACAACAAATGAACCTTCAATTAGAGACCAGTTTGTCGACACTAAAAGACTTCCGGTTAAAGACGCGAAGAGGATTGAATATTTACAAAGAAAAGCGGCGCAAAAACCAAACGGAGCAAAACAAATTTTACCTCCAAATATCCTAAAAGAAGGAGACACTAATATTAAAATCGGTAACGGTCAAATTAGAATTTAATGGCATCAATTAACAATCATATTCTTACAATAACAGAGCCCACTATTAAATTAGATGAGGTGGTTTTTGAATCGTTTGGTGAGAAAGAAGGTGATGCAACCAAAGTAGAAACAAGTAAAGGTTATTTAATAATGATTTCTATTAATGGATATGTTTTTAGTGATAAAGACGTTTTAAACATGACATTAGATTGTAATGGTTCTCTTCCCACTATAGAACTTACTCTTTCCGATAATCAAGGGCTATTTACGATTGATACGTTTCCTAGAGATGGAGATGTTATAAATTTTAGAATGGGTACCCTTGAGAAGACGTCATATAAAGATATTCGAATAGATTTTGATATTACAACAGCAGACCAGCCTAAACAAAACTCAAATGTTAAAGGAGGAAAGTATAGTTTTTCAGGAAGGATTAAAGTTCCAGGACTATATGCTGATGAATGTAAATCTTATGGAACAGGAACTTCTTTAGACCATATTGAATCAATTGCAAATGATTTAAAACTTGGAGTTGCAACAAACATTGATTCGGCTGATGATAAGATGAACCTAATCCTACCTTATAATAGTAGATTTGATACATTGGAAGATTTGGTAAAACACTCCTATATTGACGAGGATAGCTTTCAGGCCTATTGTATTGATCAATTCTATTATGTCAACTATGTAAATTTAAACACTCTATTAGAATCTGAAGAGACTATTGAAGATGTTATTGCAGCATATGATAGAGAAATAAATGATGTTCCTGGAAATGGGTCTGAAGACGCTGCAAATCAAACTAAAAAACCACTTATACTAACCAATCATAAGAGAGACGCAGGTACTAACTTATTTATAGAAGCCCAGTCTTTAGCAAATAGTACCGGAGACAAGGCAAAAAAGAATGGTTATAAAAGAACCCTTCAATTTTTTGAGAATGATTCAGATGAAGGATTGGTAAGTCATGAAATTGAACCTCTTGCAAGTAAAAAAATGTCAGACCTTGAAGAACCTATGAAGGGTCGAAGAGATGAAGACCGATATAAAGGTGAAACCAAGACTAAATATACTGGTAGAAAAAACGCTGATCCCGAGACATCACACACCCACTTAAATTACGAGTTTTCCGCAATAAGTAATGCACAAAACCTGGATGAGGTTAAAAAAATGTCACTAGAAGTTTCATTGGCATCTTTTAATCCTGCAATTCACCTGTATCAAAAATTACCGATTGCAATTTATACAAACCAACAAGAAAAATTAGGTGCAGATAAAGTTATTAAAACTGCTAAAAAAGAAAAGGGATTTGATACTACAGTAGAAGAAGATAAATCAACAGTAGATCCTGGAGAATATGTGCTTGACGAATTTTTGTCAGCGTATTATGTTGTTGGAGGAATTGAATATACATTTAAAGCAGGTTTTCCTTCAGTTAAACAAAAATTAAAATTGTTACGAAGAGAATGGCCAAGTAGAATTAATAATATTAATCCAGAGACTGTTGCAGCAGCGCCAACTCCTGCCGCACCTGCACCTCCTGTACCGCCACCTACTCCAGAGCCTGTTGCGCCAGCTCCAGCTCCAGAACCGCCGGCAAAACCAGAGTATACTATTAGTGGAAAATTACAAAATCGAATTAAAAACTGGAAGACAGATATAATTGAAGGAGAATGGAAAGTTACTCCAGAGGGTTCTCCGGCACCTAGCATAATTAATATAGAATTAAAAGACTCTAGCGGAGGTTCTACAAATACGTTACCAGCTCAAATTGCAGCTAGCGGGGTATGGACATTAAATATTGAAAAAGAAAAATTACCGGTTGGAAAATATAGCGGTACTGCTAAATTAGAAGCCCCAGGAGGAGAAAAAGCAGAAGGAGCTTTAGGAAATACTTCAGTTATTAAATGGGTACCCAATGATGATGTAAGCGGAATTGAAGTTATTAAAGTTGGAAAAGTATATTTTAGAAATGAGACTAGAACTGGACAAGAACCCGATACTTATGTAGGAACATATACTAAAAAAGAAGAAGCGTCTAGCAGCGGTGGTAGTTCTCCGATGTCTGGAAAAATCGAAGGAACTGATGCTCAAAAGGTAATTTCTGACACTCAATCTGCTATGAGGTCAGAATATCGATCGTAATAAATAAAAATAATATATAATACATGTCAGATTTTAAAACAACAATGGATTTTAGAAAGGGTTCCTATAAGAAATACCCTTACCAAGATCCAACGTACCTTTCTTTTGCTCTATTATTCGATTTTTATGATATAGAAAGCTCACCTCTTCTTGCTGGAGGGGCTGAGGCATTTTTAAAACCTTTAGCAGATCAAGACGCTTTTTATGCAGAGCGACTTAATGACCTACAGAATTTTATAAAAACGTTACAAACGATTAATACTGAATTACCTTGGTTTTGGCAATCATTTAAGGGACTTGAAAGACTACAACAATACGATCCTTTAAACGCGTATATTGGAGGTGATGATGCAAAATTCGAAATTGAAACCTTAGAATCTTTAAATCTTACAATTTCAGGTTTAATGCACTTATATAGAAGAGCAATATTCGATGAAAGAAAATGGAGTTATATAATTCCCGCTAACTTAAGAAAGTTTAGAATGTGGGTATATGTTACTGAAGTACGTTCAATTGCAATTTTAGAAAACATAAAAGTGAATGGTATTCCTAAAAAATTAGATAAAAGTGCAATAACTGGGTTTCCAGATAATTTTAAACCAAAGATTGATGTTGAAAATAAAAATGCAGGTATTTCTGGACCAGAAGGTCGTCCCTACTTTTTAATAGGCGCAAAATATTGCGAGTTTGATTTAGCATCAGGAACTACTATTTTTGCAGATCTTAGTAAAAATCCTGAGATGGCAAAAGAGGCACTTAGTATTAAATATGAAAAAATTGAAAAGGTAGAGGCAAGAGTATTGAATGCAATCATTACACAAAGTTACGCAGAAGCTCAATTGTCTCCTGCGCCTGACCAAGAAATGTTTTCAAATGAGTCAAAAACTCCTCTTGAATTTGCTAAAGATAAAATAAAAGGAAAAATTGATAAAATAAAAGATAGTGCGGTACAAGACCTTAAGGCACTTGCTGAAAAAAAGAAGGCGGAACTACTTCAAAAGCTAAAAGACGAAACAATTAATAGAATTCCTAAATTTGAAAATGTATTTCAAAATGTTGTAAGAAGGGCAGATCAAGCTTCTACTACTGCATTAAATGAAGTTGTAGCAGGTAGAAATATAGGAGCAGCTATTAAAGCAAATGTATATGGAATCCTACCAGGTACTACAATAGGACAAGGACTTAATAAAGCAGCAGTTAATAACTTAGGTAACATTTATAAATAATGGCGACAGATACCGAATTAGAAAAGGATAATCTTAGAGAAACTCACTGGATAGGTGAAGTTGTAGATAACGCAGATCCAAAGAATTGGGGAAGATGCAGGGTTAAGGTGTTTGGTAAGTTTGATAAACTACCTAATGACGCTATTCCATGGGCAACACCAATGAATAGAGACCTTGTAGGTGCGCACAATACTCCAAATGTAGGAACTGTTGTTGCTGTTCGTTTTGACAATGGTAATCTCTATCACCCTGAATATTGGTTCCAAATCAATCAAAGTAAAGCCCTTAAAGCAGATGTTCTTGATAAATCAGGTGCTGCTCATAATGTTGTTTCATTAATATACGACGAAGTAAGAAATATTAGAATCTATCATTCTCCTGAAGATGGATTGGTAATTACCCGAGGAACTGGGGCTAAAGAACGTCCATTAATTCAAATTGATGAGAAGGGATATATTAAAATTTCAACAAGTGAAAAGATATTCCTTGACTCTGGAAATGTATTCTTAAGTAACACCGGAGAGGGAAGTGAAAATGAAGAGGAACCTACAGTTCGTGGAGTCTCTCTAGAAAAATGGTTAAATAAGTTATTAGATGACTATAAAGCCCATATACATCCAACGCCAACGGGACCTTCAGGACCTCCTTCGCCACCGACTCCTTCGACGGTTTCAAGTCTTAAGAGCTCACACATAACCTATCAGCAAAAGAATAAATAATTAGGATAAATATCCTATAAATTAACTTAATATGCCTGCACAGTGGCCAATATTTATTAATAACCTTTCCCAAAAACTGGCCAGTAGAACTTCTAAAGGGCCAGACGATATTGGTGCGTTTGTTGCTAATGAATATTTTAACGCTGTTAAAACCGCTCAAACTCCATTTGGAAATATTCACAAATCTGGCCAAAAAGTAATACTTGAAACTGGATTTAAAAAAGCATTCAATATGCTATTCAAATCAGTTGAACCTCAACTAGAAGATAAATTTGGAAATCCACTCTATGATGATATGTTTGAAAAACTGCCTGGTGTAGATTTAAACGTAAATCCAGACTGTGACTTTCAAGAGTGGACTATTAAAAACAAGGAAACTATAGTACCTTTTGAATTCTATCCCTTGTTTCCTACAACATGTATAATTCCGAAGCCAATAGTTCCACCTACAAATCTATATGGTGATATTGGCGATATTGATATAACATCAGAAAACGCAGACTCTCAACCAGAACTTCGATATGTTACAATGTCTGTTGAGGGTGGAGGTGGAACCTTTCCATACGAATTTACATATTCATTAAATGGAGTAATACAACCAACATTGACTTCTGATAGTCAGGGAGTTGTAAAGTTTTTGGCTCCTACTGATGTTGGAAAATATGATTACACCTTTATTAGTGCAATTGACTCATCTAAAAAGGAAGAGATTAAAAATATAGATAGAAGTGCTTCAATTGAAATTAAAAAAGATCCGAAAGCAGTTGATATTAAAGTTGATCCACCAAAACCATTTCCTCTAGTAAAGCCAATGACAGAGGCCCAGCAAATTGATGAGATAGCAAATAGAGTATACTACGAAAATGACGGAACCGAGGAGTATTTAGATTGGGTTGAAAGACTTCCTTATAATGGTGCTCTTGCAAAAAAGGTAAGCAAAAAAGTTTTAGAACTTTTAGACAAAGAAACCGCTGAGATAAAAAAGAGTACTGGAGTAAGTGGACTACCTACAACAAATGCCACCGGAAATCCAAGTGTAAATAGTTTTAACTATAGCGATCGACTTAGAGCAGCTCAAGAAAATATTAGAAAGGCACAAGAAAAATTTGACAAACTAAATACAAAAGAGAACGCAGATTCTATCGAAAAAAGATATGCGTTTGTTGAAGTGATTCAAGCTAAGATTTTTTTAGAAAGAGTTGAATTGTCAAATAACCAAAGATCCTCGTTTACACAAAGCGCTTCTAATAATGCTGAAAGAATTGAAAACTTAAATGCCCAACTTGCAAAGGAATTACAGTTAATTAATATTCTAACTCTTAGAAAAAATGTTAATGAAATTAAAGACACAGATTCAATAGACTTTATTATGGCCAAGATTAAACTCTATCAAAATGAGTTGGTAATCGCGCGGCTAGACAAAGATGAAAGAAAAATAGATACTTTAAACAGAGAGTTAACCGTACAATCTCTTAGGGTATTAAAACTTAAGAATAAAATTAAACAATCGGAAATTAACGATAGGATTTTTCAAGAAGAGTATGATGACAGACCAGATATTATGCCAAAATTCATAACAGCAAATTTGATTTGTGTATTTTCATACGTTAAAGGAATTGATGACAATCAACGAGGAGCTCCAGCCAAAAACCCAATAATTGCAACTAGCACGACGAGTACAAATAATGGGTACAATAACTTCTATGGAAATAATACAAAAAACGAAACGTTTGCGCAATGGTCTAAGAGAACCGAGCCTGGTCGTATAAATGCAAAGTTGGTTAGATACAATATTGAAAAGGTTAAATATAGAGACCTAAAAATAAGACATATTAATCAAATAGCAGAAGATAATAAAAAGGCTGAAACCCCAGGTGGAGCTGATGATCCGTACTGTGTAATGTCAAAATGCATTATTGACTATTGGAAATCTACTACAGCACAGCCGTTTGCTGCAGCCCCTCCTATATTACCATGCTTAATACCCTCCCCTGGAAAGTACATTCCAATATATTATGGAAGTGAAGCAAAGTTAGGTGCAGATTTAAGAAAAGCATGGAATACTGGTAAAAGATTTAAAATGGAGCCAACTCTACAAACAGCTACTAAAGCAGTTTCCGCGGCAGTTGCAGTATCATGCGCAAAACATCTTTTAGAATTAAAGTTTTTATACAATGGACAAATACCAACACCCGGAGGTCCTGTACCGATGATCGGTTTTTCACCATTGGCCTTATAAAACAAATATATAATTTAATAATTTATTAACCTTTTAAAATAAAAATAATGTCACAAGACGTTTTAACTAAACAAAAAGAGAATCAATCTAACGATATCTCTAACTTCGATTGGGATTTGTATTCTGCAGATTGCCCATCTACTCTTAGAAAGATAAACCACCATGTAAAAGCGCCAGAAGGTGTTAAGGTGTATTCAAGAGAACCGTACGCTCAAGAGCTTCTTAATTTAATGGAAAGTCACTGGAGCGAAAATAATCAAACACATGTAATACATGCTGGAGAAATGCACACTGGTAAAGTTTATGCAGTGGATATGGAATGGGCATCTATCGATATTGGATATCGTGAAATGGTATACGTTCAATTGTCAAAAGAATCTGCAATCTCAAGAGCTCGACTGGTTCCAGGAACTGAAATTGCAGTTGAAATCACGGCAGAAAAAAGTAAAAGTACTAGAGGCTTTGTATTAGGTTCTGTTGAAGCTGGAATAAAAGCTGCCACGCTAAGAGATATTTTAGCATCTGCTGAAACTGGAAATACAGCGTACATAGGAACTGTAACAAGTATGATTCCAGGTGGAGGTTACTTTGTTAATGTACAGGGAATTGATTGCTTTATGCCAGGATCCCTTGCTGGTATTAATAAACTTGCAGACTTTGGTTCTGTAATTAACACGCAAATGTATGTAGTACCGATGAGTTACTCTCCTGAAAAAGGAACTGTAATTGTTTCTCACCGAAAATATCTTCAAGCACTTATTCCAAATGCTATTGAAGCGCTTAGAAGTACTCCTGGAGAAACTAAAGAGGGTAACGTAACAGGTTCTACTAAATATGGAGTATTTGTTGAATTTGATGGCTGTTTAACTGGAATGATTCATGCAAATGATTTAAACCCTGAAATGACAAGAAAACATAAAGCCCGAGAAATTAATCCAGGTGATGTTATTGAATTTAAGATTAAAGAAATAATCAATGACAATAAAATCACATTGACTCAATTAGAGCATGTAGAAATTAACGACCCATGGGCTGATGTTGCTACTAAGTATAAAAGCTTTCCGGTTGAAGTTAAAGGGACAATAAAATCTGTTAAAGATTACGGAGTATTTGTAGATGTTGGAGATGGAATTGTTGGACTACTTCATGTTTCAGAGCTTCCTGATAATATCAAAGTAGAGTCACTTGCTAAGAACGATAACATTACGGTTCAAATTACAAGAATGGATGTTGCAACCCGCAAAGTATTCTTGAAACTATAATTGTTAATAACTTTAACATAAAATTAACAACCCAGATTTTACAGTCTGGGTTTTTTTGTTTATATTTACATTATAATTAAAACAGATATATAAAACATGAACAAATTTAAAACATACGGACAATTCTTAAATGAGTCAAATCAAGACAATATTGTTAACGTTATTTTAGATTCGTTGGAGCCTACAATTGTTGAGATGGTTGCTGCAACTGAAAAATGGTTTGTAGAGACTTTTAAACAGGAGTTCACCAAATATGACAGAGAGATGGCTAGAATCAATTTAACCTACGATATGGTTAAATCTATTGAAATGTATACACTACCAACCGATTCACTGTTATCAATGAATGTTCGTAAGAGCGCTAAAGGAAATATTGAGATAGCTTCTCAAATCCAAAGAGGAGAAACTACTTATAGTTTTGCAACTGAAGCAATTTACGCAGGAGGACATAATATCCAAAGACTTCATTATAGATATATTGTTAAGACTAGTCTTCCAAAAACTGGAGCTACCGAAATTGCTAAAGAATATTCTGAGAAGATTAAGAAAATGTCTAAAATTGAAAAAATTAGCAAAGAAATCAGAGATTATGAAATAAGAATTAAAAAAACATCTGAAGATGCTGATACAAATTCTAAATTAACAGATGCTGAAATCATTCAAACCATTAAAGACGATCCAAAAGAATCTTGGTATGAATGGCCAACATGGTCTGACATTGTAAAAAGAGAAGCCGCTAAAAATTATAATGACGATGAGGCATTCTATAATTCAGAACGTGAAAATGGAATTGCTCGTAAAATAGCATCATGGAAGCATATGAATATTGAATGGAAATTAAAGTATGTAGTTAATTGGCAAAAAGAACTTAAAAAACTACAGGCAAAACGGGATTCTATGGTATAGTTATTTTTACTTGGATATATAATCTAACTTAAGTTAATATATCTAAATTGAATGAATAATCTGAATGAATCTAATATTTTGCAAAATGCCCTTGTTGGTGTTGAATTTGAATTTTACTCAAATTTCAGTGCTGAAGATACTGCAAAAAAACTTGCAAAATTACTTGGCAAAAAGATTCATGTCGAGGACAAAGCACATAGTGATTTTGAAGTAACTCGTGATGAATTTAAAATAGAGCCTGATATGTCAGGTGGAGCAAAACTTCTTGAATTGGTTACTGGAGCCCTTCCATATACTGCAGCCAGATTGATGATAATTAATGTTTGTCAATGGATTCAAGATAATGGATATACAAATGACAGGTCTTCAATACATTTGAATCTTTCATTTGATAAATCAAAAATTGAAAACAAGTATCGTATCTCTAAGATGAACGTTCTTAAATTTATTTTAGATTTTAATGAAGAGCAAGTATTCAAATTCTTTCCTAAAAGAGAAAACTCAGCATACGCAAAATCTATCAAATTTATCCTACCAAAAGAGGACACATATTTCTTTGATGGAAAACATATCAATCAACAGAATTTTATTTACCCTGATACAAAATACTACGGGATAAATTTTGATAAAAGACATAAAAACTATCTTGAATTCCGTTATATTGGAGGAAAAGACTGGGAAAAGAAAACAACTACAATTCTCTATTTAGTTGACCGTTTCTTACTTCAATTATGGAAATCAACTGAAAATCCAGACTTTACGGAATTAAATGCAATTGAATTAAAAAAGATAGTTGCAGATAATCAAAGAATAATCGACGCTAGAAGGGACTGGAAAACGATCAAAGATAATTGGAAAAACGTCAAGTTTACCGTTGATTTGAAAGACGATCCTAAAGTAGTTGACTTATACTGGAATGCAGTTAAAAGTAGTGTGATGAGATTATTTACACACGGAGACCTTAGTAAGGGACATATCAACTATGATTCTGATTCTGGTAAAATTCAAGTAAACGGAGGTCGTTTAGAATATTGTGTTGACCTTAGAGGGTATGAATTTGTAAGTTGTTTCCTAAGAGGAGAATTTACCGAATGTGATATATACGGATGCGACGTTAGCGGTTCTGATATTCATTATTGTAATTTCTATCAATCAACTCAAATTAATAGTTCCAAATTAGACGGTTCATATGTTCATGGAACATGTACTGCAAACGACTGTTATGTATATGGAAAAGGAACATTTAAAGGAACAATGAATGGAGGAATCTTTAGAGAGGGTTCATACGATAAAAAACTAGCAAAATTTAATGATGTTGAAATTGTTAAATCTAGAGCAATATAAAAATAGAATAAAAAATGGGTAATATATTAGTAGGTGATAATTCATATCAATCGGATCCAACATGGGAC
>Ga0209443_1002038_pt1 | contig 12193 bp, 1 predicted proteins | sample LauGreBMM110DCMD_2_FD_187571 | JGI IMG/M metagenome (GOLD analysis project Ga0209443, IMG submission 187571) | Freshwater lake microbial communities from Lake Michigan, USA - Su13.BD.MM110.DCMD (SPAdes) (version 2) | ecosystem: Environmental > Aquatic > Freshwater > Lake | place: Lake Michigan... | reverse complement strand
AGTATGGAGTATAGGCGAGGCAGCTGAAAGGGGGATAGGGATAGGGTGAGGGGGAAGGAGGGGGAAGGCAAATGGGGGGGTAGGGTCAGCACTGAGTGCTGACCGAAGTGCAAAGGTGGGATGCATCCGTTTCGGGTGGCGGGGTAGGGAGGCGATGACATCGCATCCGCTGTCTTGGGGTAGGGGCAGCACCGCGTGCTGCCCTAGTTGCTATCTCGTTTCAGGTGACGGGTGACGGCCACCAGGGCATCGGCCTCTCAGGGGTCGGCCGTTCAGCCATCAGCCATCGGCTTCGGGATCCCTGCGGCTGATTCCCGAACGGCTGGCGCCTGAGCTCCCGGCGCCCGTGCCCATCACCTGTCACCTGTCACCTGTCACCCGAAACGGATTTCTAACCGCCAACCACTTCTACTTATCCTATTGAGTGACAACAGTTTACAACTTTAAATGACTAGAATAGTTCATTAAACGGCCTTTTGGCCGCTCGGATTGTGGAACAAAGCACAAAGTGACGATTTATCAGATTGATGATGGGGGGGTTATAATCAATTTTTTAGGAAGTAGTGCCGACCCCCAGCACTCATTCTCTGTCATTTAGTTGGCACCCTACTTTTTTATGTCCACTTCGCCCCGTAAATCTGCCCGATTAATTTCCCGCTCCTCACTCATGGTGGCCGCCGCGCTGCTCGGTGTGGCCGTGTCTTCGACGCCCAAAGCCCAGGCCGCGAATCTTTATTGGGATAATGATACTTCCGTCGCGGGAACCGGCGGCAGCGGCTCTTGGTCTGATGACAAAAGTTCTAATTGGTCTGGGTCATCCGTCGGCGACACTGCCGCTTCTGCGGGCACTTTTTCCTCCGCTGACATCGCTTATTTCACAGGTACCGCCGGCACGGCGACGCTCGCCGGACCCATCACCATTGGTGGATTGGTTTTCAGCGGCGCGGATTTTACCGTCACCGGTGATACGCTGACCTTGGCCGCGGCTTCCGGTGCGCCGACGATCTCCGTCAGCATCAGCAACGTCGCCACCCTATCTTCGATCGTGGCAGGCGCCAGCGGCCTGACCAAGTCCGGCTTAGGTACGCTCCGGCTGACGAATGCGTCTAATAGCTACACTGGAGTTACCACTATTTCTAATGGCGTGCTGGTCATTGCCTCCGCCGGAGCCATTGGTTCCGATGCGTCGGCGATTTCTATCCTGAACGTCAATCCGGTGCCCTCCAGCACCAATCTTACGGGGTTCGGCGGCGGCTCATTGGTGCTGGATGGGTCTGCTTCCGGTTTCTCGCTGGCGCGTAACATCAACTTTGATGGTCGTGGCCCTGTCGGCGATAAAGCCTCCGCCATCCTGAGTATCGGGGATAACACGCTCTCCGGCACCCTGACCTCGGCTGTCAACGCCCTTTCCCCCGCTACCTCTCGCAACAGCCGCATCAACAGCGTCAACGGAACACTTACGTTATCCGGCACGCTTGTTTCACAAGGCACGGCCACCACCACCTTCTTGTCGCTGGGCGGGCTCAACACCGCGGGGGTCGGCAACTTCAATCTGACCGGTATCCTGTCTGGTTCGGGCAGCATCGAGAAATCCGGCGGAGGAACTTTATTCCTTAATCCCTCCTTGGCCACCAGCTTCACTGGGACGGTCAGGATTGGCTTAAGCGCTACCGGTCAGCAGAGCTCCATCCGCGTCACCTCGACGGGTGTGTTTGGCGCCAATACGGGCACCAACGCCAACGCAGCGATCGACATGAACGGCGGCTTGCTCGAGTTGCTCAGCGCCGGCGACCTGAACTTTAATTCGCTGGCGAGCGGCAAGAACGTCTATCTCCGGGCTAATTCTACTTTCTACACGGGTCCGGCCGCGGGCGGTGCGACCATCAATAGATTGGCGACGTTCGGAACCTTCCGTGTCGCGGCCAACACCACAGGTACCTTCAACAGTCGCAACGGTTACGGGATGGCCTTCCAGGCTTGGACGCCGGAGTCGTCCAATAACTCGAACACGATTACTAACAATATGGGGGGCACCCTGACCTTTGCGGCTGGTGTCTGGGGTAATACCGACGCCACCGCCCGGACCCTGACCTTCGGAGGGTCTGGCAACACTTACGTCACTGGAAGTGTCACCGCGTCGGCAGCTTTGCACGTCCTCACTAAGTCCGGAGCCGGCCTCCTGACCGTCGTGGGGACGGCCTCCACTTATACTGGTAATACCAACATCACGGCTGGTGCCATCCAGATTACCGACTTCCGCTCGCTGGGCACCACGTCGTCCATCGTGCTGGGCAACGCTACATCGACGGCCGGCAACCTGATTATCGGCACCACTGCCACCCCCACCACCGCTGGCCTGTCCACCTTAAAGACCATCACGCTCAACACGACGACCGGAAGTAACTCAATCTACGCGAACCAGACTTTAGCCAGCCCGGTCATTCTGGGCGGAGCCATCACCAAGATCGCCGCTGCTACCACTGGAGCACTCATCCTCGGGGGCACCAGTACGCAAGACAACATCATCAACGTCGTCATCCCAGTGGAGACTACCCCCTCCACGGGTGGCGTCACCAAGCTGGGTACGGGCACCTGGGTCCTGAACGCCGCCAACACCTACCTCGGCGCCACCACAATCCAGGGCGGCACGCTCAAGCTCCGCGCCACCGCCGCCTCGTCGGATGTGATCAAGGGCGGTGTGGTTATCTTCAGCGCCGACACTGTCACCCAGACGGCAGGCGGCACTCTTGAGTTCAAGGGTTTCCTGAGCACCGACACGACCGAGACCTTGGGTGCGCTCACCCCGACCACGGGCATGGGCAATGTCAGAGTCGTTTCCGACGGGGCGTTGACCACCCTCACGTTTGCGAGCATGGGTACGCGTGCGGCCGGCACCGGCCTCAACTTCACTAATCCGACTTCCGGTTCCATCGTTTTCACGGCTGCCGTCGCCGGCACTAACGGCATCGTCGGCGGTTTCGCTACCGTTGGCGGGGTCAACTTCGTCTCGTCCATTGCAGCCGGCGGCGCAGTCACCGCACCGACCTACACTGCCGGCGGCGCGTCGTTCGATTCGACTATTCCGGCCACCATAGGTGCCGCCACCAAGAATTACTTCTCCAACGGCAGTGCCGCCACCACCGGCCCCTTCGCGGCCAATTCGTTGAAGCTGACCAACAACGGCTCCGGCGGCGCCTTCACCGGAGACGGATTGCTCACCATCACGACGACGAGTACGGCGACTTCCCTCGGTGGCATACTTTTCGATAACTCTGGAGGTGCCGGTAGTATCTCGGGATATACGGGCATCTTCCTTTCAGGTACCACTAAGGAGTATATTTTCACCGTCGGCGGGAGCACCCCGGCCAACGAGTTCTCGGTTTCCTCTCCGTTGACCGCCGGTGCTGCTAATTTCACCAAGAACGGCCCGGGTGTACTGGTTCTCAGTGGTACCAGCGTTTTCACGGGCAATGCCGTCATCAATGAAGGCACGGTGAAGCTTTCTGGAGGCACGGTCACCTTCGGCACCAATAGCACGGCTGCTAACATCACCACGCTCCGCCAAGGTGCGACCTTGGACATCAACGCCGCAGGCGCCTCCCAGACGATCGGCGTCGGCGCCCTTCAGGGAGCAGGCACGGTCACCAACAGCGGCGGAGGTACGAGCACCGCCGGCAATATTTCTTTTGGTATAGCCGCGAGCACCGGAACGACTGCCTTCACGGGTATCCTACAGAATGGGGCTGGCGTCCTGAACGTGATCATCGACGGCACGATCGCCCGTACCCAGTCCTTGCTCGGCCAGAGTACCTACACCGGCGTCACGACGATCGCCACCGGCGCGCAAGTGACCGTTAACGTCCTGGCCAACGGCGGTGTTGCCAGCGGCATCGGTCAGTCTACCTCCGCCGCCGCGAACCTGGTCTTCAGCGGCAGCGCTCCCACCCTGATCTATCAGGGTAATAATCGGGTCGGCAGCCTCAACCTCGGGTCGAACTCCGCTTCCACCGATCGACTCTTCACCATCTCTGGTGCCGCCGCGGTGCTTTCCAGTACCGTTACCAACGCCAACGCCATCGTCTGGAGTAACACGGGGGCGATTGCCCACGGTACCGTTGCCGCGAGGACGTTGACCTTAACTGGCACCTCTACGGGCGATAACACTTTCGCCCCCCAACTCACCGACAGCGGCACGGGTACGGACATCACTTCCCTGACCAAGACCGGCGTGGGTCAGTGGAATCTCGCCGGCACCAGCAACTCCTACACCGGCGCCACGACCGTCAACGATGGCATCCTCGGGCTTAACGCCGTCGGCGTGCTGCCCAGCACCAGCCCGTTGGCGCTCACGCCGACCTCGGCCACTTCCGTCGCCACCCTGCAGATGAGCGGGGAGTTCACCCACTCGCTCGCGGCGTCCGCCACGGCCGGTAGCGGCACGGTCACTTTCGGATTTTCCCTCGCCAGCACGACGGGTGGCGTGGGTTTCGCCGCCCACTCGACGCCTTTAGTCGTAGCCCTCGGTGGCACCTCCAGCCCGACCGCATTGACCTGGGGTAGCGGGGGTTTTGTTGGCACCGGCGGCGTCCAGAACTTGGCGTTCAGCTCCACCTCGGCGCTGTCTTCGGTCGACTTCCGCAACGCCATCGACCTCGGCGCCTTGGTCCGGACGATCAACGTCCTGGATAATACCAACACCGGAGCTGACTTCGCCACGATGAGTGGGGTGCTGAGCGGCACCAGTGGAGGTCTTCTCAAGATTGGTGCCGGCATCCTGCGGCTGACAGGTCTGAACTCTTACACCGGGACCACTTCGGTCGAAGCGGGCACGCTGGTGGTTTCTTCCCTCGGTGGCAGCACTGGTGCTGCCACCACCTCGGTCGGCGCTGGTGCCGTCACTATGGACAACGCCAACGCCATCGTCCTCGGCAATGCCACTACTGGCGGCGGTATCCTCCAATACGTGGGTCCGGGTGAGACCAGTGACCGCAAGATCCGTCTGCGGGGCACCACGGCCGGGAATCAGATTCATGCCGACGGTACTGGATCGTTGGTGTTGTCGAACGTCGCCCATGACACGACCGAGACCGGCAACAAGACGCTTTCCCTCCGAGGCTCGAGCGCCTTCACGAACTTCATCACCAGCCAGCTTTCGAATAACGTCGCCGGGGTACTCTCCGTCGGGGTCGACGGCGGCACCGCCTGGGTTCTGACCAACTCCACCAACAGCTACACCGGTACGACCACGGTCTCTGCCGGAGCCCTCGGCATCGGCCACAATTCAGCCATTCCGGCGGCGCTGACCATTTCCAATGGAAACGTCTTCGCCCACGGAGACGACCGCGCTTTGTCGGTCACGCTCACTTTCGCAAACAATACTTCCAACGGTTTCTACGGGGACTACAGCCTCACATTCAACGGCACCAATACCCTGGCGGCCGCAGCCAGCAATGTGAACGTCTTCAACAGCGTCGTGGCCGGGAAGTCGGTGACCTTAAATGGAATGTCCGCTAATTCGCTGACGGCCAATCGCGCGTGGGCGATTGAAGGCTCTGGCGAGACGGTGCTCAACGGGAATTTCACGACTTCCACCGCGTTCGGAGTTCGCATCGATAAGGGTGGCGATGGCACGTTGGTACTTGGCACCAGCGGGGCCAACTCAAATTGGAACCAATCTATCACCGCCATCGATGTCGACCGCGGGACCCTGCGGTTCTCGGCAAGCGAAGCGATTCCCTCTTTCGGTGCGGCGACGCCCACCGGGTCGGCCGCAGCAACTTCTGCGGTTTACACCGTCAGCAGCACGTCAGGTCTTACGGTCGGGCAGCAGTTCACCGGTACCAACGTCCCTGCGGGTAGTAGGATCGTCTCGCTTGATAGCGCTACAACGTTCACGGCTAGCGTCCCGACGATAACGGCCGTCGACCTCAACACCACGCTGACCTTCGTCGCCAGCGGCGGACTGACCATCAGCCCTGAAGTGGCCACCACGGATACCGCCACGGTCGACCTGAACGGCACCGTCCAGACGATCAACGCCCTCACGGCGTCCACGGACGGTACGGTGATTATCGACAACACCTCGTCGTCCGCCGCTGCCTTCAGTTTTGGCGCCAAAGATACCGCTGTGGCTTTTGGTACGGGCACCGGCAATTATTCCATCCAGAACACGGGCGTTGGTCCTTTGTCCATCGTCAAGCTCGGCAACACCACGGTTTCCTTCGGCGCCTCTGTCCCCGTGGGCAACAAAGGAACTATCGCCAGCTACGGCGGCTCGTTCACCATCGCCGGCCAGGTCACGGCCGTCTCGCGCCTGGACGTCGTCGGCAATTCCACGCTGGCGCTGACTGGTGAACTCACGAATCCGGGTCTCATCACCCTCTTGAACGTCAACGGCGGCTCGACGCTGTCCCTGCTCAATGGAGCCGGCACCCCGCTGAACCTCACGTGGCTGGAACTTGGCGCCGGCACCGGCACCGCCACTCTTAACCTGAACGTGGGCGAATCGGCTACCGACACAATCACCTTGCTGGCGGGAGGTACCAAGACCCTCGCCAACACGATCACGTTCAACCTGACCGACGCGGGCTTGGCGGGTAGCACCACTTACACGATTTTGAGCTTGGTGGACGGCGGCCTAACAGCCTTCGGAGGATCCACGAACCTCCTCGCAGGCGGGGCGCCTGGCGGCTTCACGAGTATGACCTGGGGATTCACGGATACAGCCGTGACGCTCACCACCGGCACGCTCATCACCGGTGATCTCTATTGGCGAGGCACGACGGGCACGACCTGGAACACCAACCTCGATAACTGGTCCACCGATAAGCCCGGGACCATCACGCCGGTCAGTGCTCCCGGCGCCGGCACGAATGTCATCTTTGCTTGGAACGACGCCGCCGCCTCGGCGCTCACGACGACGCTCGAGCAGAACTTCAAGATCAACAAACTAGTCTTCGAGGCGGGTACCACGACGCCCACCTCGGTCACGATTAGCCCCGGTGCCGTTCTCACCAACCGCCTCGAAATCGCTCCACAGACCTCGACCGATGGTATCGAGATGCAGAGTGCCGGGCCTGCTGCCGTCACGATCGGAGCCAATCTTCGGTTGGGTGCGAATCAGACCTGGAACGTGGCCTCTTCGGCGGGGGTGTTGACCCTCGTCGGCTCATTGCTGGGTCCGTCCAACGTGACCGTTAGTGGAGCCGGCAAGGTAACCCTCTCGGCCGTGGCCGACCCCAGCTTCAATCCTGGCGATACGGTGACGTTCACCGTCGCGGGCGGCACGCTCGAACTCACCAACTCGGCCGCGCTCGGCACCACCGCCGCAGGTAACTTGGCTTCTTTGGTTCTTTCCGGGGGTGCCTTCTATTACAACAACGCCGCCACCGCGACGCTCGCCCACCCGATCACGCTCTCCGGCGGTACGCTTTCAGGTGGCGGCAACAACCAGACGTTTAGCGGAGCCGTCTCCGTCACCGCTGCTTCGTTCGTCAACATGGCGGACTCGAACGGTCCGGCCGCGAACACGGTCCGCAATATCACTTTGTCGGGCGCAGTCACCGGCTCCGGCGCCGTGACCATCGACAGCAATGATACGGTCACCTCCGGGAATCAGACTAACGGGAACTTCGTCCTCAACAACGCCGCTAGCACCTGGAACGGTGCGTTGAACCTAATCCGCGGAAACGCCTTCTTCCAAAATGTAGCCGCTGGCGGCACTGCGACCGCCTATGTCGGGTTCGATGGCATCATCAACTTCAACCAGTTCGGGCGGGTCACGTATCGCAACGTGAATGGCGCCTCGTTCACGCGTACGGCGGCGATTAATTTCGCCGCGGGGGCGATGGGCGAGCTTCGCCCCGACAATCTCTCAACGACCCTCGCGGAGAATTATACGCTCACCCAATCCGGCGCGTTGAACCTCAACGCGGGCAGCATTGCCCGTTTCGCCCTAGGAGACGCCGCGAGTAATCTCGTCCTTTCCGGCGGTGTTGTCCTGAATGGTATCGCCAGTTTCGGCGTGAACAGCGGCGACGCCGACTCCCTCGTGACTATTTCCGGAATCGGAATCTCGGGCACCGGCACCCTCAATATTAACGATGAGGCCGGGGTTTGGACGACGACCAGCACGCGCTTAGCCATCAACGCCGCCAGCACTTTCATCGGCGACACCACCCTCACGGAAGGATTCCTCATCCTCGGCCACAAGGACGCGCTGAGCGCAGGCAGTCTCACTATCCTCGGCGCCAGCACGCTCGAGGCCAGCACCAATCTTTCCGCCTCCGGCAGCGGCCCCGTGCCCAACGCGGTCATCCTGGCCAGTACCCTCACCGTGTCCTTGTCGAACGACCTCAGCCTCAGCGGCATCCTGTCCGGTTCCGGCGCGTTGACCAAGACCGGTTCGGGCACGCTGACCCTCAACGCCAGTAACCCGAATTTCAGCGGGGCCATCTCCCTGGAGCCGACCTCGGGCGCCAACCGCGGTGTCATCGTCGCCAACGCCAGCAGCGCGCTCGGCACGGGCGCGGTCAGGGCGCTTTTCATCATCGGCGCGACGGGCGCCCAGGTGCAGCTGAACAACGGCATCACACTGGCCAACGCCTTCACGACGACTGGCGCTGGCGCGGCCGGAGGCCTCTCCGGTATCATCCGGAGTGTCACGGGCGCCAACGTCCTCACGGGTAACGTCATCTTGACCGGCGGCGGAGGCAGCTCCACTTACCGTGCGGATTCTGGCGCGAGCCTCGCCTTTAACGGCAACATCGGAGCCGACACCAATACTAGCCGTTACATTATCCTCGTCGGAGCGGGTGATTTCTCCTTCGGCGCCGGAGGTTCCATCGTGCCGACGCTGACGACGACCGGTACGACCGGCCTCTGGTCCACGAATACGGGCACGACCACAATCAACAGTACCGCAAATACCTACGCGCTGGTTACGGCTATCGGTGCAGGCAACACGCTCGTGGTCGCGAATCTTTCCAACGGTGGAGTCGCCGGCAGCCTCGGCGCAGCCGCCGTGACGGCCACGAACCTCCTGCTCGACGGCGGAACGCTCAAGTACTCCGGCAGCGGAGCCCAGAGCACGGACCGTCTGTTCAGCATCGGCAGTGCGGACAACAGCGGCGGCGGCGCCACGCTGGACGCTTCGGGGGCGACTTCGGCTGACACGATGAGCTTCGTCGGCGCGGGTGCGATCGGCTTCAACGGTATCAGCGGTGCCGGCACCTCGGGTGCCGAGACGGGAGTACGCACGCTGACCCTCACCGGTACGAACACCGGGGCCAACACGCTCACGAGCATCATCAGCGACCAGGCCGCGAGCACCGGCGTCACTTCCGTGACCAAGTCCGGAGTGGGCACCTGGGTTATTAATGGAGTCAACACCTACACCGGCGCGACCAGCATCACCGGTGGCACCTTGGCCACGAGCGGCGACGCCCGCCTGGCCTCGACCTCGGGTGTCACGGTCGGTAGCACGACCACCCTGAGCCTCGGCGGCAACGAGACGATCAACAGCCTGACCAATAGCGGCACGGTCACAATCGCCTCGGGCAAGACCCTCACGACGGGCAGCTCTTCCTACTCCCTGGCCGGTATCGTCACTGGCGACGGCAGCCTGACCAAGGCTGGTGCGGGCATTCTGACGCTTTCCAGCGGCGGCACGTTCTCCTACGCCGGGCTCAGCACGGTCAGCAATGGCACTCTCGCCTTTGGCGCGGATGACCAGCTCGGCAACTCCAACGCGATCACCGTCAGCGGCGGCGTTCTGGACTTCGGCGGCTTCTCGGACACGGTCGGCGTCGTCACGCTGAGCAGCGGATCAATCACGAGCACGACCGGCGTGCTCACCGCGACCAGCCTGACCGCGGACACCGCGACCACGGCCGCCCTGTCCGCCAAGTTGGGCGGAGCCACCACACTGGCCATGACCGGCGTAGGCGTGCTCACCCTCTCCGGCGACAACAGCTTTACCGGTGGAACCACGGTCTCCGCCGGCACGGTCCGCGCTGGCCATGACAACGCGTTCGGTAGCCTGGCCACCGACCTCCTCGCTCTAAATGGCGGCACCCTCACGAGCGATGGCGCGACGGCTCGCGCCTTAGCCAATAACGTCACCCTCGGTGGTAACGTGACGCTCGGTGCGACCACGACGAACACGGGCGCATTGACCTTTAACGGTACGGTCGGCCTCGGTGCCGCCGTGCGCACCCTGACGGTGGATTCCAACGTCACCTTTGCGGGCATCATCAGTGACGGCGGTCTCACCAAGGCCGGCGACGGGATCCTGACGCTTTCGGGCATCAACACCTTCACCCTCGGAACCACGATTACCAACGGTACCATCACGATCGGACACGCCAGTTCACTGGGCGCTGGTACGGTCAACGTTGCCTCTGGCGCGACCCTCAACTTGGCCAGTTTCAACGTCTCCAACACGATCACCACGGTCGCTGGCTCCACCGTGACCGGCGGATCGCTTTCCGCCGCCACGGCTCCCACTGTCGGGACGGTGGCATCTGTCCTAACCGGTACGGGTGCGACGCTGACGAAAACGGATGGTGGACGATTGACGCTCACTGGCGCCAATACCTACACGGGCGCGACTACCTTGTCGGCTGGCACCATCGCCGTCCCTGGCTTCGGCGACGGAATCGCCGCTAGCCCGATTGGCATCACCGATCCGGACTTACCGGCTAACCTTGTCATCAGTTCCGGAGCCAAGTTGGAGTTCACTGGCGGCACCGCCACCAGCACCACGCGTAGCTTCACGGTCGGCGGCACCGCCGGCATCGTCGCCGGCACGGGCGCCGGTACGCTCGAGTTCACCTCCACCTCCAAACTCGCCACCACCGGCACTGATCCGGCGCTCACGCTCACCGCTAACAACGTCGGGTCTAACCGTTTCGACGGCATCCTCGCGAGCGGCAGTAATCCCTTGGGCAACCTCACCATCGATGGCATCGGAACCTGGGTCATTGGAGGTAACGCCAACCGCTTCAGGAGCGATATCCTCATCGAAGCTTTTGCGGGAGCCACGCTTGGCTTCGAATCCGGCTCGCTAGGTATGGGCAGCGGCTATTCGACGTCGGTGATTCAGATTAGCCATAACGCGGTGCTCGTCTGGTCCGGTGCGAATACGGACGACATCTCTTCGCGCCTCCGGATTCCGACGGGAGCCACCGCCAAGATGAATCTGGGAAGTAATAATGTCGAGTTTGCCACCGCCCCGAAGAACGCCACTGGTGCCGCCATCACGAATGGCACTATCCAGAAGTCCGGTGCCGGTACGCTCAAGATCGCCACCACGGTTTCGAGCCCTGGCCTGAACTTTGATGTACCAACCGGTAAGCTGACGATCAACGGTACCGTCGGTAATGTTAGTCTGGCCTCAGGCTCGACCCTCGGCGGCTCGGGCTTCGTCGGGGCCGTTACAGCCGCTTCCAACTCGACGATCGGCCCTGGCAATTCGCCGGGCACTTTGACCGCCTCTACGCTGGCCATGTTCGGTGGCTCCAATTTCGAATGGCAGGTCCAAGACGCCACGAACCATTCGACGGGCTACGACAAGCTCGCAATCTCGGGTAGCCTCGATCTGACCGGGGCCTCCGCCACCAATAAGATCAATTTCAAGATCTCTTCGCTGCTCGGTAACGGCGACGGAACCACGCTCGGTAACCCGCTTAACTTCGGCCCTCCTGCCGGGGTCTCGTCCATCCGTACCTTCACCTTCGCCACTGTGCAGACCGGTGCCAACGGCGTCTTGCTCAATGCAGGGGAGAATATCAGCGACGTCTTCCAGTTCGACGTCACCCAGTTCACCTACACTGGCAGCGGTCTTTCGAACGCCGGCCTCTGGTCGATCGACTGGAATTCGGCGACCGGAGCAATCACCCTTACCGCGGTGCCCGAGCCCTCGACCTACGGCTTCGGTCTCGGGGCGCTGGCGCTCGCCGCCGCGGCGATTCGGCGTAGGCGCAAGACTCAGGCGACGAAAGCGTAAGCTTTCGTTGGTTGACCAGTTGATCGGTTGGCCAGTTGGCAAGGGATGCATCGGGTAGGGATGCGATGACATCGCATCCGCTGTCCTGAGGTAGGGGCAGCACTGCGTGCTGCCCTAGCTGAGTCGGGTAGGGCCAACCATCCTTGGTTGGCCGCGGCCGAGCAGGGATGCTCGGCCCTATCTAAG
>Ga0209443_1002037_pt1 | contig 12194 bp, 3 predicted proteins | sample LauGreBMM110DCMD_2_FD_187571 | JGI IMG/M metagenome (GOLD analysis project Ga0209443, IMG submission 187571) | Freshwater lake microbial communities from Lake Michigan, USA - Su13.BD.MM110.DCMD (SPAdes) (version 2) | ecosystem: Environmental > Aquatic > Freshwater > Lake | place: Lake Michigan... | reverse complement strand
CGAATACTCCTTTTTATTTATATTATAAAAATTATATGCTTCGCTTATAAAAACATCATTAAGGTAAGATAAATTATTGTATCTTTTGGAATAACACACGAGACTAAAATTTTCAGGAATATTGTAATACATTTTGTAATAGGAGTCATCAAGTGAATACTCTTTTTTATTTATATTATAAAAATTATATGCTTCGCTTATAGAAACATCATTAAGGTAAGCTAAATCATTGTATCTTTTGGAATAACACACAATACTAAAATTTTCAGGAATATTGTAATACATTTTGTAATAGGAGTCATCAAGTGAATACTCCTTTTTATTTATATTATAAAAATTATATGCTTCACTTATAGGAACACCATTAAGGTAAGCTAAATTAGTGTATCTTTCTGAATAACGCACAACACTAAAATTGTTAGGAATATCGTAATACATTTTGTAATAGGCTTCATCAAGTGAATACTCCTTTTTATTTATATTATAAAAATTATATGCTTCACTTATATGAAGTTCCTTAATATAATCTAAATCAGTGTATCTTTGTAAATAACACACAATACTAAAATTTTCAGGAATATTGTAATACATTTTGTAATAGGAGTCATCAAGTGAATACTCCTTTTTATTTATATTATAAAAATTATATGCTTCACTTATATGAAGCTTATTAATATAATCTAAATTATTGTATCTTTGTGAATAACAACCAATAGTAAAATTTTCAGGGATATCAAAATGAATTCTATAATATTCATCATTTAAAGGATACAATTTAATTCCAAATGTATTATAAAATATATATAAATCTTTAAAACAATTAAATTTACTATTATAATTGTATTTAGTTTCAATATATTTTGTATAACTTTCTTCAATAAAATTAATAGGAATTTTATAATAAGATCTATAATATAATTTATATATATTAATATCATTTTGTCCAATTTGACTGAAATGAACATAAGCTTTTACATTTGTATTTATGTCATTATTTTTTAAAATAGACACATATAATTTCCAATTAAAGTCATTAGGTATAGTATTTTCAATACTACTGATAAGTTTTTTATTTAAAACTGATACATCCATTATAGTTTTACAATGAAAAAAAAATTATTTATTTAAACTTAAATTCTAAACTTAAATTTATTTTTTAAATTCTAAACTTAAAATTTAAATTATTCCTCTTTATGTTCGGGTATATCTGTCATGACAAATTCAACATCTTCTCCTTCAACCATATAATTCATAAATAATTTTTTAAAATAAAAATAAGTTTCTTTTGGTAAAATTTCAAAATTATAATATAGAGTTTTTAAAATTATTAGCATAAAGGATATATAAAAGGGTAACACAGATTTAGAATTATGTTCAATCAACACTTCATTTTTATCTTTTTCATTGTAGATTGATATTTCTGTAGAAAAATTATTTATTGGATCATCATATTTAATTTTACGCCCATAAACAATTTTTGATGTTTTATGTAATTTATATACAAATTTTTTAAATTCATGACGTTGAACACCTAAAAAACTTTGGATTTTTGTAATTGTACTACTTTCAGTATCAGTAAATATATCAACGTCTATATCACTAGATTTAGGAAAATAATCAGCACGTTGTATGCTACCATAATAATATATTTTGGTATCTAAATAATTTCCAAGTTTAAAAAAAAATTGTTTTGCGTAAGATGGCATTTCATTTTTAGTAGTTTCCATATTAAACTAACTGTATATAATATATTTTTACATATTTTAATTGCCCGTATCATCTTTCATTAAATTATGTAATAGAGTGTCTGTATTGTTATTAGTAATTTCTCCTGCTAACATAGCGGATTCATACAATTTTCGGACAACATCATTCGGCGCATTGCTGCCTATTTTAATTAAATTGTGATCTCTTAAGTAAGACTTTATGTCATTTATAGATTTTCGCTTAAGATCTCTTTGCGCAATCAATACATTTTTTCGTGTTGCTCTGTCTTTCAATAAAACAGCAACAGATTTCTTAATTTTTGATTTGCCAAGTGTATATTTTCTTTTAATAGTTCTTTTAGTTATTTTTTTAATTTTAACGGATTCTGGAATAGAATTTAAATTAGAATTTAAATTAGAATAAGTATTTACATTTGGTTGTTTAGTACCAATTAAGGATGGCATTTGTGGTAATTGTGAAATAATTGGATTCAAATGTACATTTTCATTTTCAAAATGTTCAATTTCTTGTTTAGGTTTTTGAATCAAATTTTGTGTCATCATTAAAGTATCAACTTGGTCATGATTTTCATTGGACAGTTGTTTATTTTTTAATTTTTCGCGTAAATTGTTGAGTCTATTCTCTCTTTCAATATTTTGTTTAGTAACCCCCCCTTGAATAATTAAAGAAGCTTCAGGATTAGTGACGATTAAACTTCGCTGGCTTCTATTCCAATCTCTATAGGTGGGTTTTGAACCACCTTTTAAAATCCCATATGGCAATTGATCTTTGTTATATTGTGATAGCGTGATTGGCGGAGTTGATCCTAGACTAAATTGTTCAGTGTTTACTGTAATTAATGGGTGTCGTAATTCTTCAGGTAAATCTATATTAACATGTGGCATGGAGATGGACTGATAATTTTTTACTGTTTTTCTCTCTAACTCTTCAATTTTTTTTTGTTTATTACGTTCATATTTTGCTTTTTCATCATTAATTTTTTTTTGTTTAGAAAGCGTTTGTAAATAACTAATGGTGTCATTAAATTCATCATTATATGATATATTGGTGCTGTATGAATTATTTGGTTGAGGTTTGTTTAGATATTCGCTATTAATGTCTGGTAATTTTTTTGTATTATTTGTTAAAGTTTCAGTTTCTCTTATTTTATGTTCTTTAATTCTTTTTAAAAGTTTATTTTTCAATAAATTTGGAGATATTAGTGGTGTTACAATAGGTTTACTAGGGTTCGCTCTATTTTTTTTAGTTTTTGAGCCTCCAATACCAAATAAAGAAGGATTAATTGATATTGTTTTATTTGACATTTATTATATAAAATAAAAATAAATAAATAATAAATACACATTACATTAAATAGTAACATTAAATATTACATTAAATAGTAACATTAAATAGTAACATTAAATAGTAACATTAACAATACAATGAACTATATATCTGTCTTTTTAGAGATTCTTCATCCTTTCTATTTTTAACATCTTCGTTCTTAAGATAAATTTCAAACCCTTTTTCTAAATCTTTAATTGTAATTTTTTTCTTTTCATTTTCAGGTCTACCAAATACTCTCCTACTATGAGCTATTTTTGTCTTAGCTAATATGGTTTCAATATCTCTTCCAAAAAACTTAAAATATTCTTTGTTTTTTTTAAACCAATCAATAGTTATTTTAGATTTTTCACTATCATCTTCCTCCCAACCAATATCCTTGATCTTCTTTATAAATATTTTATATAAATCTTCTGCTTCATATTCATCTATTTTAAATCGCCAAGTAAATCTGGAATCTAGCCCTTGATTATAATTAAAAAAACAATCCTTTAATTCTTTTTCATAGCCAGCTATAATAACCATTAAATTATCTTTATTATCACTTAAAGCTTCACATAAAGTGTCAATACATTCTTTTGAAAAACTATCTTTTTTATCAGAATTGCCTAACGCATAAGCTTCATCAATAAAAAGAACACCACCGATGGCTTCTTTTATTACATCATTTGTTTTTAATGCGGATTGTCCAAGATATCCAGCTATTAAATCGCTTCTGGTTACTTTTTTAAAGGTCCCTTTACTTAACACCCCAAGTTTGCTATAAATTTTGCCCATTATTTTAGCAATTTCCGTTTTACCGGTTCCAGGTGGTCCATAAATAACTGTGTGCATAAAATCGCCAGAGGTATTTTTATTTTTATGAAGATCCTGAACAAAATAAAGAATTTGGTCAACGATATTATTTTTCAGTTGTTTCATTCCTATCATATTATTTAATTCTTCTAATGGCTCTTTAATTGCATGTAATGTTTTCATATTAATATTATATTTAATACATGGATCAAGTTTATAAGTGTCTATAATATTTAAAATGTCAGAAATAGAATTAATTTCATTTTCAATATTTATAGTTTCAATAATAGTTTCTTTTATTTTAATTGCTTCTTTTTGTATAAGGGTTTCTTTTTGTATAAGGGTTAAATTATATGCTCTTTCTTTATCTAAAAAATCGTTATAATGATTTGGATCATTTATGGTAATATTAGACTTAATTATATCATTTACAGATTGTCCTGTAAATTTGGATGAATTATATTCATTATTTTTAAACATAATGTTAATCCTTTCAATAATTTTATCTAATTCTGTTTTATTTGCTTCATTTGTGCCATTTAAAGAGTCAATTTCATTATTATTTGGTGAGTGAATGTAATTCTGTTTATTTAAATCTGTAATTATTGGAATAGTTTTATCTAAGGTTGTTAGAAACTTATTATAATTATTTATGGTGGTAGGATCAAAATATTTTTTACGTTTATTTAACATAATTATAATTAATTTATTTATGTTTATATGACTTTTAATACATGTTAAATATTATTTCAAAAAATACATGTGCTTAAATTAAATATATTATTAAAACAATTTAAAAATAAATTGAAATCTAAAATAACCGTAACTATGATGTCAAATATAAATACCATTGACACATTAAAAATGAATACCGATAATATTAAAGCAACTGAAGTATTTGATATAGAGAATGAACAATACATAGAAACTCCTTGGGACATTATTGGTTCTTATTTTGAAGGAAAACATCTCGACCGATTTGTTAGACATCAAATAGAATCATATAATAATTTTGTTGGATACCAAATTATTAAAACCATCGAAATGTTTAATCCTCTTCACATTGCTTCAGATCAAGACTATGATCCTATTTCTAAAAAACATTCATTAGAAATAGATATTACATTTGAAAAATTCCAAATTTATAGGCCACAAATTCACGAAAATAATGGAGCTATTAAGTTGATGTTTCCTCAAGAAGCTAGACTTAGAAATTTCACATATGCTTCAGCTACTACAATTGATCTACATATTAAATACACTGTGAGAACTGGTCCGAATTTAGAGAACGCCCAGACTTTTTATAAGAGTATTCCGAAGGTTCATATTGGAAAATTGCCAATTATGTTGAAGTCAAATATTTGTGTGTTAAGTCAATACAAACACTTTGAAAATACACAAACGGGTGAATGTAAATTTGACGCAGGAGGATACTTTATTATAAATGGCTCTGAGAAAACTGTATTAGGTCAAGAGCGCGCTGCTGAAAACCGTGTCTATTGTTTCAATGTAAGCAAAAATAATACCAAGTATACTTGGATGGCTGAAATAAAATCAGTTCCTGATTTTAAATGTATTTCACCAAAGCAAGTAAATATGATGGTTAGTTCTAAAAACAACGGATTTGGAACTCCTATTAATATCCAATTGCCTCGTGTTAAGCAGCCGGTTCCCTTATTTATTGTTTTTAGAGCATTAGGAATTATATCAGACAAAGAAATTTGCGAAAAAATATTGTTAAATTTGACAGATGATAAAAATAAAAAAATGTTGGACTGTTTACAAGCATCTATTATCGAATCTAATAAATATATTACGAAAGAAGAGTGTATTAAATACATTACTAGTTTTGTTATGTACACTCCTATTAATATGGACAAGGAAACTGGAGCTAAAAAGAAGCATGAGTTCACGTTAGAAATATTAAACAATGATTTATTTCCGCATTGTCATACCATTACACAAAAGATATATTTATTGGGTTATATGACACATAAATTGATTTTAGCATCGCTTGAAATAATTAAACAAGATGATCGTGATTCCTATTTAAATAAACGAGTTGATTTGACAGGAACCCTTCTTAACAATCTTTACAGGAATTATTTTAATAAACTGGTAAAAGATATGGAAAAACAAATCATTCGTGAAATAAATAATGGCTCTTGGAAATCAACAGACGATTATGAAAATATTATTAATTTAACAAATATTTATAAAATCATTAAATCTGCTACAATTGAAAATGGGTTAAAAAGAGCTTTATCTACTGGTGATTTTGGTATAAAACATACAAATTCAAATAAAGTTGGTGTAGCACAGGTGCTAAATAGATTAAACTATGTTTCTAGTTTAAGTCATGCCAGAAGAATTTCAACTCCAACTGATAAAAGCGGTAAATTAATTCCACCTCGCAAGTTACACAATACTTCTTGGGGTTTCTTATGTCCTGCAGAATGTTTTGACCCAGAAACTCCGATTTTGATGTGGGATGGAACTTCTAAGTGTGCCAAAAATATAATCATTGGAGATGCTCTTGTTGATGACCTTGGAAATCCTACAACAGTTCGCACTACCTGTTCAGGGTCGAAGAATATGTATGATATTATTCCAGATAAACAAAATTTTATGAAACATAGAGTCACTGACAATCATATTTTGACTCTTAAAATACGTGGTCACAAATCTATTAGAAACTCAAATAAAAAAGATAGGAAATATACTCATATTGTAGAATATCTTAATCGCGAAGAACTCAAGTTTCAAGAAAAATGTTTTAATTCTCTAAAAGAAGCAGAAGAATTTGTGAATAGCTTTAATGATGATAATACTATAGATATAACCATTGAAAAATATCTAAGACTAAATAAAAAAACAAAGGATAATTTAGTTTTATTTAAAACAGAAGGCATTAATTGGACAAAAAAAAATGTAGACATGGATCCATATTTGCTTGGTATGTTAGGGAAGGGTCTAAACAAACACATTCCAAATGAATATCTTACAAATGATAGAGAAACACGTTTGAAAGTGTTAGCCGGATTAATAGATACATGTGGATCAGTTCGTAAACATGAAATACGTATTTGTCAAGGTTCATCAAATTATCAGATAGAAGATGTTTATACATTGGCAATGTCTCTTGGATTTTCATGTTTACTGACTGATTCTAAAAGTGAAGATAAATGTAGCTATAAAGAACTAACAATCACAGGCGATAAAATTTATGAAATTCCAACACTTTTACCACACACAAAATTAATTCCTATAGAAAATAAAACTCATTTAAGATGCAACTCTTTTATGTGTAGTAAATTTAGTTTAGAAGAAGTAGGCATTGGTCCTTATGTAGGATGGCAACTTCATGATAAACGCGGAAGGTTCTGTCTAAAGGATGGGTTAGTTTCACATAATACACCTGAAGGCCAATCGGTTGGTATTGTGAAAAACTTGAGTTATATGACACACCTTACTATTTATTCTAATTCGTTATCATTATATGAATATATAATGCCGAGTGTTAATAGTATTGACGACATTATATCGCCAGTTGACATGTATGAAAAAGTCAAGGTGTTTATTAATGGGTCGTGGGTTGGAATAACTGATGCGCCTCAAGAATTATATTTGATGTTAAAAGATAAAAAATATAAGGGTATTATTAATATTTACACTTCAATTGTATTTGACTATAAAATGAAAGAAATTAGAGTATGTAATGATAGCGGTCGATTAACTAGACCAATATTACGTGTTAAAAATAACAATATTTTGATTACAAATAATATTATAGACAAATTAAATAAAGGTGAATTAAATTGGGACAATCTGTTAACTAGCAGCAAAATTGACGATTCTATTATCGAATATATTGATCCTGAAGAGCAGAATTGGTCGTTGATTGCAACAAAACCAAAAGATATTATTGCCAAGTCAGATAACATATATAAATTTACTCATTGTGAGATTCATCCTAGTACAATGTTTGGAATTCTGGCTTCTTGTATTCCATTTCCCGAACATAACCAATCGCCTCGTAATACGTACCAATGTTTAGACCCAAATGAAACTGTTTTGTTAAGCAATGGTAGTAAAATTCCTATTAAAGAAGTTAAAATTGGAGATGAAGTGGTGTGTTTTAATCCTGAAACATTGGAAACGAATTATACAAAAGTTATAAATCATTACATAAGAGAAACTGATAAAAATGTATATAAAATTACAACATTAAGTGGAAGAGAAATAATTGCTACAGAAGATCATAAATTTATGACAACTGAAGGTTGGTGTGAAGTAAGAAATATGGCAATTAATGAAACAAAAATTGGTATTATGCCTTACCAGAATTCTCTAAACAATGTTCTTGATACAAATACTGTAATTTTATCTGAAGAAGCATTCATTGAGTTCTTCACTAAGAATAATTTTAGTGAAAAGTTAATTCAGAAATATGTCAATGAATTAAAAAACAAAGAAATGCTTCCGCTTTATAATACAAATTATAAACTGCCTATTTTAGCGCGAATATTTGGATTCCTTCTTGCTGATGGTTCAATTAATATATATGAAAGAAATGGAAATAAATTTACCGCGTGTAGTTTTAATTTTGGTAGTGAAAATGACGTAAAATCATTCGAAAATGACGTTGAATTATGTGGTTTTAATAAATGTAAGTATAACTACTCAACTAGACAATTTAATAACGTAACTCATCATACTTATGCTGTAACGCATAATAGTCTGTTACCTTCTATATTATTAGCAATTGGTATGAGTTATGGTAAAAAAACAGAAACTATTAGAAACCAAATACCATTGTGGATTATGAACGGCAATAAATTAATTAAAAGAGAATTCTTGAGTGGATTTCAAGGAGGAGATGGATGTAAAATTAGATGGAATAAAATTGATAAAGGATATAATTTCGTATGTGGTGAAACTTCCCAACAAATTAATCCTAAGTTTTTAGAATCATTGGTTTATTTTATGAATCAATGTGTAATTTTATTGAGAGACTTTGATATTGAAGTTTCGAATATTAAACAAAATAAAATAGATGATACTAGGATTAAAGTTTCATATAAAATTTCAGATAAACATATTAACTTAATTCAATATTATGATAATATTGGTTACAGATATTGTTTAACTAAAAATAATAAATCATTTATTGTTATTGAATATTTAAAATATAAACAAACTTTATTTGAAGAGCATAAGAAAAATATTGGAAATATAAGAAAGTTATTCGATGAAAATAATACGAATGTCTTCATATCAAATAAATTAAATATAAAAGTTAGCTATGTGTCTGATGTTGTTAGAAGTTATAAAAATAATAGAAATATATCTATGAGACATTTAGGAAATGATACTATTGAATTATGGAATGAAGAAATTACACTAATAAACAATATGCTTTTCATACCGATTAAAAGTATTGAATTAGTAAAAAATAACTTAGTTTCAGATATAACAGTTGATTCAGAAGATCATAGTTTTATTGCTGGGAATAATTTCTTGTCAAGCAATTGCGCTCAGGGGAAACAAGCTATGGGTGTATATGTGACCAACTATGAAAATAGAATGGATAAAACTGCCTATGTCTTGAATTATCCAATGAGACCGCTTGTCGACACTCGTATTATGAATATGATACAGCTGAATAAAATTCCATCAGGGAGTCAAGTGATTGTTGCTATTATGACGCATACAGGATACAATCAAGAAGATTCCTTGCTCATTAACCAAGGCTCAATTGATCGCGGACTGGCATTAGTAACTGTGTATCATACTGAAAAAGATGAAGACAAACAAAAAATTAACGGTGATGAAGAAATTAGATGTAAGCCAGACGCTACAAAAACCAAAGGAATGAAATTTGGAAATTATAATAAAGTAAATTCAAAGGGAGTAATTCCAGAAAATACTTTAGTTGAAAACAACGATATTATTATTGCCAAAATAACTCCTATCAAGGAAAATAGAAACGATCATACAAAAGTTATCAAGTTTGAAGATGGAAGTAGGAAATACAAAACTGTTGAAGAAACGTATATTGATAAAAACTATATTGACAGAAACGGTGAAGGATATAATTTCGCTAAAGTAAGAATTAGAGCTGTTAGGAAGCCTGTTATTGGAGATAAATTCAGCTCGAGACATGGTCAGAAGGGAACCGTTGGTAATATTATTCCTGAATGCGATATGCCATTCACCAGTTCTGGTGTAAGACCAGACATTATAATAAATCCTCATGCTATTCCTTCTCGTATGACTATTGGTCAATTAAAAGAAACTGTACTTGGTAAAGTCCTAGTTGAGCTGGGATTATTTGGGGATGGTACAGCATTTGGACAATTTGACGTAAATGATATTTGTAAAGATCTTATTAAGTTGGGATATGAATCAAATGGTAACGAATTAATGTATAATGGATTAACTGGCGAGCAGCACGAGTGTAGTGTATTTATGGGACCAGTGTTTTACCAACGTCTCAAACACATGGTGAATGATAAAGCGCATAGTCGTTCTATTGGTCCTATGGTTAATCTTACCAGACAACCAGCCGAAGGAAGGTCTCGAGATGGAGGTCTTAGATTTGGAGAAATGGAACGTGATTGTTTTCAGGGTTCTACCCCGATTCCGATGTATTGTGGTTTAAGTGTAAAAATTGAAACAATGCAAAAATCTAATTTAATTGTTTTAGGATGGAGTGAAAAAACAAATAGCATGATTTATTCAAAACAATCAGGGTTTTTATATAAAGGAGAGAAAGAGTGTGTTGATGTTACATTTCAAGATGGGCGAAAAATTACTTGTACTGAAACCCATCCTATTTTAACATCTGAAAATAATTGGGTTAAAGTTAAAGATTTAAGTTTTAATGATAAAATTAAAACAAGTGTAAATTATCCAGTTATGGATATTCAAGAAGAGATAGTTGAATGTTCTGGATGGAAATTAGATTTTGGAGATATAAACCTTACTACAATTAATGAAAATGAGTATTTAAAAACATTAGCTTTTATGAGAATGATTGGTTATTTAATGACAGATGGAGGTATTTATTTTAATACAACTAGACAATGTTATACCGGATGTGTTACTCTAGGACATATGAATGATGTTAATAATTTTATTTGTGATTTAGAACTATTTTGTAATATAACAACAACTAATTTTAAATGTGGTAATTGTTATAGAATTAATATTCCAGCCTTTATTGTGTTGAGTATTTTAAAAATAAAAGGAATACAATCAGGTTCAAAAGTGTGCCAACCGGCTCAACTACCGGAATTTATATTAGATCCCAATTGCCCTAAACCAATAATTCGTGAGTTCTTAGGTGGTTTGTTTGGTGGTGACGGACATACTTGTGTTCTTGGAATGCATCGTGACAAACGCGATGTATTAACATCCATTTCATTCTCTAAAAGTAAACAAGAACCATATTTGAGTTCATTAACGCAAATGATGGATGATATTAAAAAATTATTTGCTAGATTTAATATTAATAATATTACTATTCAAAAATTTAAAGAAACAACTAATTCAAAGAAAAAATTAGTAAATATAAATAAAACGTTTCAACTAACCCTTCATCTAAGTATTGACGAACTTATACCATTTCACGATAATATTGGCTTCCGTTATTGTTGTCATAAATCTCAGCGTTTAGAAGCAGCTGTATCTTATAAACGGTTGCGTAATGAAGTTACTAGACAACACAATTGGATAGTAAATCGCGTTGATGAAATAACTCATTTTAGTGAAATTAAGAAAGAGACTCCAAATAAAATAGTTCCAACTAAAAAAGCTATTGAACAAGCTCTACATGAATTAAAGCTAGTAGAGCCGATTATTCATGAATACGGTATTCCTTCTACACATGACATTACAGATCATCTTGTAAAAGGAACTAAATTTGGTTTATTTAGAGGAGCAGGGTTTCCAACCGCTGAAGAGTATCTTAAAGAAATTGGAGCATTGGATTGGTTCTTAGATGAAAAAGATAAACATGAGGATAAACATGAGGATATAAATGAGGATATAAATGAGGATATACATGAGGATATACATGAGGATATAAATGAGGATATACATGAGGATATAAATGAGGATATAAATGAGGATATACATGAGGATATACATGAGGATATAAATGAGGATATACATGAGGATATAAATGAGGATATAAATGAGGATATAAATGAGGATATAAATAAAAAATCAGCTTATGGTGGCAATCGAAATTGTGAAGGATTACCTACTATGAATTTAAAAATTATTGATATTAGACCAGCAGGAATTCATAAAGTGTACGACATTCAAGTTGATGAAAC
>Ga0209443_1002036_pt1 | contig 12209 bp, 16 predicted proteins | sample LauGreBMM110DCMD_2_FD_187571 | JGI IMG/M metagenome (GOLD analysis project Ga0209443, IMG submission 187571) | Freshwater lake microbial communities from Lake Michigan, USA - Su13.BD.MM110.DCMD (SPAdes) (version 2) | ecosystem: Environmental > Aquatic > Freshwater > Lake | place: Lake Michigan... | reverse complement strand
GAAGTTATGTATCTGAGCCGTTAGAGATTCCTGCATTTGAGGTCTCCTACTGAACCATTCCACCACTCTATTCAATTTACTTAATCCAATAACATTTTCTTTAGGTATGTAAGCCACAGCTGCATATCCATAGAAAGGTAAGTTATGATGAGCACACATTGAATTAACTTTGATACCAGTCTGAATAACCACACCATTGTAATTCTCCTCATTTGGGAACACAGTGATATCAGGTTCCTTTGTTATACTACCTTTAATCAAATCATCCAACCAAGCTTTAGCTACTCTCTTTGGGGTATCTATCGTTTGTGGGTCAGCCTCATAATCAAATCCCAATGATTCTAAAAACAGGCCGTAATACTTAGCTGCTGATTCCAATCGTTTATTCTTTTCGAACTTATCTATTACTTCGTTTCCGTTTGCTTTCTTTAACATCTTCGTATGCTTTTGGAGAAGGTAATCCACTATATTCACAATGCATTTCCTCTCTTTGTTTTTCTAATTCATCTTTTTTTTCTTTGTTTCTACTTATTAACTCTTTTACTATCCATATCATTGCTGTCAATACACACATTGCTTCTACTATCAATGCTATCGTTACTATTGTTTTCATTTTTTTTAATTTCTATCTATTAATGCTTCTACTAATACCCATAAAAAGAATAAGATGCCAATTGGTAGACTAACCGAATAACCTAATCCAAATGCAAGTCCTAATCCAATAATTGTTTTACAGGCTTTCAATCCATCTTTAATGAATCGTTTATACCAATATTCATAATAATTTTTCATAATAATAAATTGTAGGGTTAAAAAAATGGTGAGTGACCGAAGCCACCCACCTATGTTTGGGTTTAACCCCTTAAATTACCAAACAATTTTTTCACTATCATCTTCGGTTGGTTCGGTGAACAAAGCCTCATCAGCTTTCTCATCCTTAATATACTTTTGAACCAACTGCTTCACATACGTTCTTTCAGAATCCACCCCACCATCGTTGGAGAAGAATGGGAACATACTAATCTCAGCCGCTTCGAACAAAGTGAAACCATCGTACAACAACCCAGCGGTTTCTACACTAGCACGAGTTGAAACTCCGGTTGAAAGTTTACCATCACCTGTCTTAGCGATATCACGAGTGTGAGTAGATATTTCAGCTACTGCTTTCAAATCTTCCTCATTCACATTAGGATACATATATTTCAATAATCCAAATTCTTGCTCATCATTTAACACATCCATTTCAATTGTAGTGAAACGGTCTAAGATAGCCCTATCCAATACTCTAGTGGAAGTATATTCACCCCCAATATTCGCGGTAGCGATAAAGGTAACACCTTCAGCCACATTCACAATTGGAGAACCTTCAGCCTCATCCAAACGTAAGTAACGTTGTCCTAAATCCAACACACTCATAAGGATATTCCAAGCATCAGGATGTGCTCTACTCAACTCATCTAATAAGATAACTGCGTTTGGAGTACTGATTGCTTTTACGAAAGCAGATTCAGCAAAGAAAGTACCTTTCTTAGAATCAAAGTGAGTATTACCAATTAAGGTTGCTCTAGCATCTTGCGTTGCTCCTAAGTTGAAATAGAAATCAGGTCTCTTTAATCCTTTGGTAAGTGCCTTAGCGGCTAATGTCTTACCACAACCCGCAGGTCCGGTCATCATAATGTTCTTAGCTCTAACAGCTGAACGAATTAGATACTTCCACTTAAGGTCTGAAATAACCAAACCATCCGGCTTTAGTTTAACAGATTCGTTGTGGATGAAATCAGTAATCTCTTTATGATTATCCAACTTCTCAACATTAACTTCGGCGTTACTCTTTAGTGGAGCAACTAAGTTATCAAATTCAATCATATCGGTTAAGCGATATTGAATTTTACCACCACTACCAACTACTTTACGAAGTGCTTTACCAGTTTCGAAAGCTTTTTTACGAGTAGGAGTGCCAATTCCTTGCGTACCTAAAATTTTACCAGCAGTATTTGCTAGTTTGAAATGTGAGCCAATCTTTACAACTTTAAAGATTTGTTTACTCATTTTGTCTACGTTAGACTTTACCATAACTAAGGGGTTTTAAATATAAATAATAATTTGTGTTTCTTAATCTTACTCCATAAAGATAAGTAAAATACCTGAAATAACCAAGCTTTTTTACAATTATTTTTTTGGGTTATAATTGGTTGAAAATCAACGAGTTAGGTGTATTTTTCCCAACTCATTGATAATCAATCAGTTATGAATTTTGTGGTTTGCTCATAAATAATCGGTTCATTGTACGAGCCACCTCATTAACGTTTGTTACATTAATATAACTAGCGGCTGGTCCATAACACTCTTTGAATATCTTAGCCGAACTACTACTATGTTCATCTACTTCATAATTGCTATCAGTCACATAGTAACTCATTACTTTGATACCAATACCCTCAATAGATTTCATCATCTTACGGGTGTGTTTAGCCGCACCACTACCTTGATAACTCATACCTTTTCCGTGGAAGTAAGGTTCACCATCTGATATGTTTAGGAAGTATGAATCAACATCGGAATTGCTTCCAACCATTTGTTTCATAATCGCTTCGAAACATAAACCTTCGGGTGTAGTACCACTTGGTGCTAAATAACCAAACAATTGCTTAACCTTTATAAACTTATCTACTCTACTATCATATGCTAATACAATGTAAGGTAATTCTCCGGTTGTTGTACGGAAACTGATTTGGATATTAAGGTTAGGAATCATATCCACCGCCTTAGCCATAGCTACTACGTTAATCATAGTTTTTCTCCATTTATCACCACCCATCGAACCACTAGCATCTACTGAAATATGTAGGTTAGCTTTTTTGAAACTATCAATTTCTCTAGTAAAGAATACGTGCTCATTACCATATCCCAATGAAGATACCATTCGTTTATCCATCTTACCTACAAGCTGACGATTAAAGATGGTTTCTCTACTCTCACCTCTTACTTGCATTTTCTTACCTAATAATGTACCGATACGAATACCTTCCGCAACTTCTTTAGAATATTGGTCATATAGTGTATCTTCGTTACCACTTCTATATCTCTTAGAAGTAAGTGGGAAACTCTCTTGCTCCATTAAGTTACGGGTCATCTTCTTAACCACCACACACTCAATACCTTTGAATGAACCACCATTACCATAATAATCTTGTGCTACTACTTTCATCTCTGCACCAGCTTCTTCAATTGATTGAAGTTGCTTAGATTCGGTTTGTGATACTTTACTTTTCTTAATATTACCACGTAAGAACTCTTTTTGTTTCTCAATCTTCTTACGAATGATATCCATCTGTCTTTGTGATAATCTACCATCAGCGGGTTTATCGGTTGGTTTACCATTCTTACCTACCTTAACAGTAATCTTACCACTCATACCCTTACCATCTTCGGCAGGTTCGTTACCATCACCACTCATATCAGCGTTACCATCTGAATCACCATCACTCTCATCATCACCACTATCATCAATCTGAACATCAATATCATCTTCTCCAGCTTCATTTTCACCCTCACCACCACCTTGTCCCTGTCCCTTTCCATTTTGTTGTGGTTGGGTAAGTGGGTTAATTGCTTCAATAAGAATTGCGTAAACTTCGATTGCCACTTTAAGAGCATCTTCGGTAGTTCTCAATCTACTGATTTCGTTAAGTTTGATTACTCTAGCGATTTCAGGCATACGTTTTAATATATTAGGTCTGCTGAACTTAGAATGTAAGTTAATCAAACGAAACATATATGCCTCAAAAGTTTCTTCAGCAAATTCATCACTCTGCATACCCTTATCAATTGCGGGGTCATTAAAGTACTTATCATACATTGAACGATAATAGTCTCTATATCCAGGTGCCGATTTGTAGATGAAGTTATCAATCCTTCTATCCTCTACATAGTTAAGTAGGTCTTTCACAACACCTATAAAGTATGTAACACCTTTAGTTTTGGAAACTTCATCCAATCGTTTGTATTCTTCAGCACCAACGATACGATGAATTGCAATATCCAAATCTCTTAATAGGTCAAAGTTGGATAACTTAATGTGTGAACCTTCGTGCAATGCCAAACCTACAGCAGGGTCAAACTCTTTCGGTTCAGCAATGTTTGCCGAAATAGTTACTACCTTACCATCAGTATAAGAATCACCTTTAGTTGAAAATTTAACAGGAATAGATTGACCTGTTACAATAGATACGAAGTTAGCAATCGCTCTACGATGTGCTGCCAACTTGTATAAGTTCTTAGTGGCTAATTCTTTTGTTGAATAGGCTGAATATACGGGAGATGAATAATCATCCCAATCATCCATCCACCAAGAGGATTTACCATAAGATTTGTATGAACTACTTTTTTTGGATTTGCCACTAACTAGGTGGTCTTTTGTACCTGTCTTAAAATCTGTGTACCAACTCATATAAAAGGGGTTTTAATTGATTATCTAATTGATTGAACTCAAATATACGAATAATATCTGAGACCAACAAGCCCTTTTGAATATATTTTTTAATAAAGTTTTAAGATATTGAAAATCAATGAGTTAGATATATATTCTAATTAATATATGTACTAATCCGCATCGTTTTCATCCCACGAATCCAACGGAAATGTAGATTGAATTTCTTCGAATAAGAATGTTAATTCTTTTTGTGCATTTTCTACCAATTTCCAATCTTCAAAGGAGATAGCATCTTCCAATACATCTATGATATCTTTAATTTTGTTTTCTACGTTCATAATGTTTTATATTTTTATTAAATATAACATTAATGAATTAAACGTTAAAATCACATCATAGTATTACTTGAACCAACCGATTTTCTTACCAGCGGTTACTCTCCTATCATATTCCTCAACTGAACCAGGAAATCTAAATGCCCATACGGCAATTAGGATAAATGTAAATGCTGCATATCCAACAATTCTAAGTGGAAGTGTAAAGTACATTGAAATAAGTGAAATAATCATTACACCTACCATCATAATTCTACCTCTAGTTGGGTACACTCTTTTGGTTTCCCAATTAGTTAGGTACTTTCCAAATAGTTTATGTTCGTGCAACCACTTATGTAATTTCGGAGATGATTTTGAGAATGCCCATGCGGCTAAAAGTGCGAAGAAAGTTGTAGGTATACCTGGCGTAATAACACCAATATATGCACATCCTACGAAAAACAGGCCTAAAGCCCTCCATAACCAAATTTTCATAACTATATATTTTTAATCCCAACTACCCAAAACATTCTTTTTACCTCTTTGTGGTTTAGAATCTTTCGCCTTTGGTTTGTTAATTTTAGGTTTTACTTTTCCTTTGATGTATGGTTGAGCTTCATCTAACTCATTATACATCAACTTTTTTAAATAAGCCTTTTCATTTTTCATAACCCATATTATCTTCCCTGTCCCTTATATCTTTTTGGTTTTTGCTCTTTAGGACCATATCCTTTTTTTGCTTTACCCGTTGTTTTTTTACCAAAAGATAATTTGGTAGCCGAACCTACTGACTTTGCCATTTGTTGTTACATTTTAATTGTAAAGTGTAACGTAACGTATTGGTATAACCTATTTTATAATATTAGCGTTCTTAAGCATCTTAGCAGTTTCTATCCATTTCTTTCCAATTTGGTTATAAATAGTCTTTCTTAAAAATGAATCAATTGCTTTTTGAATATTTTGAGCGATATTAGTATCAACGATTTTTATTTCGCCTGATTTTCTATCCCTAAATTTAGATTGATATTTTTTATATTCGGTATTATCCACAATGATAAAGTTTCCACTAAACATAGATTGAAATGCTCCCAAATTATTTTGACAAGCTTTCCATATTTGAGCTACTCTCTCTGCGGATAAAGTTCTATCTCTGGTTGCGTTTCTTTGTTGTGCCACTTCCAATGATGTATTTACGAATACCATATAAGAATCGTATCCTAATGATTCAGCGTGAGCTTTTTTCTCCTTAATCTTTGTTACCTCATCACCAGTACCATCGATAATCAATCCCAATCTACCCGCTTCATAAAAAGCTTGTTGTTGTTTTGTGATTTTCTTAGCTTGGTTACGGATTGAGTTAGGATTTTCTTCGCCAGCAATGAAATCCCACATTTTTGGGTCTTCTTTTTCAAACCTTCCCAAATCTTTAGGATTGATACCATTATCTTTTAAAGCTTTCTCAAATGCGGTATCTGAATTTACCAATTTTAATCCACCAGCCGATACTGAACTAATTGCGGTTTTACCAACCCCAAATATTTCTTTAGCAGTATATGATTTACCACTACCAGGACCTCCAGCTAAGAATATACATTTAAGTATACCAGGATCATCAACTCCTTCGGTAATCATTTCTACAAATAACTGCTTCTTAAGTTGTTTTAACTCCGTTTCTAATTGCTTTAGTTCTTCGGATAGTAGTTTGCTCATAGTTACTTAGTCTTCTTAGGTGCTGCTTTCGATGTAGCCTTCTTTTCAACTACAACTGTTTTTGCAACCTTAGTTACTTTTTCAGCAACTGCTTTTACTTTTTTAGCAACTTCTTTAACTTCCTCTACCTTTTCTTCGATAGCATCAGGAATGTTGTTGTTGTTTGCATCTTTAACCTTACCGGTTTTCATAGCGATAAACGTAGCGATACCTGCAACAGCTAATACCAATACTACAATAGCGAATGTACTCATAATTTTTGTTTTTTTATGTTGTTTATATAAATATTATGTTTTTTGATTAAACATAATGATTTTTAGTTTTCCCCATATAGGGAGTATTTGGTAACAGGCTTCTCAACCTGAACCTCTTGTGTGTGGATAACCTCTACTGTCCCTTTTCGTGCAGACAGGAAAAATTCGGTTTGTCCTGTGTTCTGGAAGTGATATTCCAATGCATCGGTCAAACTATCCAACGTAACTGATGGAGACCCAACGGGTGACCATCTATCACCCGGTGGAACTCTTTTCATTACTACCTCTTTAACTTCTTCGATTTTTGTTTCGATTCCCATTATGCGATAACTTGTAAGATTTTAGATTCTCTAGCTGCCGATACTTCATAATCTAATTGAATACCTGCTTTTTCAAATTCACCCACTACTCTAGCTTCTGCTTCAGTAACGGTCATTGCATCTACTAAATACGATTCTCTTACTTTTTTAATTTTTGTACCACCTTTTCCACCATCTACTTCATGTTGAACGGTCACTGTAACTTCAAAATACTTTGCCATAATTTATTGTTTTTAATTGTTTAATTACAAATATACGATTTTTTTATCAATCCACCAAATTAATATTCATATTCTTTTCTAGGACCTGTAAGGTTTCCGTTGATTAGGAATGAACAATTGAAACATAACATCCTCAAATTATCGTATGTATGGTTTTTCTTATTAGCATCCAAAAAATCCAATACCAATGGAACTCTATGGTCAGTCACCCTTCTTTCACAAAATCCACAATTTGAACATTTTTCTTCCATATATGAATTAAGTAATAACCTTCTTTTTAATTTCCATATTGGATAATTTGGGTATTTACCTGCCAAAATATCATCTAATGGATGAAAGCCGGAATGAGTATTTGTACCCTTTCGGATACCCAACCCAAATGGATTTTTAAGGTCCTCAAATATACCATATTGTTTGGCATATTTTTTGTATGTATTATATGATACTCCGAGTAATTTAGCCGCTTCCGCCGCTGAGCGTGCTTTCTTTTGTATTCCCTTTATTTCAGATTCTAATAAAGGTCTAGCACCCAATCCTCTCTTTGTTCTTCTCTGTGGTGCTAATGATAGGTCTTTAGTAGGGTCAAAGTTTGAAAATTCCCTATATTCTTTTTCTTCTTCCATAACAATTTTGATACACTTTTATGTTTCTTTATATAAGTATATCAATTTTATTTTTTCATAATTTGTCAATCTTTCCTAAATGGTGTATTAACTTCGTAAATGACTGTGTTGGATTGTCCGATGTAGTATCTATATCAAAGAAGTTTTCAGTAGGAGCTTCGTATCCAGTAACTTTTGTCAATTCTTTACTTTTTTTACGATTGCTATGAATATATAATTCAAGAAGTCTATCGTTAATTAGTGCTTTAAATTCATCTCTATGTTCTTTGGATGTATCGGTTATTGCTACCACAACATCGCAATTATTTTCTAATAAAAAAGTTGAAATAATCTGAGCTTCTCCTAATTGAGAATGATGTTCGAAATCAATGAGAAAAACATCTTTACGCCAATTTCTTTTTTGTGTTTGTAAAAAATCTTTAAGTTTATTTGCCAATACCGTTTTACCCACTCCGCTTTGTCCTGTGAACCAATATATTGTACCCTTTTTATGCATAACTGTATCTTTTTTAATAAGTATTTATTTTTTATTTATTCAAAAATTGCAGAAGCACATCCTCTACAAATCGTTTCGTAAGATTTCTTTATCATTTCAACATGTTCATCATTACCCCAAAAATCTCTTAGTTCGTTATTTTTAAAATCTCCAACTTGCATTTCCATTTCATAATCATTGCAACAAAGGAATGCTTTACCACTAGAATTTACGTGCACCCAACCAATAGGTCTACCACCTACTTCTCTACCATTTGCACATCCAATAACTTTTTTATCCTTATTGTTTTTCATTAAGTTTCTTTCAATAGCCGGTCTATTAGTTATTACTTCGTCCAATAAACCCGCTCTATCGATTAGATATGGGACGGTGAATATATTAACATTAGGAAATAATTCTTTTGCTTTTTCTTTTTGTTGAAATAATTCGCCAGTTTCTACATTTAAATCCATATCATTTGGAAATTCCGGTCCTTTTTCTAACCAACCCCCTTTATCTCCAAAGGATAATTCATGTGAACCATTTATTTGAATTGAGAATGCGTTTCGTTTTACCATTTCAGGCAATTGTTCTACTGCGTATTGTATGTTTGATATTAGTTTATCAAATTGTTTTATATTAATACCACTTCTCTTACTCCAAGTTTCAGCATCGAAAGCCGGTGTGTTTAAACATATACCACTTAATACATCTTGATACTCTTTTAAAATATCAACTTTTTCCGGTGTTAAAGGTATTCCATTTGAAAGTACCATTGTTACTAATTTATACTTTCTACAAATTTTTAATATTTCTTCAAAATGAGGATAAAGAAGTACCTCATTATAATGTGCTGTATAAAATCCATTGAATGCCTTTGATACTAACCCATCTGGTTTTTCTCTTTCATCAATTAGATTTTTTATAATTTTTTCAAATAATTCTGGACTCATAACATCCTTACCATGTTCTGGATTTCCTTTGTATCTTACAGGACAAAACCAACATTTAGCATTACAAACTCCATATGGGTCTATTTGAAGATTTGTTATTTTATATTTATTGAAATCATTTTTTATTAATTGTTGCGGAGTTCTTTCTATTAATATAGATTTTCCCGCAGTTTCACATATTTCTTTCCAATAATAGGATGATGCAAATTCATCACTTATTTTTAAAGGTTTATTATATGGTAGTTCATTTATAAAATTACCCTTATAAAATAATCCTTTTTCGTAACAATGTGGATTATTTGGGTCAGCCGTTACTCCTGCATTATGTAATATAGGATGTTTATCTATATCTGATATGGGGTTTGTTACCCAACCAAAATTTAATCTTTCATCTACTATTGTTTCATGTCCTGCTAACCAAGCATTCCACAATAAACTCCACATACCAGCTGTCCATTTTTGTATTGGATAATCAAACTCATTTTTCTTAATATGCAAATGTTCATTATCACAAAACCATTTATAAAGATTTATACTATCAGTTTCAACTTTATCCCAAAATTCATAGGTAGTATTTTTTACAATGTATTGTGCACCTCCTGAATTGGAATTTAGTAATTTTGGAACGAGTTTATCTATTCCAATAATTCTACACATATTATCATAAACATAATCTCCTTTTGCTTTTATGTAATCATAATTTATATAAGACTTAGTGTCACTTAGATACCAAGTATCACCGGATATCATAGAATTAAAATTTGGTTGTTTTGTAAGTATAATATCAGAATCATGCAAAAATAAAACATCATCTTGTATTTCTGGTCTAGCAACAATATGTTGCTTCATCAAATTAAAATAGATAGATGGTTGATATCTTTTATCGAGTCTAGTATCATTGTAAAAGAAAAATCGGACACTATTATAATGTGTCATTAATTTTTGCCAATTTTCAGGAATAATTCCATTTTCTATACCACAAACTATATCAATGTAGTTTGGGTTTACTCCCATTTTTTTGAAGTTGTTAATTAAAACTTCAACCTGCCAAGTATAATATGGGACTGCCGGCTGGCAACATATGTATCTTAAATTTTTCATAACCTTTATTATATAATGTTTTATAAAAATAACGATGAATTCAACCCTAATGCTACATAGTTCTGGCCAGCTACCATATAAGCAGTTGTGAATGTTGAACTACCTCCAGTAGGAGATGGACAATTGTTTGAATCATCACCCGCCATTACACAATTCGTACTAGTACTAAATGTTACGGTATCACCCGGAGCCAACGTAGCAGTGAATGTATAAATTAATCCACATATAAAACTTGACATATTACCATCAAGTGATTCATCGTAAATAGTAGTACCAGCACCACCATTAACTCCCGCGTATAAAATTAGATTAGCTGCAGCACCGGTATCATATGCGTAAACATATAGTGTAGATGTTGGCGGTGTTGTTGTGGTTGTTGTAGTTGTGGTTGTAGGTACATCTGTAACATTTATATCGCCCGCCATTCCAGAATGTAATTGGCAATTATAATATAACGTAGAAGGTGCATCATACGGAACTACAAATGTTATTGTTCCATTATCAGTTCCGTTATTAGTTACTCCACTACTATATGCATTACCAGTTCCAATTGAACTTACAGTTTTAATCCAGAATGGATGTCCAACTGCATTTATATTAAAGGTATAAGTTTGTCCTTCAGTTATACTTAATGTTGGATTTGAACTTCCATTTATTACATAATTTCCACTACCATTATTAGTTACATTAAATGTATTTGGTGCTGCCGTTGTTGTAGTTGTAGTAGTTGGTGCTGCCGTTGTTGTAGTTGTTGTAGTTGTAGTTGTTGGTGCTGCCGTTGTTGTAGTTGTAGTTGTTGTAGTTGTTGGTGCTGCCGTAGTTGTTGTAGTTGTAGTTGTTGGCGCGGCAGTTGTAGTTGTTGTAGTTGTGGTTGTTGTTGTAGTTGGTGCTGCGGTTGTAGTTGTGGTTGTTGCACCGAGACACGTTGCCTTATCAGCTAAAATTCCAGCATATGTAATTATCGCGAAATCAGTTCCATTTGAATAATACCCATTAGGTGCAAATGTTGTTAATGCACTATTTGTAAATAATTGTGTACCGTTATCTAAACCATATCCATTTCTAGCATAGTAATTTGATGGAGAAGCTCCACACGCGGTTAGAGCCGATGATACGTTGTAACCTAAACTTATAGTTGCGGGCGCGAGTGTTGTTGTAGTAGTTGGTGCAGCGGTTGTTGTAATTGCAATCGTAGTTGTAGTTGTTAAACTTTCATCGTTTCCGGTGCCTGAGCAATTTGAGTTTGCAACACCAATCATTTCAATTGTTGCTGCTGCAGATTTTGATATTGAATTTAATACTGCGGTAGTACCCTGTGCTTCAAATACTATTGTGCGTAAACGTGAGTTTATAAGTCGTGGAGGAGGTGTGTTTCCTTCACACTCCGTCCATTGTACATATGAATGGTTATCACCCGATACCGAAACTCTATAAATAGCTACTGCTGGCATTAGTTATTAAATTACCTTTAACAATAAATATATATATAAAAAATTATGGAAGTGGCTGGATTTCAGTTATTTCCAATTGATTAGTTTCACCAAAGAGTACATTCAATCTCATACCTCTTTCACCAACAGGATATGTTCTCGATGCTATTTTTTTTCTTTTACCAGGATTCAATAAAGCTCCCGCTGGTTGATTTGTTATACAGTCTGTCCAAAATATATATCCACCACTATTCGATGAACAAATATATTCAACACAATACACTGGTGCGTTTGTCGTGGTTGTAGTGGTAGTTGTTGTAGTTGGAGCTGCAGTAGTTGTAGTTGTAGTTGTAGTTGTAGTTGTTGGTGCGGCAGT
>Ga0209443_1002034_pt1 | contig 12212 bp, 13 predicted proteins | sample LauGreBMM110DCMD_2_FD_187571 | JGI IMG/M metagenome (GOLD analysis project Ga0209443, IMG submission 187571) | Freshwater lake microbial communities from Lake Michigan, USA - Su13.BD.MM110.DCMD (SPAdes) (version 2) | ecosystem: Environmental > Aquatic > Freshwater > Lake | place: Lake Michigan... | reverse complement strand
GATTAAGAATTTTAACTAGTGTAGACAGATTTATTTCTGAATCATCGTTAACAACCACAAACATAGTCATTCAGGATGGCGACTTAGCCCAAGAATTGTTTTACCAACAAGTAATTCAGGATATTAAAGTGGATGGCGCCAACAACAAATGGGTAGCTATTGCCGATGCCGGAGTTTTTCAGGTAAGTCCAAACGGGCAAACCACTTTACGTAGATTTACAAAAGAAAACGCGCCTTTACCCAGTAACAATGTCTTAGATATAGAAATTGATGAGGTTTCTGGAGAAGTGTTTTTTGCCACAGATAAAGGACTAGTTTCCTTTTTAGGATCTGCTACAAAAGGAGATGACAATTTAGAGGACGTTTATGTATATCCAAATCCGGTGCGACCAGAATACCAAGGAACAGTAAAAATTTCTGGATTGATGGATAAAGTAAATTTAAAAATCACAGATATTGAAGGGAATTTGGTTTTTGAAACCACCTCTTCTGGTGGAACTGTAGAATGGGACACCACGGCGTTTGGGAAGTACAAAGTAGCTTCTGGCGTATACATGGTTTTTGTTTCGTCAAGCGATGCGGCAGAAACAACAGTAAAAAAAATAATGGTAATTAGATAATGCAAATAAAAACACAGGCCATTGTTTTAAGCGCCACTAAGTACCAAGAAAAAAGTTTAATTGTTAAATGTTTTACCCAATCAGACGGGTTAAAATCTTATTTCATACCCAGTGCTTTTTCTTCCAAAAAATCCAATCAAAAAATAGCCTATTTTCAGCCGTTTACTATTTTAGAAATAGAAGCCAATCATAAAAATAAAGGCACATTAGAGCATTTTAAAGAAGTAAAACTGGCGCATAACTATCAAAATATAAATACGGATATTGTAAAAAGCGCAATGGTTTTTTTCCTTTCGGAAGTAGTGCAAAACAGTATATATGAAGAAGAAAAAAACGAAGATTTATTTTCATTTTTAAAAACCTCATTATTGTGGTTAGACGCCAATGATTCGGTTTCAAATTTCCACCTAATTTTTCTTTTAGAGCTCACCAAATTTTTAGGGTTTTATCCGCAAATACAAGAAGCAGATTTTGCCTATTTTGAAATGATTGATGGTGTTTTTTCTCCATTTCAAGGTACAAGTTGCTTGAATGCTCACGAAACCAACTTGCTAAAAAAAGCAATAGAGCTGAGATACGACGACAGTCAAAAAATATTTGCAGGAGTGGAACGACAAATACTATTAAAAATCCTTTTGGATTATTATGCCATTCATTTAGACGGCTTTAAAAAACCAAAATCATTAGAAATTTTAAAAGAAGTTTTTTCTTAACCTACAACTTTTACCTTTTCTCTTTTGCCTTTTCTCTTTAAATCATTACTTTCGCAAATTGATTTAAGTAAACCGTAAAATGAACACAAAATTTACAGAATACAAAGGACTTGACTTACCAACAGTAGCGTCAGAAGTTCTTGATTTTTGGAAGGAAAATAACATCTTTGAAAAAAGCGTGTCTACACGTGAAGGAAATCCTCCATTTGTGTTTTTTGAAGGGCCACCTTCTGCAAACGGATTACCTGGAATTCACCACGTAATGTCACGTGCCATTAAAGATATTTTTTGTCGATATAAAACTCAAAAAGGCTTTCAAGTAAAACGAAAAGCAGGTTGGGACACGCACGGACTCCCAGTAGAATTAGGTACAGAAGCCGCTTTAGGAATTACAAAAGAGGACATTGGAAAAACCATTTCCGTTTCAGATTATAACGAAGCTTGTAAGAAAACAGTCATGCGTTACACCGACGTTTGGAACGATTTAACCGAAAAAATGGGCTATTGGGTAGATATGGAAGATCCGTATGTTACTTATAAATCCAAATATATGGAATCGGTTTGGTGGCTACTTAAACAAATTTATAACAAAGATTTACTATACAAAGGTTACACTATTCAGCCCTATTCGCCAAAAGCGGGCACAGGATTGTCTTCTCATGAAGTCAATCAACCTGGTTCGTATAGAGATGTTACCGATACTACTGTTGTAGCACAATTTAAAACCAAAGAAGACACATTGCCAAACTTTTTACAAGGTTTTGGAACTATACATATTTTAGCTTGGACAACCACGCCTTGGACGTTGCCAAGTAATACCGCTTTAACTGTCGGTCCAAAAATTGACTATGTTTTAGTACAAACATTCAATCAATATACTTTTGAACCTGTAAATGTAGTTTTAGCTAAGAATTTAGTAGGTAAACAATTTGGAAAAGGATTTTTCGCAAGTACAGAAGCAATCGATTTTGAAAATTTCAAAGAAGGCGATAAAAACATTCCTTATAAAATAATTTCAGAATGCAAAGGGGCTGATTTAGTAGGAATTTGTTACGAACAATTAATGAAATTGGCTTTGCCATATGAAAATGCTGAAAATGCTTTTAGAGTAATTGCAGGAGATTTCGTAACAACAGAAGACGGAACTGGAATTGTACACACCGCCCCAACTTTCGGAGCAGATGATGCGAAAGTAGCCAAAGAAGCCACTCCAGAAGTGCCGCCAATGTTGGTTTTAGATGAAAATGGCAATGCCGTTCCTTTGGTAGATTTACAAGGGAAATTCATTCAAGGTTTGGGCGATTATTCCGGGAAATATGTTAAAAATGAATACTACAACGAAGGCGTTGCACCAGAACGCTCAGCCGATGTTGAAATTGCTATTCAACTAAAAGAAGAAAATAAAGCGTTCAAAGTCGAAAAATACGTACACAGTTACCCACATTGCTGGCGAACAGACAAACCTATTTTATATTATCCGTTAGATTCTTGGTTCATTAAAGTAACCGAAATCAAAGAACGAATGTTCGATTTAAACGAAACTATCAACTGGAAGCCAAAAGCTACAGGTGAAGGACGTTTTGGAAATTGGTTAAAAAACGCCAACGATTGGAACTTATCCCGTTCAAGATATTGGGGAGTTCCTTTACCAATTTGGAGAAATGAAGAAGGAACAGAAGAAATTTTAATTGGTTCTGTGGCTGAATTATACCAAGAAATTGAAAAAGCAATTGCAGCTGGTTTTATGACTGAAAATCCATATAAAGGATTTGAAATCGGGAATATGACTGAAGAAAATTACGATTTAGTCGATTTACACAAAAATGTGGTAGACGAAATTATATTGGTTTCCGTATCGGGCAAACCTATGAAGCGTGAAACTGATTTAATTGATGTTTGGTTTGATTCGGGTGCGATGCCTTATGCACAATGGCATTATCCCTTTGAGAATAAAGAAAAAATTGATCAAAACGAAGACTTCCCAGCTGATTTCATTGCTGAAGGAGTTGATCAAACGCGTGGTTGGTTTTATACGTTACACGCTATTTCTACATTGGTTTTTGATAAAATTGCCTATAAAAATGTGGTTTCAAATGGTTTAGTGTTAGATAAAAACGGACAAAAAATGTCTAAACGTTTAGGAAATGCTGCCGATCCATTTGAAACGTTAGCTGAATATGGCCCAGATGCTACGCGTTGGTACATGATTTCAAACGCCAATCCGTGGGACAATTTAAAATTCGATTTAGAAGGTATTGCTGAGGTGCGAAGAAAATTCTTCGGAACACTTTATAACACTTATTCTTTCTTTGTTTTATATGCCAATATTGATGGATTTACATACAGTGAAGCCGAAGTACCTTTAGCAGAAAGACCAGAAATTGACCGTTGGATTTTATCCGAATTACATACTTTAATTCAAGTAGTTGATGCCGCTTATGCGGATTATGAACCAACTCGTGCCACAAGAGCTATTTCTGATTTTGTACAAGAGAATTTGAGTAACTGGTACGTACGTTTATGTCGTCGTAGATTTTGGAAAGGCGACTATGCTCAAGATAAAATTGCCGCCTATCAGACGCTTTATACTTGCTTAGAAACAGTTGCAAAATTAGCCGCGCCGGTAGCACCTTTCTTTATGGACAGGTTATATAAAGACCTGAATGCCAATACGAATAAGGAAAAATTTGAAAGTATTCACTTATCTATTTTCCCAGTTTCGGTTGAAAACTTTGTTGATAAATCACTAGAAAGTCGCATGCAGAAAGCACAGACAATTTCTTCATTGGTTTTATCACTTCGTAAGAAAGAAATGATAAAAGTACGTCAACCATTACAAAGAGTAATGATTCCAGTGCTTGACGAAACTTTTAAAGCGGAAATTTTAGCAATTGAAGACCTGATAAAGGCAGAAGTTAACGTCAAAGAAATAGCATTATTAGAAGACGCTTCAGGTGTTTTAGTAAAGCAAATTAAACCTAATTTTAAAGCATTAGGACCTCGTTTTGGAAAAGATATGGGCTTGATTGCCAAAGAGATACAGGCATTTTCACAAGAACAAATTAATGAATTAGACAAATCAGGTGAATTAACTATTTCTGTTTCTGAAAAAAGTATTACTTTAACAGTCGAAGATGTGGAGATTTCTTCTCAAGATATTCCGGGTTGGTTAGTGGCCAATTCAAACGGAATTACGGTAGCTTTAGACATTACAATTTCTGAAGCATTACGTAAAGAAGGGATAGCGAGAGAGTTAGTCAACAGAATTCAAAATATTCGTAAAGATTCTGGTTTTGAAGTTACAGATAAAATTAAAGTTCAAATACTAAAAAATGATAGTATTGAACAAGCGGTAATCGCCAATGAATCGTACATCAAATCAGAAACACTAACAAAAGAACTAGTTTTTGTGTCGGAAATTACAAACGGGACAGAAATTGAGTTTGATGAGATAAAAACAACAATATTAATTTCAAAATAAAAAATATTTGACGCTTTTGACTCAAATAAAATTTTAAAAACATGTCAATTATGATAGATCAACAAATAAGATTCTCAGATGCAGAATTACAAGAATTCAAAGAATTAATTAATCTAAAGTTAGATAAAGCTAGAAACGACTTAGAATTAATTAAGAGTGCGTATTTAAACGACTCTAACAACGGAACGGAAGATACTTCTCCAACATTCAAAGCATTTGAAGAAGGAAGCGAAACCATGAGTAAAGAAGCGAATTCGCAATTGGCTATTCGTCAAGAAAAGTTTATTCGCGATTTAAAAAATGCTTTGGTTCGTATTGAAAACAAAACATACGGGATGTGTAAAGTAACCGGAAAATTAATCAATAAAGAAAGATTAAAAATTGTGCCTCATGCTACAATGAGCATAGAAGCTAAAAACTTACAACGTTAAAAAATGCAAGTAAAAATATAAACGCTCCTTTTGGGGCGTTTTTTATTCGTTAAAATTGTTACTTTTGCATAAACATTAAAAAATGAATCTAAGAAAAGCCTATTTATTTGTATTCCTAATTTTACTTATTGATCAAGCAAGTAAAATTTATATCAAAACAAATTTTTATATTAACGAACAAGTAAAAGTGTTCGATTGGTTTAGAATTTACTTTGTGGAAAACGAAGGCATGGCTTGGGGTGCAGAAATTCCGGGTAATTATGGTAAATTAATTTTAACCCTTTTCAGAATTATTGCCGTTGGTGGAATTTCTTGGTGGTTGTTTGATTCCATTAAAAAAGGCTTATCTGGATATTTAACTTTCGCCATCACATTAATTTTAGCAGGAGCAATCGGAAACATTATAGATTCTGTTTTTTATGGTGTAATTTTTAATGATAGTTATGGGCAAGTAGCCACAATTTTTTCTGATCAACCATACGGAACTTGGTTCCACGGAGAAGTAGTTGACATGCTTTATTTTCCTATAATTAAAGACATTCCTATGCCAGAATGGGTGCCATTTATTGGCGGAAGACCATTTACCTTTTTCAACGCCATTTTCAACGTGGCCGATGCGGCCATTTCAACAGGGTTTGGCATTTTAATTGTCTTCAACAAAAGATGTTTTAACTAAAAACAAAACATAATTTTCTGTTATTTTAATTCTTTGTTTTTGTAATTAAAGTAATTTTTCTAATTGAGAAATTTTAGTGCTTTTTTCACCTATAATTACCTTTAAATCTTCAATTCGTTCCTTTAATTGAATTATTAATTCTTCAGAGATATTGTTGTTTACCACACCATTAAAGGTAGAAGAATCATTTGCAGTATTGTATTGTACAATTACTTTTCCGTCAGATAGTAATTCTAATAAATCTACATTAAATTCTTCAGCAATTTTTATTAAATTTTCAATAGATATTGACGATTTATCATTTTCCATATTTGAATACGTTTTCTGAGAAATTTGAAGTGTTTCTGCCATATATTCTTGCGAGTAACCTTTGTTGACGCGAAGTTTTCTTAATTTATCTCCAATTTTTAATTGATTGTTGTTTTTTGACATCTTAATTATTTTTAAGTTTTTTTGGTTTATTTGGGGCTTTTGTAATCAAATTTAACAAATATAATAATACATGAATAACTTTTATAAGTAAATATTTACTAATCTTAATTCTTTAATTACTAAATTATGTAGACTATTACTTATCATTTTTTTTAAGTAATAATACATTTGTAAAACAAAATTACTCGAGAAAATTTTGAATTAACAAAAAAATTATTAATTTTAAAACTTATTAAAAATGAAAAAATTATTATTTGGCTTAATTGCTGTGGTTGTATTAGGATTAACAGATGGTTATTCTCAAACTTCGAAAGAGAGTTGGAATAGAATGATGGAAAATTATAAAAAGTCTGTTGAAAATATTTTATTAAAGGAATGTCCAAAAAATTTGAGTTTAGATAAATTTAGGACTTCATTAATTTTGGGTGAAAATAAGTTATCTTTTAATGCAACATCTGAAATCACTTTATTAATATTACCATTAAAAGAATATGGAAAAGAATTAGCTATTAAACATAGCTTGGATTATTCAGATGAATCATCTTTAGTTTTTTACAGTAGTTTTTCCCCAGATATTGAAATTGTAAAGGGTGAAATATTAGCAGATCCTTTAGGTGAATATCGTCTAACTTGGGCGGAAGTTGGTAATTGTGGAATAGCAGCATTAGGTGCTGATGCATTATATTCATTAGCTTTTTCTGGCGCTTCAAGTTGGTCGATGGCAGCATTAACTAAAACTTTTACTGGTGTTGCTAAAAGATTTCTAGGACCGATTGGCGTTGCTATTGCTGTTGTAACTTTTGGTTTATGCCTAGCCGAAGGGTATGCAGATTAATTAGTAAATTAAATATAAATAAATTATGACTTACAGATACGCTATTATTGTTTTGATCATCACAACTTTATTTTTAAAGTTAAAACAAATGTATACTTCTTATCAAAAGAAAGAATATATCAAAGATAAGAGTTTAAGTTTAGATTTGTTTTTATTAGTATTGATAGTTATAATTTCTGTTTTATTATTTAATTCAACTCAGTAATAAAACAAATTTTGAAAGTAAATTTTTTTTTTCTAATGCTTTTCTCAAACTTCCTTCAAGCCCAAACACTTGAAACGATAATAAAAGGTGGAGAATTATTGGTTACAGGATTTTCAATTTTTAAAACTTCAAAACTAACAGAGTCTAAAGACAAAACAGTTGATAGTAAACTTGTAGCTACAGTTTGTGTTAAAAACAAATTAGCTGAAAAAATTACTGTAAAACTAGAAGGAAAAGATTCAGAAGGCACAAAAGTTTTAAAAGAATTGGTTGTCCAAAATGACGGAAAAGAATGCGTTTTCGAAATACCGAAAGGCATTTATACTTACGAAATTATACTCTCTACTAAAGAAGTCTTTAAAAAGGGGGAATATAAATTTGAAGAAGAAATAACAATAATAGTCAATAAAGACTAAAAAAATAGCGATTGAGTTTTCAATCGCTTTTTTTATTACTACTTTTAAGTAGATTTTAATTCTTGTTTATATCAATTTTAAATAATCATATCGTAAATTTGCTACAAATAGTTATGATATGTTCGACGTACAAAAAATAAGAGCCCAATTTCCAATCTTGTCACAAACCGTAAACGGAAAACCATTAGTGTATTTTGATAACGGTGCGACTTCGCAAAAACCTCAAGTTGTAATTGACAGCATTGTAGATTATTATTCCAGATACAATGCAAACATTCACAGAGGCGTTCATACATTGAGTCAATTGGCCACAGATGCTTACGAACAAGCACGAATTAAAATCCAAAATCATTTTAATGCGAAACAGCCGTACGAAATCATTTTTACTTCAGGAACCACCGAAAGCATCAATTTAATAGCCAATGGTTTTGCCTCTTTATTAGAAAAAGGAGATGAAATTATGATTTCTGCATTAGAACACCATAGTAATATTGTGCCTTGGCAAATGTTGTGCGAACATACGGGTGCGATTTTAAAAGTCATTCCAATGGATGTTCATGGCGAATTAATTATGTCGGAATATGACAAATTATTGTCCAATAAAACCAAATTAGTTTGTTGTAATCATATTTCAAACGCTCTAGGAACGCTAAATCCAATTGAAGAAATCATTAAAAAAGCACATGCCGTTGGAGCTGCAGTTTTGATTGATGGCGCGCAATCTTGTCCGCATATTAAACCTAATGTGCAAGCGTTAGACGTTGATTTTTATATCACTTCTGCGCATAAAATGTGTGGCCCAACAGGCGTTGGAATGGTTTACGGAAAAGAAGAATGGTTGCGTAAATTGCCACCCTACAAAGGCGGCGGAGAAATGATTGCCACCGTGACTTTCGAAAAAACAACTTATGCCGATTTGCCTCATAAATTTGAAGCCGGAACGCCAAACATTTGTGGAGGAATTGCTTTCGGTGCTGCAATTGATTACATGAATGAAATCGGTTTTGATAATATTGCCAAACATGAACATGAATTACTAGTTTATGGCACTCAAAAACTACAAGAAATTGAAGGCGTAACCATTTATGGCCCAACAGATTTGAATAAAAAAACTTCGGTAATTTCTTTTAATATTGAAAACATTCACTCGTATGATATTGGCACGATTATAGATAAATTAGGTATAGCGGTACGAACAGGTCAACATTGCGCACAACCAATAATGGATTTTTATAAAATTTCAGGAACAATAAGAGCCAGTTTTGCCTTTTACAATACCAAAGAAGAAATTGATATATTTGTAGCAGCTTTGAAAAGAGCCAAAACAATGTTGTCGTAACTAAAACCATATAAAATGCAAAAGTTTTTAATTTTGTCGACTTTAATCCTTACGCTTTTGGCGTGTAGTGGTTCAAAAAATTATTCCAAAGACGGAGTACCAACTATTTTTTATGAAGCAAATACCAGAGGTTTTTTTCTTGCGCTAAAAGTTGAAAACCAAGTGCTTTACACTTCTAATGAAAGAGATTTTAAAGCATATTCAAATAAAATTGAAATTTCTGATACAGATTGGAAAGAGATTGTTGCATTAGCCAAAAATGTAGATTTAGAAAAAGTAAAAGACTTAAAGTGGCCAACAGAAAAGCGTTATTCTGATGGTGCCGCATTTGCTAATATCATTTTCGAATCTAAAGGGGTAAAATATCCAGCCAATGGTTTTGATCATGGTTTTCCACCTGCGGAAATAGAAAAATTAGTTACTAAAATTACAAAATTAGCAGAAAAAAACTAATGAATATTAAAGAAATACAAAACGAAATTGTTGCTGAGTTTTCCATGTTTGACGACTGGATGGAGCGGTATGAATACATTATCGAATTAGGAAAAGGATTGCCTTTAATTGCGGAAGAATTCAAAACAGACGACAATATTATCAAAGGGTGCCAATCTAAAGTTTGGGTTCATGCTGAAGAAAAAGATGGGAAAGTGTTTTTTTCATCAGATAGCGATGCCATTTTAACCAAAGGCATTATTGCCATTTTAATTCGTACTTTTTCTAACCAAACACCTGCCAACATTTTAGAAGCCAATACTGATTTTATTGACGAAATTGGATTAAAAGAACATCTTTCGGCCACTCGTGCCAATGGTTTGGTTTCGATGATTAAAAAGATAAAAATGTATGCTTTAGCATTTGAAGCTAGAAATTAAAATAATAAAAATAACAAATCACTTTGTGGTTTAGGGGTGTATAAAATTAATTAAAAATGAGATTGCTTCGCAAGCTCGCAATTACATATGGAAGAATTTAAAGACGAAATTAACTTAGGCGAAAGCGTGGTAACGGCATTAAAAGGAATCTACGATCCAGAAATTCCTGTAGACATTTATGAATTAGGTTTAATTTATGATGTAATGATTAACGAAGACAATGAAGTTAAAATATTAATGACATTAACTTCGCCAAATTGTCCAGTAGCCGAATCGCTACCAAAAGAAGTGGAAGAAAAAGTAGCCAAAATTGACACCATAAAATCGTGTGAAGTAGAAATCACATTTGATCCACCATGGAGCAAAGATTTAATGAGTGAAGAAGCCAAATTAGAATTAGGAATGCTTTAAATCAGTTAGCAGAGTTCAGTTTTTAGTAGGCAGTTTTCTGAACACTAATTTCTGAACACTCAACACTACTAGTTATGAGTGAAATAGTAAATAAAGTTGCCAATAGTTCGTTATTAGTTTTTGATTTAGAAGACTATTATCCTGATAATCATGTGGTATCAGTTGATGTTTCACAATGGTTATTTGGGGGTTTTATTTTGAAAGAAACCGAATTTAGAGTCCAATTGAAAAACACGGATTGGTCTGTTTACCAAGATAAATACGTGGCATTATATTGTTCAGAAGAAGCCATTTTACCAGCTTGGACGTATGCTTTAGTGGCGGTTCATTTAGCACCTTTTGCCTTAAAAGTGATTCATGGAGACTCAAAAACTGCTGTTATCGGTTGGTACCAGGATATTTTAAATAAATTAGATTATACGGATTATTTTGAAAAACCAATTATTTTAAAAGGGTGTTCTAAAAAAGATGTGCCAAATGAAGTCTATACTTTAGCCATTCAAAAATTACTAAAAGTTTCAAAAAGCATTATGTTTGGAGAAGCTTGTTCTGCGGTTCCGTTGTTTAAAAAGAAATAATTTATCCATTACATTCACCCGCAAACTTGTCATGCTGAAAGCATCTCTGAGATCAGAATGCCAAACGATGTTACTAATTTTAAAATTTGGAATTTGGAATTTGAGATTTGGAACTTTAAACTAATCTTCTTCCTCTATAACATCTTTATAATCCGGATATAAAAATTTATTATAAGGGAAACGACTAATATGAATAGTTCTAACGGCTTCATAAACCTTTTCTCTAAAGGCTTCAAAGTTTTCTTTTTCAGTTGCGGAAATGAACAAAGTATTATTTTCACCTAATTTACTCATCCAAGTATTTTTCCAATCCTCAAGCGAGAAATTTTTTGGTGTTTTTTCAACAGCTTCGTCGCTTTCATCAATTTTCACATATTTGTAGGCGTCAATTTTATTAAAAACCATAATTGTTGGTTTGTCGGCACTTTTAATATCTAATAAAATTTTATTTACAGCAGCAATATGATCTTCAAATTCGGGATGAGAAATATCAACCACATGTAAAAGCAAATCGGCTTCTCTAACTTCGTCAAGCGTACTTTTAAAAGAATCCACCAATTGGGTAGGCAATTTTCTAATAAAACCAACCGTATCTGAAAGTAAGAAAGGCAAGTTTTTGATTACAGTTTTTCTCACGGTTGTGTCAAGCGTAGCAAAAAGTTTATTTTCTACAAATACTTCGCTTTTTCCCACAGCATTCATTAAAGTAGATTTTCCCACGTTAGTATATCCAACCAAAGCCACACGCACCATGGCGCCGCGATTGCCTCTTTGAGTAGACATTTGCTTGTCTATAATCTTAATTTTTTCTTTTAGTAATGAGATTCTGTCTCTTACAATTCGTCTATCAGTTTCAATTTCTGTTTCACCAGGGCCACGCATACCAATTCCGCCTCGTTGACGTTCTAAATGCGTCCACATTCCTGTTAATCTGGGTAATAAATATTGGCATTGCGCTAATTCTACTTGGGTTCTAGCATAAGACGTTTCGGCACGTTGCGCAAAAATATCTAAGATTAAATTGGTGCGATCTAACACTTTGCAATCTAATTCTTTAGTGATATTTTTTTGTTGTGAAGGGGTTAATTCATCATCAAAAATAACCGAATTGATGTCGTATTCTTTGATGTAAGTTTTAATTTCTTCAAGTTTTCCGGTACCTACAAATGTTTTAGGATGAGGTTTATCTGTTTTTTGCCAAAA
>Ga0209443_1002033_pt1 | contig 12218 bp, 19 predicted proteins | sample LauGreBMM110DCMD_2_FD_187571 | JGI IMG/M metagenome (GOLD analysis project Ga0209443, IMG submission 187571) | Freshwater lake microbial communities from Lake Michigan, USA - Su13.BD.MM110.DCMD (SPAdes) (version 2) | ecosystem: Environmental > Aquatic > Freshwater > Lake | place: Lake Michigan... | reverse complement strand
ACTCGTCCGCTTTCTTGCCTGTCGTCGGGATACCGCGAGTCACTGGGCGAGTGCCACCATAAACCGCGCTTATTGTGGCAATATGTGATATGGCTCTCTTTTCAAAATCCCGTCCACTTACAGCTACAACCGAACCTTCGGTCAAAGCGGCTGTAGGTGCAGCGTCCTATTCGCCTTTAACCTCCTTTGTCTCTTGGACGAACGGATCGCGGAGAGCCCGAAGCATGACGCTCCCAGTGATCGCGCGCGGTCGAGACTTGATCTGCGGAACGATCTCGGGAATGCGCTTGCAGATGTATCGCGAAATGTGGAACGGCGAAGAGATGGAAATGATCCCGCAGGCTCCTAGAAGCTGGCTCTCTCGGATTGACCAAAGCGTTCCGAACCAATTCATACTTTCCTACACGGTCGATGACCTAATTTTTGAAGGCAGAGCTTTTTGGCTAATTACCGAAAGGACAGCGGATTTTTATCCCAAAAATTTCACAAGGCTCCCAGCCGCGATGTGTCAAACACTCGACCAGCAAGGCGAAATTTTCTTCGGCCCATCAAAGCAAGTTGTCTTTAATGGCATCCAACTAGACCCAAATGATTTAGTGCAATTTATTTCACCTATGCAGTCACTTAACACGACTGCGGCGCGCGCGGTAGAGATTGCCTTGCGCGTAGAAGACTCAAGGCTTCGAGCATCCCAGTCAGTGCTCCCGCAAGGATATTTAAAACAGACTGGAGGAGAACCCCTCTCATCGCAAGAGCTCTCGGACTTGGCTGCACAATTTAACCTTGCGCGCACTAGCGGAAACAGCACTGCGGCTCTTAATGAGTTCCTGGAATTTGTACCGAACACTGCGACACCGGACAAGATGATGATGATCGAGTCCGCCGATTACAGTGCGCGTGACCTTGGCAGGATTTTAGGGGTGCCTAGCTACTTGCTCTCGGTCAGTATTGGCGCTTACTCATACCAGTCATCCCAACAATCGCGGATTGATCTATGGACTTACGCCTGCAAAGGTCTTGCAGACTGCATCACCGAAACCTTGTCTTCCGACAATGTGCTTCCTCACGGAACGATGGTGCACTTTGACACCGAAGCATTCTTAGCGGAGGCTTACATGGACGCGCATGGCGACGACCGCATGAACGAAACAGATATCCCACTAGACGCACTTATAGAAAACTAGGATCCAAGCATGATTAGACTTACTACCGAAACTTTTACGATTGACGCCGCAGAAGGCGAAACACCGCGCCGCACGATTTCGGGAATAGCGGTCAGATATAACACTCCCGCAAAAGTGAGTGATGGGACGATGGTGGCCTTTGCCCCCGGATCTCTGCCAGTGGACGGTCGCGCACCGACTCTTATGATGTATCACCAATCCGACAAGGTAATCGGCACAGTTACGGAGCGTCTAGAAACACCTGAAGGAATGCTCTTTGTTGCTCGAGTATCTGACACTTTGCTCGGCTCGGAGGCGCTCACACTTGCCAGCGATGGCGCGCTCCCCGAAGTCTCAGTCGGCGTAGAACCCCTTAAGTTTAAGTACGACAAAGAAGGCACAATGATCGTCACCGAAGCATCTTGGAGCGAGCTGTCACTAGTCGCGCGCGGAGCCTTTGACGCGCCGATCCAGCAAGTCGCGGCATCCACACCCGAAGAAGAAGAACCAACTACTATTCAAGAAGAACCTCAACAGGAGACAGAAACCATGAACGAAACAATCGAAGCCCCAGCAGTTATCGAAGCATCAAAAGTAACTCAAACAATCTATGCAACTGCGAAGCAAGAGTTTAAGATGCCATCCGCGGGAGAATGGATTGCAGCACAATTCGCAGGTGGCGCAGTCGCAGCCGAGTTTAACGCCCGTCTTCGCGCAGCTGCACCATCAGTTACAACCGCTGATCTTGATGGAATCATGCCAACTCCAATTGTGGCTCCTATCTATTCTGGGATTCAAGGCTTGCGTCCAGTTGTAGATGCAATTGGTGTCCGCGCAATGCCACAAGGCGGAAAAATCTTTATCGTTCCAAAGATTACAACGCATACTTCAATCGGTGGGCCTGAAACACAGAACGCAACAATCACCGCTGGACAATTCATCGTCGATGACATCCAAGTCACTAAAGCAATCTACGGTGGCTATGTTCAGTTGTCAGAAGCTTCAATTGATTGGTCAGATCCAGAGGTTCTCGGCGCACTGCTTGAAGACCTTGCTAAGAAATACGCATTGTTTACCGACGATGTCGCAGCAGACGCATTGAAGACTGGCACAGTTCAGACCACAGGCAATGTCGCACCGACTGATCCTGCTGACTGGGTTGCAAAAGTTTACGCTTGCGCGAACACCATCTTGGCTAATGGCAACTACCTTCCAGATCATCTCTTTGTCTCTGGCGATGTATTCGCACAACTCGGATCACTTGCAGACACATCAGATCGTCCTTTGTTCCCACAGGTCGGGCCAATGAACGCATTCGGCACAATGAACCCGGGCTCACGCGATGCAACAGTCTTCGGACTTCGTCTTGTAGTTGATACAAATTTTGCGGCAAAAACAACGATTGTCGGCGCAGCTGCGACTGGAGCTTTTCGTTGTTATGAGCAACAAAAGGGCGCAATTGTTGCCGACATTGGCGCAGGAGCCTCCACACTTTCACGCGATGTTGCTTTTAGAGGTTACTTTGCGCCGAAAATGATCGACGCTAACCAATTCATGCTGATTCCGCAGGCGTAAGCCCGAGACAGGAAAGGTAAGCCAAGATTATGGCTGCCTACACGGTCACACATAAACAGCTCACCGATAACTACGCGGTCTTACAACTTCTTACAGAAGCCGAACTTGAAGTCGGAGCAAGCGTTGTCATCACTGGAGTCGATGCCACTTTTAACGGCACATATATTATTTATGCGCTACCGCATTATTACTTCCTAGGTACGGACGACGAAGGCGATCTGCTCTTTGATCCTGCGGTCTCAATTCCTAATCAAGTCCTTTATGCGAAGACCGCCGATGATGTCGCGCGCATTGCCGCTTCTGGGACACTCACTATTACGCAAGTCTGCACATGGATCACGGCTGCGAACATTGAAGACTGGCTCGGCATTGGAACTGCTACAGCTGGAGACGCTGCATTTCTAACAGTTTGCGCTAGTGCAGCTTCGCAGTTTGCTTGGCGTCGCAGAATGGAGAGCGGCTATGTGGACTCACTTACGACCGTTCCTTCACAAGATGTCTTCCTCGGAACCCAGATGCTAGGCGGAAGTTATTACCGCCAGCGCGGATCTATGGATCAGTTTGCTTCATTCCAAAACATGGGAACTACTCCAGTCATGGGATTAAACGGAATGATCCGCCAGCTCCTAGGGATTGATCGTCCGCAGGTCGCCTAATGCCAGTCCCGGTCTACACCGATCTCTTTAACGCTGGATTCGATGAGCTAGTCGCAAAGCTCTCTACGGTGCAGGGGCTCCAAGTAAATAACGATCCGCGCAATATCACGCCGCCTTCCGTTTTTGTGAACATTGATTCGGTAGACGGATACAACTTCAATGTCGCAAAACTTAACTTCACACTCCAGATCATTACGCTCGGCCCGGGCAACCTTGACGCCCAAAAAAGCCTGCTTAATATCCTTGCCCAGATCTACGCGCTTAACATTGGCATCGTCTCTGGGCGTCCTACAAATGTAGACATCGGCGGATCTACCCTGCCCGCTTATGAGCTCTCGGTGAGCACTTCTACAAAGACCGCCTAATCCACACTCTCGGCTTCATTATGTGTCAAACTAAAACCAACACTTCCAAGGAGTAACCACATGGCATTCTTATCAAACCCAGTTATTACAATTGATGGCGAGGACTACACGGGATTTTGCACAAGTATCACGATTACTTCTGAAAAAGAAGCTCTGGAAGATACTGTGTTCGGAATGACAGCCCGAGAGTTCCAAGCGGGCCTCGAGTCAAATACCAGTGAGATTACCTTGTTCATGGATTACTCCGCTGTAGGTGCATGGCAATTCTTGTCCGCGCTGTACGGAACAAAGTTTATTGTTAAAGCAAAACCTTTTGACGCTGCAATTAGTGCTACGAATCCAGAGCTAGTCCTAAGTAATACCTACATGGCAAGTCTTGACCAAATCTCGGCATCGCTCGGAGAGCTCCAGTCAATCACGATGTCTACGCAGGGCGGCGAATTTACAATCGATACAACCCCGTAATCTTTGGCCTTCCTTGGCCCGACGAAAGGAAACATAATGAAGCTGAAATTAAAACTTGTCCGCGATGGCAAAGAAGAATTTCTTTGGACGAACCTTTGGTCTATTGCCGAATGGGAACGCCTAGAGAATCGTCGAGTGTCTGACGGACGCGGAATCGGCGTCTCGGATTATTGTTGCTGGGCTTATTCGCTCTTGGCTTTAAAGGGTGAGACACTTCCTCCTACTTGGCGGCAGTGGCTTAAAGAGAATCTGTCTATGGAATGCGCGCCAGTAGGGGAAGAAGAAATGCCAAACCCTACGGACGCGGCTACAGGCGACAACTCGCTGAACTTGTAGTCGCGACCGGGTGGGCTCCCACTTTCTACTCTGACACCTTCGACACGCGAGATCTCACTACCATTATCGCAGTGTTAGAAAAACAAAACAAGAAAAGGTGACATGGCGGAAGGACTAAATACCAAGGTAGAGATCTACGGACTAAAAGACGCCATCAAGAAACTCAACTCGGTTGAGCCGGGACTCCGTAACCAGATCGCAAAAGACTTCCGTAATGTCGCCAAGCCTGTCATTAATGACGCGCTTGCTCTTATCCCTAACTCCATTCCTTTGTCTGGGATGGGACGAAAATGGACTACTCCTTCAGGCTTTAAGATCCTTCCGTGGGATGCTGGAAGAAAGCAAAAGATCTCCGCCAAGATCAACACCAAAAAAGTCTCCGAATTTCGGGGACAGATCCGCAATGTCGGCGTCTTCAACATCATTTACTCGGGCTCTACTGGAACACTCTTTGACATGGCTGCTACTGGCAGACTCGGTGCAGCACTCACGGCGCGCTATGGCAACCGATCAAGAGTAATGTGGAAAGCAATGGAGAAGAACCAAGACACAGTTGAATCAGAGATGCGGCGAATCGTTGAGACTGTCATGGACAAAGTTGATCGGAATGTGGTTGAGTAATGGCATCAGTAAACATTCCCATCATCTCCGAGTTTGACGCCAAGGGCACACAAAAGGCGATCAAAGAGTTCCAGTCACTTGAAGGCGCATCCGCCAAAGCGCAATTTGCCATAAAGAAAGCCGCGCTTCCAGCCGCAGCCGCAGTTGCAGGATTAGGGCTTGCTCTTGTAGGTGCTACGAAGGCGGCGATGGAAGACCAAGCCGAACAGGTACAGCTTGCGCTCGCACTGCAGAATGTCACTGGCGCGACCGACGCACAAGTCAAAGCGTCCGAGGACATGATTTCTAAGATGAGTTTGGCGTCCGGAGTGGCGGACAGTGAGCTTCGTCCGGCTCTGGCGTCACTTGTGCGCGGGACTAAAGACATCGAGGAAGCGAACCGAGCGCTTGCGCTCGCACAAGACATCTCTGCGGGCTCTGGTAAAGATCTTGCGACCGTATCCGATGCGCTTGCCAAGGCTTACGGCGGAAACATGAAAGGACTTGCAGCATTAAGTCCAGAGATTAAAGCGATGATTAAAGACGGAGCATCCCTAGAAGATGTAATGAATGTCCTTGGCGGATCGTTCGGTGGAGCATCCGAAGCGGCTGCGAACACTGCCGAAGGCGGAATGAAGCGTCTTGGAATTGCATTGGCAGAAACCAAAGAGTCAATCGGTGCAGCACTGATCCCAATAGTTGAAGCCTTAATGCCTCACCTCATCGCCTTCGGTGCGTGGGCTCAAGAAAACACCAAAGTCTTCTTAATTGTTGCAGGAGCAATCGGCGGAATCGCAGCGACCATTCTGATCTTAAATGCGGCTATGAAAGTTTATGCAGCCGGACAAATGATTGTAAACGGCGTTGTCGCAATCTTCAACGCGCTACTGGCACTTAACCCGATAGGTCTAGTTATTCTTGCAATCGTCGCATTCATTGCCATCCTTGCCGCGCTTTATTTTAAGTTTGAATCTGTCCGAAAAGTCGTAGACACAGTCTTCCAAGTAATGCTCGCAGGAGGCAAAGCAGTCTTTGACGGACTCTCTACCTACTTCACAGGGCTTTACAACATCTTCAAAACACTCTTTAACGGCATTGCAAAACTATGGAATAACACTGTGGGCAAGCTTGCTTTTAAGATTCCGTCGTGGGTACCCGGTCTAGGCGGCTTTGGCTTTGAGGTACCTAACATTCCTTACCTTGCAGAAGGCGGGATCGTGACAGGGCCAACGCTTGCAATGATCGGCGAGCGCGGCCCTGAAGCGGTCATCCCGCTATCGGGACGCAATTCTGGGATGGGCGGAAACTACACCATCAACATCAACGGCGGTCTCGGATCCAGCTCCGACATTGGAACGGCAGTAGTAAACGCCATTCGAGCATTCAATCGGACGAACGGCCCTGCAAACATACAGGTCGCCTAATGGCTGGAGTAGCGGTAATTGGATCAGGTAACTACGACCTAGAAATAGATACGGGCTACGACTGGGACGCCTTTACACTTAACGACGCTGCAAAAGGCGTCTTAAACAACACCGAATATGTCCTTGACGGCACATCGCAATTTGCCTCGGTCATGGATGGCACTATTGCTCTTACAGCAAAGCGCGGACGCGCTAACACTGGCGACCAATTTGCTTATGGGACTATGAGCTTTACATTAAACGACACTTTTGCAGACGGAGTCTTTAATCCTTTTGACACCACTTCCCCATATTTTGATCCAAATAACAACCAGCCGGGACTAGCACCGCTTCGAGAAGTCCGCTTCTCCCGCTATGACTCGCTTAATGTAAAAAAGTATTTGTGGGTGGGCTACATAGTCAATTACGACTACACCTTTACGCTTGGCGGTCTTGACACAGTGACCGTAAATTGCGCGGACTTTTCTTATCAGCTGGGGCAGACCTTTCTTGCGGAATGGAATGTGCACGAACAGTTATCTAGCGCGCGCTTTGATGAGCTGCTAGATCTTCCAGAAGTGGACTATAAAGGCGCGCGAAGCATTGAGACAGGCGTTGCCACTCTTGGCGGATCTGCCGCCTACACTGTCTCAAATGGCGTCTCCGTTGCCGCCTATGCCAACAAAATAAACGAAGCGGAGCAAGGCCGAATCTTTGTAAATCGAGAAGGCACTATTACCTTCCAAAAGAGAATCGGACAGACTCTTGGAATCCCTGTCGCCGAGTTCCACGACACAAACCCAGCTACGCAGATCGGCTACAGCGCTATTGACATCTCCTTTCAAGCGGACACGGTCGTAAACCGCGCATCAGTCGCACGCGTTGGAGAAAACACTCCAGAAGTTGCAGAAGACCTAGTTAGTCAAGCCGCTTACCTTGTGCAGACTCGATCTATCACCGACTCGCTTCTACACAATGACGCCGCAGCCCTCACACTTGCTGAATACCTAATAAGCCCAGATCCCGAAGCACGCTTTAATTTCTTAGGAACAGAGTTCCCCGGACTATCTACAGGCGATCAAGAAACACTTGCCCTACTCGATGTAGGCGACCTTATAAACATCCAAAAGTCAATCACGACTTCGGCAGGCCCGAGCCAATTTGCACAAGATCTAACCATTGAAGGACTTGAGCACCGACTTACTTTGTCAGCTGGGCACGCAGTCACCTATTTTACCTCGCCTACCACGATCGTCTATGAGCTCATCTTAAATGACCTTGTGTATGGCACACTTGACGCAGAAAATGTCTTAGGATAGAAAGCATTATGGGAGCGAACGCACAAACATCAGTCCCGCTTTATGTAGCAGCGGAAGTCTTGACCGCAGCAAATATGAATATCAGTGCGGGAACAGGCGTCCCAGTGTTCGCTACGACCGTTACGCGCGATGCCGCCTTTGGTGGCGCAGGCGAAAAGGTACTTGCCGAAGGTCAGCTTGCTTACATTGAAGCAAGCGATGTCGTGCAGTATTACACAGGAGCGGCTTGGGCTACCGTAGGCCCTGCATCCGCTGGAGCATTAGTTTTTATTAACGGCACAACTTTCACGACACAAACAACCGTCAGCATGGCAGCGGGAACCTTTACAAGCACTTACAAAAACTATTTAGTAATACTTGACCATCAACCGGGCGGCAGCGGCGGTGCAGCAATTACTTACCGTTTTAATGTGGCTGGTTCACCACAAACAGGAGCAAATTATTACGGTTCAAAAAGTTTTATTTCATCGGCAGGCACACAAACATTGACAGGAGCTTCAACTGCAACATCCTTACCAATGGGTCAATCTGGCGGAACAACTGGCGGCGGTGGCACAATGACCGTTTACAACCCAGTATCCGCGACAACGATGACCGATGTAGGCGGCGTATGGTCGGCGCAAGGCGGCGGAACTTTTGCTGGTATGTACGAAGTAAACGAAGCGCACGACGGCCTTACCTTTATTTTTGCAACCAGTAGCACAGGCTTTTATCGAGTGTACGGATTGGCGGACTCATGAAAATTCAAGTAGGCGACGAAGTGCGCGACATGACAGATGAAGAAGCTGCTCAATATGCGCTTGATGTTAAAGAGTTTGCAGCACAAGAAAAAGCAGAAGCAACTAAAATTAAACTTAAAACCGCGCTTATTGCAAAACTCGGTCTTACAGCGGAGGAAGCCGCACTTTTGCTTGGATAATGATGACAGTCAATAACCTTCCAAAGTTTGTAATCCTGCTAGTCGGACTGCTCTGCCTAACTGCGCTAATGATCGCAGACAAGATTGACATGCAATCAGGCGTCCCGATGCTCACAATGATTCTCGGCTACGCAATTGGCAACGGAGTCAATGCAAAACAAGGCAACGAATCATCTAATGTCTTTGGCAAAAAGCAGAAGTGATTCCAGCAAACCCTAAGATCCCGAACTCCAGACCGTACACAGGGAACTCCGACGGAGCATCAGATAGCCCTCGGCCCGGAATGGACGAATGGATCCGACAAGCGATCCGCTACAGCGACGGAGCCTTTTACAACTTTGGAAGCTGGGGAATCCGAAACATGCGCGGCTCGGATAATTTGTCCGTCCACGCCTGCGGAAGAGCTGTAGATCTTTCCTTTTTGGCGACCGAAAAACATCCAGCGGCAAATCGTAAAGGGATGGTCGCCTTCCTAAACATCGTCACCGCTAACGCGAATGCGCTCGGCCTTGAATGCGTACTTGATTACCTACCAAAACCTTTCGGACGCGGATGGCAGTGCACTCGACAACGCTGGAGCAAATACTCCAAGCCCACAATTCACGGCGCACCGGGCGGAACATGGTGCCACTTTGAGATTTCGCCTGCTATGGCAGACTCTCCTGTCCTTGTCCGACAAGCCTTTCAGAGAGTGTTCGCCGAAATCCCCCAATAGCGCGCACCGATCCTCTATGGTCGTTCTACCGACGATAGGAGTGAAATTATGACCGAGCCCAAAGTCTTCATCTACGAAGTAGGGCGATGCAACCTTGACAACGGACAAGAGATCCTTGTCCAGATCTTCCGACACGAAGACACACACACAATCATCCGCGCACAGATCGCCTTCCGCACTTTGGCGGGCGATAGCTGGGGCGTCCCTACAGAATTGGACTTTGGAAAATGAGCTATTTAACAATCAAAATCTTCGCATGGGTAACTATAGGGCTATGTCCTTTTGTGCTCCTCTGGGACGCTTCTAAGCCGCCTGAAGGCATGTCTAGAGTCAGTGCCGAGACCGCCTATGCCACGATCCCGCTAGGGACACTGCCAGTCGTAGTCACACCCCCCGTCACTACCCCGGCTACGGCTTGCGCGCAAGCTCTAAACCTTGCTTTGAGTGTGGGCTGGCCTGCAAAAGAAACACCGACTTTGATGCGCGTCTTAAAGCGTGAGTCGCGGTGCCTTGCAAAAGCCCACAATCGCAAAGACACGGTAGGTCAGTCCTACGGGCTCATGCAGATCAATTCATTCTGGTGCACCCCTTCTGCATACTGGCCTCAAGGATGGTTACAAGCAAAAGGAATTTTGACAACATGCGACGCGCTACTCGATCCCAAGATAAACCTCATCGCAGGTCTTGCAGTGTGGCATAATTCTAACTGGACACCTTGGAACCTTCCGAAGTGACCGAAGAGTCCTATCCCGAAACTGGCATTACACAGGAGACAAGAAAAATGTATCCCGAAAACTATTCCGACAAATACAACAAAGTATTCAAAGAGTTTGTAGACGACATTATGAAACCAGCGCGTCCGATAGATCGACTTAACGATCACGAAATTCTTCTTGACGAATTGACTTTGATGTATGACGCACACATGACAATCGGCGGAGAACAGAATCGATTTAATGCAAGCGTAATTCGTGCCGCGATAAATTGCATTAAGGCGTTTAGCGCATGAGCGACCTACAACTTTTTGCACCGACACGCGGACTTGGCGCATACCGTGAAGAATGTGCAATAGACCGAAACATCGTCATCGTCTCACCCAGCGCAAAACCGACTTCTGCTCTTGCAGCTTTGCGCGCGTTGCCTAAGTCCGGCTCAAAGCGTCGGCGCGTCTATGAGTACCTAAAGCAGACAGGCGGCGCGACCGATGAAGAGATTGAGCGCGCACTGGGCATCTCTGGCAACACTGTCAGACCGACTCGAGGATCCTTGGTCAAAGACAAATTCGTCTATGCCACAGAGTTAGAGCGTCCAACGCTTGCGGGCAACATGGCAATCGTATGGAAGGCGCGATAATGGCACACTTTGACCTATCGCTCTATGAGACCGTTGCACAGCGTCTAGTCCGATGGTGGGTTGCATACCCCAACGGTCGCATCATCACTTCAATTCATCACTACGACGGATCAACAATAATTATGCGCGCCGAGTGCTACAACAACGAAGACAAACTTATTTCTACGGGTTACGCCGAAGAGGTATTCGGATCTTCCAATGTCAATAAAACTTCCTACATCGAGAACTGCGAAACCAGTTGCATAGGCCGAGCAATCTCAAATTCTTGCATCGGACACACTGGAGAGCGCGCATCAGTGACCGAGATGGAGAAAGTGAACCGCGTGAATAGTACGCCTGCACCGGACACATTCGGCGGCGCGTCACCAAAGCAGATCGCATTCTTAAAGTCACTAGCGCGCGGTAAAGCATGGGATGACTTCCAGCTGCTTGAGTTCATCCATAAGACGCTCGGAGTAGACGATGTAGTTATTGAGACTTTGTCATCGGGACAGTGTCGCGTATTGATTGACAGGATAAAAGCATGAAAAACCCAGATCAAGAATACGACCGTCTTCACGATCACATGACCGCGATTGCTCGAGAGCGTGATTACGCAGTACGCCAAATAGACGCACTAACTAAACAACTGGAAGAGCTTAAAGACGCGCTTGTCTTAGCGCATGAAGCCTTAAAGCGGGAGATGCCATGAGCCGAACAGTGTGGCTTGCATTGGCGTTAGCGGTGTTATGCGCTGCACTCATGGCGAGATCTGATAGAAAGTAAAACCCTTTACAACTGGCTAGTAGCAAGGTCGTTCATCGTTCGCATGATGCGGGGCTCATCCAAGGGAACTTGGTTAGATCGGCGCGTACAAAACCTGCAACACGAAAGGGATTGTCAAAGCGTCGAAGCGCAGTGTGTAAACGAATTGATTAGGGAGTCCAGTGTGGCAACGGACGGGAGGCCCTTCTGGAGTCTGTCTTGCATTACGCTTAGACATCACATACCGAAAACAAACTCAACAGACTCGAGCCCGACATGCAACACAACGCACAACAAACCGAGAGCAAGCCGCTCCCTTGCGGCGCGGTAGCGGGGTAGAAACATGGCGCGCGCACAAACCGAATACGACTCCAAGCGATACAAAGCAGCACGACAAGAACTTCTACGCGATCAACCAATGTGTCATTGGTGCAGACAAGCGCAAGCAACAGAGCTAGATCACCTTGTCCCCTTTGATGAAGGCGGGACGATTGATGAGGGATATGTCCCGGCATGCAAGCCTTGCAATAGCAGGCGCGGTGCAGAATATATAAACAAAAAAACGGCAAATCGAATACAAAACAGGAATCAGATTCTTTTTGACA
>Ga0209443_1002031_pt1 | contig 12227 bp, 13 predicted proteins | sample LauGreBMM110DCMD_2_FD_187571 | JGI IMG/M metagenome (GOLD analysis project Ga0209443, IMG submission 187571) | Freshwater lake microbial communities from Lake Michigan, USA - Su13.BD.MM110.DCMD (SPAdes) (version 2) | ecosystem: Environmental > Aquatic > Freshwater > Lake | place: Lake Michigan... | reverse complement strand
ATGGCAAAACGACTAAATAACGAAAGTTCAATTGGTGATGTTTTAAAAGAAATCATCTTGAACAATAAGCTACAACCTGGAATTGATCAAATTTCTGTAAAAGAAGCATGGGTTTCATTAATGGGAAACGGAGTCAATAGTTATACTAAAAATGTAACTTTAAAAGGAGAAACCTTGTATGTAGAATTGTCTTCCTCTGTTTTAAGAGAAGAATTGAGTCATGGAAAATCTAAAATTATAACCATGATAAATGAAGAATTGAAAAGAGAAATAGTAAAAAATATAATTCTAAGATAATTAATTTTAGATCAAAAAAAATCCCGTTTCATTGAAACGGGATTTTATATTTTATAAGAATTCGATTAGAATTGCTCTCTTCCAGCAAAGTGAAATGCACTTTCTATAGCAGCATTTTCGTCGCTATCAGAACCGTGAACTGCATTTTCTCCAATAGAAGTTGCATACGCTTTTCTTATTGTACCTTCAGCAGCATCCGTAGGATTGGTTGCACCAATTAACACTCTAAAATCTTCTACTGCGTTTTCTTTTTCTAATATAGCAGCAACAATTGGTCCTCTTGACATGAATTCTACTAATTCTCCGTAGAAAGGTCTTGCAGCGTGAACAGCATAAAATGCTTGAGCATCAGCCACAGTTAATTGAGTTAATTTCAAAGAAACGATTTTGAAACCTCCGTTAGTAATCATTGCTAAAATGTTCCCGATGTGTCCGTTTGCAACAGCATCTGGTTTAATCATTGTAAATGTTTTATTTGTAGCCATTTTGTTTTTTTATAATTTTTTTGCAAAAATAAGATATTTTAAACGAATTCCAATTATTATATCATTATAATGTTAGAATCGTAAAATTATTATCCAAAGGATCTAATTCATTTAATAAATTCCGAATTAGTAACTCTCCACTTTCTAAATAAAATTCAGAAAAATTAGCATAACGCTCTTGCAAACTTTGATTTGGGAAAAGTTCATTTTGTAAGTTGGTGATTCGATCTAATTCCAATTCGTATTTCTTTTTTTGCGCTTTTAAAAATCGCTTTTCTAAATTTTTTAATCCTTTTATTTGCTTTGCTTCTTGTGCTTTTACAGCTCCTAAAAATGATTTATCTGTTTGATTTGCAATGGTGTATAAATCTGAGAATTGCTTTTGTAAAGCAATTTTTTGTGCTGAAAAATCAATTGGAATTACAGTTATTTCTTTTACTTTACGATTTATTAGTTCTTCTTGTTTAGCAAACAATTGCTCCCAATTCAATTGAAGTTTTTCCATTTTCTCCACTTGTTTTTTGGTAACTAAAAGGGCTGAATTTCTTAATAATAAAATAGGAAAAGTACATTTAAAAGCTTCAAATGTTGATTTTAATTCTAGCCAATAGGCGATTTCACCACCTCCACCAATGTAACCTAAATTGGGTAAAATTACCTCTTGATATAAAGGCCTCAGAATTACATTTGGGCTAAATTTTTCTGGATTGGTTTCTAATAATTCTAACAATCCAATTTGTGAAAAGGTAGTTTTGGTATTGTTTATTTTGAAAACACCCTCTTCAAATAGGATTCTCTCTCTTAAATTATCTTCAATATAAAACAGGTTGATCTCGCGCGGATTTACTTGAGTTGGATATTTTTTTAGTTGATCCAATGTTTTACTTACGTTTTTATTTGAGGTATTTTGTAAAAGTTCCTCTTTAATATAAGGTGTAAATTGCCTTTTTAATTCGTAATTGTCCGCATCTAAAATTAACAATCCGTAGGTTCCAAATAGGTCATTCGCCAATTTTCGGGTCGCATTTGCTAACGTATCTATATTTGCATAAGCGCTTTCAAATAGTTTTTTTATTTCAATGGCATTAAAACCTGAACCCAATTCTTTTTCAAAAATTGATATAAATTCTTGTAGTCCATCGGTTGATAATCTTCCAACTGGTCCAGTACTTTCTTTATTCCATTTGAATTTCTTACCTCTAAAATTAAAGTAATTTATTTCTTCAAAATCGTGGTCTTCTGTTGCCATCCAATAAATAGGAACAAAATTATAGGATGGATATTTTTTCTTTAATTCCTCAGTTAATTTAATGGTTGAAATTATTTTGTATAAGAAATACAATGGCCCAGTGAATAAATTTAACTGATGACCAGTGGTAATTGTGAATGTATTTTCTTTTAATAGTAGATCAATATTATTTTTAGTTTTCTCACAAATTGAAATGGTTTCATATTGTTCATTTAAAATAGTCACCACTATTTCTCTATTGTTTGAATTGTAATTTTGCTGTTTTTCCTTAATCTGATTTTCGAAATTTTCAATTGTTGGGTATCGATTGTAAAATGATTGCAAGCTGGATTTCTGATTTAAATAATCATTCATCATAGGAGTGAAATATCCTGAATTTTGATAGCTGATACAATCTGTTGGCATAGAAAATTTATTTTGTGCTAAATTACAAAAAAAGCAATACAATTTCTTGCATAAGAAATTTAGTATTTAGATATTTGTCTAATTATTTAAATAAAAATATCATGAATGCTGTTTTTAAGGCGTTAAACGATGTTACACGACGTGAAATATTAGAACTTTTGAAAGACAAAGAGTTGCAAGCTGGGGAGATTGCTGCATACTTTTCTATTTCAAAGCCTAGTATTTCACATCATTTAGATATATTGAAACAAGCCGATTTGATTGCTTCAGAAAAAAAAGGACAGTTTGTGATTTATTCCATTAATACCACGATTATGGAAGACGTTTTACAGTGGATTTTAACTTTTAAAAAATAGAAAATATGAATTATTCAATTAAAAAAGAATTCCCAATTTTAGGAATTTCGCTTTTACCACTTTTATATTTAGGATCGGTATGGAATTCCTTGCCTGAAAAAGTCCCTTTGCATTCGAATTTAGAAGGCGAAATTGACAATTGGGGTAGTAAATACACTTTGATTGGGTTGGTGTTTTTTATGCCAATTTTCACCTATATAATGATGTTAGTGGTTCCAAAAATAGATCCTAAAAATCGCATTGAGACAATGGGAGGAAAATACGACCAATTTAAGTTTATTTTAGTGACTTTCATGTCGGTGTTGTCAATGTTTATTATATACATTTCCAAAAACCAAAAGCTTTCAAGTCCTAGTATGATTCTAGTTTTAGTTGGAATACTATTTGTTTTTATGGGTAATTATTTCAAAGTGATAAAGCCAAATTATTTCATTGGAATAAAAACACCTTGGACATTAGAAAATGAAGAAGTTTGGAAATTAACACATCTTTTAGCAGGTAAAATGTGGGTCATTGGCGGAATAGCAATTGTAATTGGTAGTTTGATTGTTCCTGAAGACATCAATTTTTACATTTTTATGAGCATTACTGCAGTAATTTCATTTGTGCCCATAGTCTATTCTTACTTTATTTATAAGAAACTTAAAAATACAATTAAGTAGTTTTTAGCTGATATATGCTATAAAGTTATTTTTTGCAGTTATTTTTGTTAAAAACAAATTTATTGGAAACCAACGTTTTTATTATCACCCCACTGTTCACGCAACTGAACACCCCTTATCCGGCATCTGCCTATATCAAAGGTTTTTTGAATAAGCTGAACGTACCAACTGTTCAAGCTGATTTGGGAATCGAGGTAATTTTAGAAATGTTTTCTAAACAGGGTTTGAGTAATTTGTTTAACCATTCAAAGACTAATACCCAAAACCTAAAACCCAACACCGAAAGAAAACTTGCATTAAAAGACGAATACATCAAAACAATTGATAGTGTCATTTCTTTTTTGCAAGGGAAAAATCCAACGTTAGCACTGCAAATTTGTCAAGGTGATTATTTGCCTGAAGCCGCTCGATTCAATCAGTTAGAAGAAATGGATTGGGCATTTGGAACCATGGGAACCCAAGATAAAGCCAAGCATTTGGCCACTTTGTATTTAGAAGATATTTCTGATTTTATTGTAGAATGTATTGATGAAAATTTTGGTTTCAGCCGCTATGCCGAACGTTTGGGTCGAAGTGCTACTTCTTTTGATGAATTATACGATGCATTAAATCAAGAAACTACCTATATTGATAAGTTGTTGCTCTCGATTTTGAAATCCAAAATTGAAACGATCCAACCAACATTATTTCTTATTTCTGTTCCCTTTCCAGGAAATTTATACGCTGCTTTTCGATGTGCGCAATGGGTAAAAACTAAACATCCTACAATTAAAATTGCAATGGGCGGTGGATTCCCAAATACAGAATTACGTTCCCTTTCCGATAAAAGAGTTTTTGAGTTTTTCGATTATATTACCCTTGACGATGGCGAATTGCCATTGAAATTACTAATTGATAATTTGAATTTAAAAACCATTGGTGAATATAAAAGAACGTTTCTTTTAGAAAATGGCGAAGTGGTTTACAAGAATAATTCCACAAAATCAGATTACAAACAACCAGATGTCGGCACCCCGGATTATTCTGATTTACTTTTAGATAACTACATTTCGGTTATTGAAATTGTAAATCCGATGCACCGAATGTGGAGCGACGGACGCTGGAACAAACTCACGATGGCGCACGGTTGCTATTGGGGAAAATGTACATTTTGTGATATTTCATTGGACTATATTAAATTATATGAACCCGTTGCAGCCAATATTTTGTGCGATAGAATGGAACAATTAATTGGTCAAACAGGGCAAAACGGTTTTCACTTTGTAGATGAAGCTGCGCCACCAGCATTAATGCGTGCTTTGGCATTGGAAATCTTACGCAGAAAAATTTCTGTAACCTGGTGGACTAATATTCGATTTGAAAAAAGCTTTTCCAAAGATTTATGTCAGTTATTGAAAGCGTCAGGTTGCATTGCGGTTTCAGGCGGATTGGAAGTGGCTTCGGACAGATTGTTAGAATTAATTGATAAAGGTGTTACGGTAGAGCAAGTCGCAAAAGTGACTCGGAATTTTACTGAAGCCGGAGTTATGGTTCATGCCTATTTAATGTACGGTTATCCAACCCAAACGGTTCAAGAAACGATTGATAGTTTGGAAATGGTGCGGCAGCTATTTGAAGTAAGGGTTTTACAATCGGGTTTTTGGCATCAATTTGCGATGACCGCTCATAGTCCTATTGGATTAAATCCTGAAAAATATGGGGTTGTAAAAGAAACCGAAGCCATTGGAACATTTGCCAATAATGATATTAATTTCATCGATTCAACAGGAATTGACCATGACCAATTTAGTTTTGGTTTGAAGAAATCGCTTTATAATTTTATGCACGGAATTTGTTTTGACTCTCCTTTGCAAGATTGGTTTGATTTTAAAATTCCAAAAACAAAAATCCCGGAAGACTTTATTTATAATTCTCTTAATGAAGAAATTGATTTGTCTATCAAGCCAAACGCAAAGGTAATTTGGATTGGAGGAGAGGCATTAGTTTCTAGCTTTATTAAAACCAAAAAAGGAAGTTCTTGGGATATGATAAGGTTGACATTCCACGATAAAAAAGAAACGTATTTCATTCAAATGAATAAGGAACACGGTGATTGGCTGTTGGAATTGCTGAATAAAATTACCGTATCAAATACTAAAATTTCCACTTTACAAGAGATAAAATCTGATTTTGAATCTCATTTTGAGAACTTTGAATTATTTTGGTTTTCAAAGCCCGTTGTTACCTTGAGGGCTTATGGTTTACTAATTATCTAAATTGTAGCTATTTGTTTTTTTTTGTCGAAATATTATTATATTTTTGAATTTGAAATTCAATAAAATGAAAAACATCTTTCAAATAGTTATTTTACTATTACTTTGCACTTCTTTGAAGGCGCAAGATAAAAACGTTTTTGATGTTGCTCGTAAAGGTACCTTATCAGAAATGGAAGTAATTTATAAACAAAATCCAGAGTTTGTAAATGCTATTAATGACAATAAAGCCACACCGTTAATTTTGGCTTGTTACAGAAATAACGAAGCAGTAGCTTTGTATTTATCTGATAAAGTTTCCAATGTCAATTATAATTCTGGAATGGGTACCGCATTGATGGCAGCAATAATGTCGGGAAATAAAGTTATTATTGAAAAATTAATTTCAAAAAAAGCAGATTTAGATCAACAAGATACCCAAGGTAAAACAGCATTAATTTATGCGGCTTTCAATAATAATACTGAAATAGTTCAAATGTTACTTAAAGCGGGTGCAAATAAAAAACTTGCCGATACTGAAAATAGAACTGCTTTAGAGTATGCAAAATTCAATAAGAATACACAATTAATAATTTTATTAGACAATTAAAAATAACCTTAAAAGATAACCTATGAAAAAATTTTACTTTGCAATTGCCCTACTAGTTGGACTTAATGTTTCAATGGCACAAACAAAATCTTCAGGAATAATTACCCTGAATAGTTTAATGACGTTAAAAATTGATAAAAACGCAACTACTTCAATTGTAACTGTTACGCTAACGGGTCCTTCAGATAAATGGTTTGGAATTGGTTTCAATGCAATATCAATGTCCAATGGAACAGACTGTTTGTATTATTCGACTTCATTAGTAGATTCAGGTATAACTGGGAATGGTGCGCCGACAACTGATGTTACAAACGAATGGACGGTTATTAGCAACAATTTAGTATCAGGTACAACCAGATCACTTGTAGTAACAAGAAATTTTGTTGGTGGTGCCGGAGATTATACATTTGGATATAATGACAACTCTTTAAATATGATTTGGGCCTACGGTTCAAGTTCTAGTTTAGCGTACCATTCAGGCAGAGGCTCTGCAGCTTTAGGATTCACTCTTGGCGTAGAAGATTTTACGTCTTTAAATAATATTTCAATTGCACCAAATCCGTCTAATGGGATTTTTAACATTACAAAAAACAATCAAATGACTATTTCTAAAGTTTCCGTATTTGACATCAATGGAAAGGTTTTAAAAGTTATTGATTCAGAATTAAGTTTAGAGGCAATTCAAATTAATTTATCAGATTTTTCTAAAGGGGTATATTTCTTAGAAATCAGCAATGATATAGATAAAGTAGTTCGTAAAATTATAATTGAATAATTTTCATTACAAATTATTTAATAACTCTATTTGGTTCAAATAGAGTTTTTTTTTGCCTATAAATCACTTTTTTGTTTACTATTTGTCGGCACTCTGGATTATTAATTTAATTTAGTAAATCTTTAGATTATTGGTCAGTTTTCGGAATATAATTTAGTAAATTTGATCGGTTTAATAATTCAAATTATGTCAAAAAAAGTAAAAATTATCGGAACACTATTGTTAGGTGTTTTACTAACTGTAATTTCTATTAATTATGTTTTTCATGGTGGAGCTAGAGATTTAGCTACAGAAGAAGCTGCATTTTCCATAAGTTCAAAAGCTATTATTTTAGAATTTGCTTCAAATGTTAACTCAGCGACAAAAAAATATTCTGATAAAGCCATTGTCATATCCGGAAAAGTAACTGCAGTTTCAGACAGTATTGTAACAATCGACCATACGATAATTTGTAATTTTAAATCCCCAGATACCCTTATTAAAAACGAACAATCAATTTCTATAAAAGGAAGATTAGTAGGTTTTGACGATCTAATGGGAGAATTGAAATTAGATCAATGTTCAATTAACAAAATTAATTAAAAATGAAAATGAAAAATGGATTATCGATTGTACTTTTCCTTTGCATTGTTGGCTTTGCATCCGCACAAGATGATTTATTAAATCAATTGGATGCCGGGGCCCCAAAGCAAGTAAATATTGAAATAGCAGCATTTAAAGGACTTCAAATTTGTAACATGCAATCTACAAAACTACCTGCAAAAGGGGAGTTTTATTTTGTGGTTTCTCACCGGTTTGGAAATTTAGCTCAAGGAATGGATAACTTTTTTGGATTGGATAATGCCTATACCAAATTGGGAGGTATTTATGGTGTTTCTGATTGGTTGGCTATTAGCGCATCACGTCATACGTATCAAAAAACCTATGAATTGGCAGCAAAATATAAAATATCAAATCAAGAAGTGGATGGATTTCCGATAACAATTGTTGGATACAATACCATGGACATTAATAGTGAATTGAAAAAGAATGAGCTAATGCCCGGGTTACAATTCAATCACCGATTGGCATTTACAACACAATTATTAATTTCAAGAAAATTCAATGATTCTTTTTCATTTGAAATAGCACCTATTTATGTTCATAAAAATTTATATGACGGAATTTTAGATCAAAAAGCTTCATTGTTATTGGGATCAGGCGCTAGATATAAAATTGCTAAGCGTTTAAGTTTGAATCTAGAGTATGCTGCAAGATTGAATTTGCCTGAAGGATTTGTATCCAATTATCATAATCCATTAACTTTAGGTTTGGATATTGAAACCGGAGGTCACGTATTTCAGTTGGTATTCTCCAATAGCCAAGCCATGAACGACGTTGTAGTATATACCAATGCACCTGGAAGTTGGGATGGCACTAAGCAATTGTATTTTGGATTTAATATGTATAGAGTATTTTAAAAATAGACATTATGAAAAATATAAAAATAGTTGTATTAGCAATTAGTGGTTTGTTTCTTCTTTCTTGTGAATCAACAACCATTCAAGATATTTCAGGGGTGGTAACTAACCCAAACTACAATACCAACGTCAAACCTGTAATGACATCAAAATGTACAGGTTGTCATTCTGGAGGCGGTCAATACCCTAATTTAGAAACCTATTTTCAAGTTAAATCTTCATCACAAAATGGAAACCTACTTTGCAGATTAGACGCTTCCTGTGGAAATATTATGCCTGAATCTGGTCCTTTACCCCAGGCTACTATTAATATGATTAATACATGGGCTACTAATAATTTCCCTGAAAATTAAATTAAGATGAAAAAACCAATTTTACTTACTTTACTATTGTTGGTAAACTTGACTTTTGCTCAAAGATTGTTAACTCGTTCTGGGGAAATAAAATTTGATGCTTCAATGCCAAATTTAGTTGAAATAGCCGGAAAAAGCAATACTGTTTCTGCAATTTTAGATCTAGCAACAGCGCAATTTGCAACTAGTGTGATTGTTAAGTCGATTCGTTTTAAAGTTCCATTAATGGAAGAACATTTTAATGAAAATTATATGGAATCTTCTAAATATTCCAATTCCACTTTTAAGGGTAAAATAGCGGGTTTTGATGGTAAAAAATTAGCGACTAACAAGGTAGCTTATGATATTGAAGGTGATCTATCAATACATGGGGTTACCAAGAAAGTTAAAACTAAAATCTATTTATCTTCAAATGGAAGTAAAGTAGCAGCTTCAGGTAATTTTTTTGTACATGCTCAAGATTATGGCATTGAAATACCTAGTTTAGTAAAAGAAAAATTTGCTGAACAAATTAAAGTGGGCTTCAACTTCGAGCTAGATTCTAAGTAATTTATAAAAAAATGCGAGCTATTTCTCGCGTTTTTTTATTATAAAATTTATCGGTTTCTCCTAGAATAGGCTTCTTGTTGTTTTTTAGCATCCTCAGCAAGCAATTTGTATTTTGTTTTTTGATCTTTATTTAGTAAAATTAGTATATCAAGGTCCATTTTTTCTGAAATTGCTTTTAGCTCATTTGTTTTTTCCTCATTACTACCTTCTTCTTTTTTTATTATTGCATTTTGTTTTTTTATATTTTGGGTAATAATATTTGAAATTGCAATAACTTGAAGTTCATCAAGCTTGAGTTGTTCGTTAAGTCGATCAACTACTTTCTTTACAGTTTCCTCTATAGCTGGTTCTTTTGGTTGTGACCTTTGTTGATTTTGCATATTAGGATTTCCAACCATTCCACTTCCCATTCCACCCTGACCATACCCGCCTTGACCCATTCCACCTTGACCCATTCCACCCTGACCCATTCCACCTTGACCGAAGCCACCTTGACCATATTGAGCAACGATAGATTGTATTGAAAATAACAAAATTAAACTGGCAATAATTTTTATTGATTTCATATTTAAAAGTTAATTAAAATAATATTAAATTGGTTCCCCGTATAAATCAAATTCAGTGGCTTCAATTATTTTAATCATTACAAATTCACCAGTTTTAACATAGTGTTTTGAGGCGTCAATTAATACTTCATTGTCCACATCAGGGCTATCAAATTCAGTTCTTCCTACAAAATGAGCACCTTCTTTTCTATCAATGATACATTTAAATAGTTGCCCTACTTTTTCTTGATTTAAATCCCAAGAAATTTGCGATTGAAGTTCCATTATTTCTTCTGCTCTAGCTTGTTTTACCTCACTTGGAACATTATCTTCTAGTAAATAGGCATGCGTATTTTCTTCATGGGAATAGGCAAAACATCCCATTCTATCAAATTTCATTTCTTGAACAAAATCTTTTAAAATTTCGAAATCCTCTTGCGTTTCTCCTGGATAACCTAAAATTAATGTAGTTCTAATTGCCATTCCAGGTACAGCAGCTCTAAAGTCTTTCAACAATTGCGTGGTTTTTTCTCTTGTTGTTCCTCGTCGCATCGATTTTAAAATAGCATCCGAAATGTGTTGAAGAGGGATATCAATATAGTTGCAAATTTTAGGTTCCCGTTTCATGATTTCCAAAACATCCATTGGAAAGCCGGTTGGAAATGCATAATGCAAACGAATCCACTCAATGCCTTTCACCTTAACCAAAGCCTCTAATAATTCTCCTAAATTACGTTTTTTGTAAATATCAAGTCCGTAATAGGTTAAATCTTGAGCAATTAAAATCAGTTCCTTTACACCATTTTTTGCCAAACCTTCGGCTTCTTTTACTAATTTTTCAATAGTTTGAGAAACGTGTTTACCTCGCATAATCGGAATAGCGCAAAAACTACAAGGTCGGTCGCAACCTTCAGCAATTTTTAAATAGGCATAGTTTTTTGGGGTAGTCGTTAATCGTTCTCCCAATAATTCGTGCTTGTAATCGGCGCCTAAGGCTTTCAATAATCCTGGTAATTCTGTGGTCCCAAAATACTGATCTATATTTGGGATTTCTTTCTCTAAATCGGGCCTGTATCTTTCAGATAAGCATCCGGTAACGAAGACTTTGTCTACAATTCCACGTGCTTTTTTATCGGCATATTCAAGGATGGTATTCACTGATTCTGCTTTGGCATTATCAATAAAACCACAAGTATTTATGACTACAATATTTCCCTCTTCCTCATGCACCACGTCTTTTCCACTGGCACGCAATTGCCCCATTAAAACCTCACTATCGTAAACATTTTTGGAACACCCAAGGGTAATCACATTGATTTTATTCTTTTTTAACGATTTCGTTCTCATATATTGTAAATCCTCAACTAATTTGAAGTCAGCAAAATTACACTATTTATTATTAGGAGCATAAAGTTGCTTGGTTTTTATGAAGTTATTTCCCGCTATTCGCTATATCCACGAAAGGGCGTGGGATGTCACTGCTATCGGGGCTAATAATAAAGTTAGTAGTTTCTAATTTAATTATCTTTTCAGCGTAAAATGACCTTTTGCTGTTCTACCGTCTTCAAAATAAATAGTATACCAATAGTCATTTGTTGGTAAGGGTTCACCATTAAAAGTTCCGTCCCATCCATTGCTAATTGGGCTTAGTTCCTTCAATAATTTACCATAACGGTCAAAAATGTAAATAGTAGAATTATAATTTTTTGATGAAGTTAACCCAAGCACATTCCATGTATCATTAAATCCATCAGCATTCGGTGTGAAAAATTTTGGAATCCCTATTACATTAATAATTTGAGACGAAGTACCACAACCATCCAAATCTTTAACATAAACAGTATGCACTCCAGGAGGAACATCTGTAAAAATATTTATTGTTTGGTATGCATTTGGGTAATCTAAACTGAAAACATAATTTCCTAGTCCGGTTACGTTTATAATTACAGTATTATTATCACTCAAATCCATAATTGTGGGCATGTTGAATTGAGCAGCATTGGAGGCAATTACTGTAATTGTTCTAATTCTAAAACAACCCATAGAATTTATAACCTTAACAGTATAAATACCTTCTACATTTACATTAAATGTATAGGAGGTAGCAGTAGGAATTACCACGCCGTCTTTAGACCAAACATAAGTGTAATTACTTGTTGGAGTTCCGTCGGTGATGCCAGCATTTAATAAAGCAAAGAAAGTAGGGTCATTACTGCAAACTAATGTTGATGAATCTAATTCAATTATCGG
>Ga0209443_1002030_pt1 | contig 12229 bp, 10 predicted proteins | sample LauGreBMM110DCMD_2_FD_187571 | JGI IMG/M metagenome (GOLD analysis project Ga0209443, IMG submission 187571) | Freshwater lake microbial communities from Lake Michigan, USA - Su13.BD.MM110.DCMD (SPAdes) (version 2) | ecosystem: Environmental > Aquatic > Freshwater > Lake | place: Lake Michigan... | reverse complement strand
CCATTATTATATTATTATTCATGGTTTATGGCTTTTGGAAATATTGATTAATAAGTTTCAGAGATTCTTTTGGATTTATCATCATTTTTTGACCGCTAGAATTTACCGCACCTAAAGTTAATTCATAATGCTTAATTAAACTTGTTTTAGCATTAAAAGCTATATACCCTTCAAAACCTAATTCTAGTGATAATTTACAAGCAAATGCGACTAAATTTCCAGCAACGCCTAAGTACATTTTATTTTTATTTCGATTAAAATGAGCTGTTTCAAGTAAATCCATAAAAACATGATCAGATAAAATACTAATACTGATGAGTCCTTGAATAATTGTTATATTATCCTCTAAAGTTAGTTTATATATATTTCGCCCTTTTGTTTTGGCCTCTTTTCCCCAATCAAACAACCAATTCTTACTCTTTATTAGTTTTTTGATATCTTCTTTTTCTAATAATACTATTTTCGTTTCAAAGCTGTCGCCGGTAATTCTGTTTTGGATGGAATTTGTTAAGAAATCAACTAGAAAGCTTTGGTTAATTATGTTTGTTATTTGCATCAAGCAACCTAATAAACACAACCATTTAAATTTTAAGTATAAATACTTACTTATTGTATTAAAGCCCCAATTCGATTACAGGGTCCCAGAATAATTTTTCAAAGTCAAGGATGGTTTCGTTCTTGACTTTTATTTTTTCTTTTAATAATAGTTCTTCCATGAGAGCGGGTGTCGCAAAATGCGCTTTCCCGGTGAGCATGCCGTTTCTATTTACAACACGATGTGCAGGGACTTTTGGTTTTACATGATGAGATGCATTCATTGCCCAGCCAACCATACGGGAGCTTCCACCCGTACCTAAGTATTTGGCAATGGCACCATAACTGGTAACCCTGCCTTTGGGAATAAGGCGTACAACATCAAATACGTTTTGAAAAAAATCATTCGTCTTTGCCGTGTATTGCATTGGGACTTTTAATTTTACTTAATTCTTTTATAAGTAATAACCTCGTTTTAACTGGTTCTGGTACCGCTTCATATTGATAAGGACAATGTCTGCATGCATTACCACAACAATAACCTCTTTCCTTGTGGTAAGCTGCTGTAAATACCCATTTCCCGTCTGGGTCCTTATAATATTGTATTCCTTCAATCATTTATTTAATTTTCGCTAGTCCCTTATCGCTTATAACAGATGTCCGACATTTTTGTTTGGACTATATCAATTTATTGGCTTTATCCCTCTTTCTCTTTTAGCATCGTGGGTTTCAGTCACTTCAAATTCAGCGATAATTTCCTTTAGTAGCTCATCCTTGGCTTTGGGCAATTCCTTATCAATCTTAAATTCAATATAATGGATTCGATTGCTCCCGGCGATATTTAAACCTTCGTAATAAGTTTTGATCGCACATCTTGGATCTATGTTTTGTTCCCCATATATATCTTCACTTTGCTTTACCAAGGTTAAGTCAAATAACTTAATCACTGCCATGGTAAATTCAAAAAGGTTAGGGCTATCTGTTTTTAAATGCACCGATCCCCCGGGTTTTAAAAATTGCTTATACAACCTTAAAAATTGCGGATGTGTTAAACGCTTTTTTGCTTTGGATAATCTTAATTGTGGATCGGGGAATGTAATCCAAATTTCATTTACCTCCTCCTTTGAAAAATACTGAATGGCCTGTTCTATTTGTGTTCGTACAAATGCTACATTTTTAATTCCCTCTTTATTAGCAATACTGGCACCTTTCCAAATACGATTGCCTTTAACATCTAATCCTAAAAAATTTTGATCTGGGAACATGCGTGCTAATCCTACTGCGTATTCGCCACGACCACAAGCCAGCTCCAATGTAAGCGGTTTGACTGGTGTTTGTGTATCACTTTTAACAACCAACAGTTCATCTAATGAAATTGGGTAGGGGCCTGTGGCTAGGTTTTCAAAAAACGAATTCCATTTGCCTGGCATGCCTTGGGGGTATTCCAATACATTCTCGTATTCCTTGATCGCTGCAAACTTGATTAATTTTTTCTGCCCCATGCCACAAATATACTTCCTAGAAAGGATTCTAAAGGATTTATCCCAGCATTTATTTTTTATTATCTACCTATTTACACGTACATTTATATATAAAATTACACGTGTAATGAAAACAAAATTAACCCTAGTCATGGATGATGCCGTGATTTACAATGCAAAAAAATATGCCAAGAAAAGTGATACTAGTTTATCCTCATTGGTAGAGAATTATTTAAAGGCTGTGGCCAGTGAAAAATCAAAAAATAATATAAAGGGAAGCCCCAAAAAGTTAAATAGTGTAATTGAAAAATATAGAGGTATAATAAGTTTGCCTGCAGACTATGATTATAAAAAGGAGATTGGCAACTACTTATTAGAAAAATATAATAAACTAAAATGAAACATATATTTTTAGATACCAATATCATCATTGATATTTTTGCAGCGCGCGCACCATTTGATATTAGCGCCATTGAATTATATAGATTAGCGAAAGAAAATAAAATTAAAATTTATATTTCAGCTACATCTTACACCACTATTTATTATATACTTCGTATAAATAAAATAGCCCATAATAAATGTTTGGTAATCATTCAAGATTTATTAAAATGCACTGCTATCATTGCAACTGATCAACCTGTCATCAATAAAGCGGTAAATTCCGGGTTCGATGATTTTGAAGATGGTGTACAATATATTTCAGCTAAATCAACACCTAAGATAAGTCTTATTGTTTCAAGGGATAAGAAAGGGTTTAAAAAAAGTACTATTCCTGTAATGGATGCGGTTCAAGCTTTAGTGATAATCTAACCGATTTATGGACCATACAAAGTATTACCAATGTTAAAGGCAAAGGAGAAACCGTGATTGTTAAGGTTCCTTTTAAAAAATAGCCTTGAAGCTTGATTTAAAGGCTATTTACTTATTATTCGTGCTTTTGCGTTTCGAACATAATCTTTTCAGCGATTTCCAGTGATGCTTTTTAGTGGGTCCCATTGTTTTTAGCAGTTTCCTGTGCTTTTCAGTCCTTGTCTGCACTTTTTTTAAAAAATCTACGAAAACGATATAGTAAAAATTAAAAATTCATATAAATTATTATATGTATTTATTATAACATTTAGTTTATTGTCTATCAATATATTATAGAACATATTCTATAATATCCCGATTATTTATATATATCCGTATTATTTAATGTAAATATAATACAGAAGGAAATGCTCCCTTCGGTTTTGCAGAAAGCGGGTTGATTACAGCTAATTTGATAATTTTATACATACGATTAATTTTTTAAAACAATTTCGAAAACAATTGCTGCTATGAAATCGATTAAACTACTTGCTATAATTATTCCTTTGTTCTTTTTGACTGTACTTGTACAGGCGCAAAATAAAGAAATCAAAGGTAAAATATCTGACCAAGCCACTGGCTTACCTTTAAGTGGTGCTTCTGTATTATCTAATAGTAAAACAGGAGTAGCTACCAAAGACGACGGTACATTTACCATTTCTGTTGGAAATGATGTTAAGTCACTTAAAGTTAGTTTTGTAGGCTACGTTACCCAAAATATTACCATTAACGGAAGAAAAGTAATTAATGTTACTTTAAACCCAGAAGTGAATCAACAAAACGATGTTGTCGTTATTGGTTATGGTACTCAGAAAAAATCAAGCTTAACGGGGGCCATCTCAAAATTCAAAAATGAAAAGTTAGATGAAGCACCTGTATCAAGAGTTGACCAAGCCTTACAAGGTAAAATTGCAGGTTTAAACATTCAAAATACTTCCTCTGAGTCAGGAGCAGCGCCAAAAATAAGCATTCGTGGAATTAGCTCGCTTAATGCTGGCGCAAGTCCATTAATTGTTATTGATGGTTTACCAGTTCCTGATGGTTTGTCTTTTTTAAATCCTGCGGATGTTGAATCTATTGAGGTTTTAAAAGATGCGGCATCAGCAGCGATCTATGGATCAAGAGGTGCGAGTGGTGTTATTATGGTGACAACAAAAAAAGGAACCACGAGTAAACCAAAGTATACTTTTAAATATTCAGCAGGTCAAAAAAAGGCTTACACACGTTACGATATAATGACAACGGAAGAATATGTAGGTATGTTATTTAACGAAATGAAATTAAGATCAACCGATCCAACGGTGCTTCAATCTACCAACACAGTGGTTGATGGAGATAGGGCTTCTTATATCATTGAAAATGAAATAAGAAATGGGGAATCAACTGATTGGCAATCCCAATCCTTAAGAGCAGGTAAATTCACCAACGTTCAATTAGGTGCAACAGGTGGAAGTAAAGATGTTAGATATTATGTTTCTGGAGGATATCAGAATGATGAGGGAATGATGAATAAAAGTAATTATGAAAAATTCAATGTCAGAACTAAAGTAGATATTGATTTAAGTAATAAGGTGAAATTGAGCATTAACTTAAACCCTTCCTTTGCTAAAAAATTATCTCCTTCTCAAAACTTTACCAATTTTTGGAGAGCCCCAACATGGTTACCAGTATATCATAATGCTGCCTCTGCTGCATTGGTTAATACCAATCCGCAATACGCTGGTATTTTGGCTGGTGATTTTGCCCATCCGCGTCACTTTTCTGGTTTAAAATATACAGGCACCATGCCAGATGGTACTTCATGGACTTCCCTTACCACTGCAAATCCAAGTGGTTCAGCACAACAAAATCCATTTTCAGATGTAACTAGATCAGATATTTCAATGATGGAATACAGATTGCAATCCTCTGCTGAATTAAGCATTGAATTAGCAAAAGGACTTATTTTTAAAACGGTTGGATCTACTTTAATGAACTATGCGAATGGCTTAAGTTTTTATGAAAGAGATTATAACAGTGAGGGTTCTAATAATATAGGGGTATTCACCAATAACAAATACACTGATTTATTATCAGAGAATACATTGAACTATAAGAAGTCAGTTAAAAAGAGTGACATTGCTGTTTTAGCTGGATTTACTTCGCAAACAACTAAAGTTCAAAATCAAAGAACAACAGGTAATGATTTTCCAAGTGATGATATTAGAACATTAAATAGTGCAGCGCAATTAGACAAAACGGGAACCACTGGAACTAATAATCAAATTGGCTTGTTATCCTATTTAGGTCGTATTAACTATGCGTATGATGATAAATATTTATTATCAGTTAGTTATAGAACAGATGGTAGCTCCTATTTTGCACAAGGAAAAAAATGGGGTAGTTTCCCTTCCATTTCTGGCGGTTGGGTGTTAAGCAAGGAAAAATTATTGAGCGGCATTAGCTGGTTAAGTAATTTAAAAGTGCGTTCAAGTTATGGTCAATCTGGTAATAACCGTATTGTTGATTTCGCCTTTTTAGATTTATTATATGGCGCTAACTATACCTATGGTTCTGGTACAGGTGTTTCCTCACCAGGCTTGGTAAGTTCATCTGACTATCTTTCTAATCCTAATATTACTTGGGAAACCACCAATCAAAATAACTATGGTATTGACCTTTCTTTATTCAGAAATAGAGTAGGCATTACTTTAGATATGTATAGATCTACCACTGATAAATTGTTATTACAACAATCAGCAATGGCATTTACGGGTGTACCGCAGTTTTGGAATAACTTAGGAAGTTTGGAAAACAAAGGATTTGAACTTGAATTGACTACAAAAAATATTCAAGGTGAAAAATTAAGTTGGACTACTTCAGCTAACATATCACGCAATCGAAATAAGATTTTAAAATTGGGTACGGAAGCCTTCTTGTTAAATCAAGGAGAGCGTACTGAAGTATACAGAAATAAAGTGGGCGATCCGTTAGTGGTTTTTTATGGTTTTAAAACGGATGGTGTTTGGGTATCACAAGAACAAATTACAGCCTCAGGTTTAACATCATCATTGTCTAGCATTTTAGTTCCCGGCGGATTAAAAATAGTGGATGTGAATCGTGATGGAAAATTAGATAATAATGACAGAACTGACTTAGGCAACCCCTATCCTGATTTTAACTGGGGTATTACAAATAATTTTAAATACAAAAACATTGACCTTAGCTTTTTATTACAAGGCGTACAAGGAGGTAAGGTAATTAATGGTGATCCTAATTATAATGAGTCTAGAAGAACGATTAAAATATATAGTCAAAATAGATGGGTAAGTGCTGCGAATCCAGGGGACAGTAAAACGCCGTTTTCAACCAACGGTTATAACTGGATGCTTACAGATTATGTGATTGAAAATGGATCCTACTTCGCTTTGAGAGAAGTTAACTTAGGTTACACATTACCAACTTCATCTATTAAAAAATTGAAAATTTCTTCCATGCGTTTTTACTTATCGGCTCAAAACTTATATTTCCATACAGCGAAAGGATATAGAAGTTTAAATCCAGAAGGAAGATCTAACAATGGACCTTATTCCTCTGTATTAGTGGATGGATATCAAAGAGGGGCATTCCCAATTCCTCAAACCATTACAGCTGGAATTGATATTAATTTTTAATTCTTAAACGTAAAAAGAAAAAATATTTTATATGAAAAACATAATTAAATTATTTGTACTTGCGTCATTTTTCTTTGCATCTTGCGAAAAAAATATTGATTTGTATCCGCAGTCAAACATTACTACTGAAAATTTTTATACAACAAACGCTGAAATTCAAATTGCATTAAGCGGTTGTTATAATGGTTTAAGAGAACCATTATTAGAGGAGTGGAAATTATCCGAACTTAGAAGCGACAATACAATTATGTATAGCTCTAATAGTAAGTCAGTTCCCAATCGTGATTTAAGTGATTTGGATTTATTTATTCCAAATACATCACATCAGGCAATATATAACTATTGGATTTCGAATTATTTTAATATTCGTAATCTTAATGTTATTTTAAATGGCTTAAATGTAAATTATAAACCAGAGACTGGAGCGCTAGTTTCAGAAACCACTGCTGTTAAAATAACTGATGCTGAAAAAAAGGTAGCTGCTTCAGAGGCTGCAACTTTAAGAGCATATCATTATTTTAATTTAGTACGTTTATTTGGCGGCGTATTTTTAGTTCATGAGCCAGCAGATCCGTTTCAAGCTACAAGTATGAATCGCTCTACTGTTGCTGACATTTATAAATTAATTATTGCAGATTTGCAATTTGCTGCTGCTAATGGAAATTCCCTAAAGTATGCATCAATTCCACCAACAAGTTTGGGTAAAACGAATGCTTGGACTGCAAAAGCTTTATTAGCAAAAGTGTATTTAACCCTAAATCGCAAAGCTGATGCGATACCCGTATTAACTGATATCATTGCCAATAGCGGTTATGGTTTAAACACTTTATACGCAGATAACTTTACGGTGACTAGTGAAATGAGCAAAGAAATTATGTTTGCTGTAAGATACAAGGCAGGTGGAATTGGACAGGGTTCTCCTTTTCCAAATTTATTTGCGCCAGAATTAAGTGGTATTGCCATTATTAATGGTGATGGCGCTGGTCAAAATGCACCATGTGCTGAATTAAATTCAGTTTATAATGTATTAGACAATCGTAATGCAGTAAGCATCGGTGTATATGGTAAAGCACTTAATAACTTATATCCAAAAAAATTAGTTACCCCAGTTTCAATTAAAGGAGATGGTGAAAGTGATTGGAATGTAATTAGATATCCAGATGTATTATTAATGTTAGCTGAAGCACAAGGAAATAGTGCTGCAAGTATCGCGTTAATCAATCAAACTAGGGTAAGGGCAGGTTTGCCAGCCTTGACTACTGCAGCTGTTACGACTACTGCACAATTTGAAAAAGAATTAGCAACTGAAAGAAGATTGGAATTTGCTTTTGAAAATGTAAGATGGTATGATATGCTACGTTATAGTACAACCATGCCAAGTTTGGATGCAGTAACTACTATAAAAGCAAATTTTAGTGCAATGTGGACCATCCATTATAGTAAATATCCTTCTCCTCCACCTTTAGCTACAATTCAAGGGTACATTACAAAAGATAAATTATTACTACCAATTCCACAACGTGAAATTGATAATAATACCAAATTAGTTATTCCACAAAATCCGGGCTACTAAATTTAAAAATACTTAACTAATGTTTCAACCTTAATTTTTAAGGTTGAAACATTTTCTTTTTAACGATAGTAAACCAACTTGCTTTTATAGTGTCAAAATGTTATTATGAATAAACCAATTTTTATTTTTTAATGAGAAAATTATTCATATTAATAAGCTGCTCTTTTTTGTTTTCACAACCGATGAAGGCACAGCCCATTTTATTTAAAAAGCTGGGCGAATTACTATCTAAAGAAATTTTAATTAAGGCGAATGAGGATTTAAAATCAAAACCCATCACTGTTACTTCATATCAAAGTGAACGATCGGCTGGCGGGGTACATGATTTTTTTTCAGAAGCTGATTATTGGTGGCCTGATGCACTAAATCCATCGGGTCCTTATATTCAAAAGGACGGTCAAACAAATCCAGCTAATTTTTCCGAACATCGTCTTGCCATGATTCGCTTTAGTCAAATGGTGGGCAATTTAACATCTGCCTATCTTTTAACCAATGATAACAAATATGCTATTAAAGCGATTCAACATTGTAAAGCATGGTTCGTGGATACTGCAACCAAAATGACCCCTTCTTTATTATATGCACAAGCTATCAAAGGAAAGGTAACGGGTAGGGGCGTTGGGATCATTGATATGATTCAAATGATGGAAGTTGCTCAAAGTATCATGGTTTTAGAAAAGCAACATGCAATTAAAACTGAGGACTTAATTGAAATAAAAAAATGGTTTCATCAATATTTACAATGGGTGAACACACATCCTTATGGTATTGATGAAAGAGAAGCGAAAAATAATCATGGTACTTGTTGGACGATGCAAGTAGCTGTTTTTGCTAAGTTAGTTAATGACAAAACGCTACTTAATTATTGTGATAACCGCTTTAAAACCCTACTACTTCCCGCGCAAATGGATCCAAATGGCAGTTTCCCCTTGGAACTAAAGCGGACCAAGCCTTACGGGTATTCGCTATTTAATCTAGATGCCATGTTTACTTTAGCGCAAGTGTTATCTACCAAAGAAAATAATTTGTGGGAATTTAAAACCGCCAATGGAGTAAGTTTGAAAAAGGGCATTGATTTTTTATATCCCTTTGTTGCAAATAAAAATAGTTGGACCCTGCCTAAGGATATCATGTATTGGGAAAACTGGCCTGTTGCTCATCCTTTTTTACTATTTGGCTATACAGCCTACGGTAATCAAGATTGGCTAACCACTTGGTCAAACTTGGAACACTTTCCTACGACCGCTGAAGTCATCAGAAATTTACCAATAAGAAATCCACTCCTTTGGATTACTAATAATTAAATATTTAATTTTAACCATGAATAATAATATAATGAAAAAAGCAATTCTGTTTTTAATTTTAGTTTTTGCGATGAGCAGTACGATTTCCTATGCGCAAAAAAGTAGCAAACCCAATATTTTATTTATTGCTATTGATGATTTAAAGCCCGAACTTGGTGCGTATGGCAATAAGATGGTGAAGACACCCAATATTGATCGTCTTGCTAAAATGAGCACAGTGTTCATGAGCAATTATTGTCAACAAGCAGTTTGCGGACCTACACGTGCAAGTTTGATGACCGGTATGCGTCCTGACCATACAAAAATCTGGGATTTAAAAACACAAATGCGTGATATGAATCCGGATATCTTAACCTTACCACAATACCTTATTTCACAAGGATACAATACAGTGGGCACTGGTAAAATATACCATCCAAGTAGTGCTATCAAGCAAATTGATCCTGTTTCATGGAACCAACCTTACTTAATGCCTGAGGCAGCTGATTTTGCCAATGGATTGGGTTTCCCTGCCAATAAGCAATACCAAAAGCCTGAAAATAAGGCGATGTTCTTAGTAAAAAGAGAAAGAGTAAAACGTGACAATGATGATGAAGAGCCTACCAGCATTAAAGGGCCTTCTATTGAATGTATTGATGTTCCAGATGATGCCTATGAAGATGGTGTTATTGCATTGCTTGCGAAAAAAGAAATGGTGAAATTATCAAAAAATGAAAAGCCCTTTTTTATGGCGGTTGGTTTTCATAAACCACACTTACCGTTCGTAGCCCCTAAAAAATATTGGGATATGTATGATCGTGCGAGTATGCCTTTGGCTGAATTTCGTGAGCACGCAAAAGATGCACCAGAAATTGCGTATCATAAGTCAGGAGAATTAAGAAATTATATTGACATTCCTGAGTTCGCTACTTACAATCAACCTGGCGCACATGTTTATTTAAAAGAGGAAAAACAAAAGGAATTAATTCATGGCTACCTTGCTGCGGTTTCCTATACAGATGCGCAAATTGGTATTTTATTGAATACATTAGATTCACTAGGCACTTTAAAAAATACAATAGTGGTGTTATGGGGTGATCATGGCTGGCATTTAGGAGATCATGACCTTTGGGAAAAACATACCAACCTAGAACAAGCCACACGTGCACCATTAATCATTGCTGGCCCAGGTATCAAAGCGGGTAAGTCTAATTCATTGTCGGAGCACATCGATATTTTTCCAACCATTTGTGATTTAGCTGGTCTTGCAATTCCTTCCCAACTGCAGGGTAAAAGTTTAAAGCCAATTATGCAAAATAATGCGGCATCTGTAAAAGAGTTTTCAATAAGTCAATATCCTAGGAGATTAAGTAAGGATGATGTAAAGAAAGCAGGATATACCAGTGTAAACATGATGGGGTATAGCTTAAGAACAGGCAAGTATCGTTTCACCATTTGGATGAATAACTTTACCACTAAAGATGCATTTAGTAATGAAAAGGTTTTTGCAAAAGAATTATATGATTATTCTAAAGATCCTTTAGAAAAGGTGAATGTTTATAATGATAAAAATTATGCAAATACTGCAAAAGAAATGTATAATAAAATGATCACCTTTTTTAAATCACAAGAGGGGAAGTAATAATTTCTAAAAATCAATTGCCATGAAATATATTAAAATAGTATTTATAGCTGTATTATTTTACACAAGCCCATCGCTTGCGCAAAAATCAACTAAGCCTAATATTTTATTTATAGCAATTGATGATTTAAAGCCCATCATTGGGGCCTATGGTAATACATTTATTAAAACACCTAATATTGATCGTCTTGCAAAAAGAGGTACTACTTTTTTAAATAACTATTGCCAACAAGCGGTTTGTGGGCCTACCCGCGCAAGTTTGTTAACGGGTATGCGTCCTGATATCACACAAATTTGGGATTTAAAAACCCAATTACGTGATGTAAGTCCGTCCATTGTTACTTTACCGCAATACTTGATTACCCAAGGGTATTCAACACAAGGCATTGGTAAGGTTTTTGATCCTAGAAATGTGGACAAAGAAATTGACAAAGTTTCTTGGAGTGTTCCGTATCATAAAACCAATAATAAATATTACGATCCAGCATTTGGAGAACCTGCGCAAGGCAGATTTCAATTGCCGGAAACAAAATTGTTATCTGAAAAATATATTAAAGAGGCATTGGCAAAAGGGATGACCAAGACGGAAGCCAATAATGAAGCGAATATTAAAATACGTCCAACAACTGAAGGTATTGATGTTCCAGATAATGCTTATAATGATGGTGCTAATATTTTACAAGCAAAAGATATCTTAGCACAGTTAAGTAAAAAACAAGACCCCTTCTTTTTTGCTGTTGGTATCGCAAAGCCGCATTTGCCTTTTATAGCACCCAAAAAATATTGGGATTTATATAAAAGAGCAGATATTGTTTTAGAACCTTTTCAAGAGCAAAACACAAATCCAATTTCAGTAGCTTATCATAATGCTGGAGAAATAAGAGCGTATACCGATATCCCAGCTGATATTGCAGCGACCCAACAAAAAGGTTTTGGACTCGCGCTATCCACTGAAAAACAAAAAGAATTGATCCATGGCTATTATGCTGCTATCTCCTATACAGATGCACTTGTAGGACAATTATTGAATACGATTGATTCATTAGGCTTAGCTTCAAATACAATCATCGTTTTATGGGGCGATCATGGTTGGCATTTGGGTGACCATAATATTTGGTGTAAGCATAGTAATTTTGAACAAGCAACACATGCGCCACTTATTATTTCATCACCAGGAATTGCAGCCAATAAAACAAATTCATTATCGGAGC
>Ga0209443_1002027_pt1 | contig 12233 bp, 12 predicted proteins | sample LauGreBMM110DCMD_2_FD_187571 | JGI IMG/M metagenome (GOLD analysis project Ga0209443, IMG submission 187571) | Freshwater lake microbial communities from Lake Michigan, USA - Su13.BD.MM110.DCMD (SPAdes) (version 2) | ecosystem: Environmental > Aquatic > Freshwater > Lake | place: Lake Michigan... | reverse complement strand
AATCATTTTTTGTTTTAGAAATATATAAAACAATTGTATGATAATCTGATTTTGCAACATCTTTTGGATAAAGATTTATAATATGAACTATTTCAGCATTTAATTTAGCTTCTTTTTCATATTTGTTTTTAAATCCATTTTCCCATAGCGTCATTATTTTTTTTGGATTTAAACTCTCTTCTGAATCATCATTGTCTGATTCGTAAACTGATTTATCATCTTTTGCAATATTCCATGTTTTTAGGCCATTAGAAACCACAGTATTTTCTCCATAATTTGCAAAGTATTTATCACCTTTTACCCATCCTTTTCCTATAGTATTATCATTTTGTCCGCTTGTTGTATTTTTTATAAGTGCCGAAAATTCAACATAAAAAGTCTTGTAACTTTTCATTTTTAATGATAATTTATCTAAAATAGCTTGAGATTTGGTATCTTGAGCGTATAAATTGGCAGAAAGAAATACGATTAGAAATGAAAAAAGTAATCTCATAAATTTATTTTGGTTGCAAATATCTTAAATTAAAATAAATAAACATAATTAGATTTTTAAAAGAATTTAAAATTGTTTAATCGCAAATTCTGCCCTTGTGTTTTTCATTGTGGAAATGTGCATCTAATTCTTTAAATTCTTTTAATAATTCAGGTGATGGTTGTTTTGCTTGAAGTTTAGATAAATCTGGTTGTCCTGCATCAATCCATGCCGTCAACCAAACTGATCCAATTGCACATATAGCAGCTCTCATTCTTCGTTCTACCATTCCATTTAACCGTTGATGGTATAAGGCACAAAATTCTTTTGAATAAACTGAAACTGTTGTATTTCCTCGTTGTTCAAAACTATATTTTTGGTCAGATGGAAACTCGATACTTAGTTCTTTTTCTATTCGTAATACAGAATCCAATGCAAGATGTGAGCCTTCAATGGCATTCCAAGTAAAATCAAGAAGTTTTGGAATGTATATCCCTTTTCCAACAAAATAGTCGTAATTCTCTGCGTTTATTTCAACCAAGCGACTTTCCCACAACCCATGAATTCCACGTTGACCGGTAAATTGCCCGTTGTAGTTTTCTGTAGTGTGAAGAGGAACATGAGCATCAGCGATGTAATGACCAATGTCAGAAGAGTATTTTAAAATTAAATCCACATTTTTATTTTCAAAAGCAAACTGCAATTTATTTTTCATAGATTGAATATGCCAAGGAACAATGCCATATGCTTGTAAGGTGTCTTCAGTAAATTTCTCCACAGCATCTTTCCATTTTCTAGGAACATTAATGAAAGGATTTTCTCCAGCTTTGTAATAATGATCAAGATCAATGTAATGACATTGCGCTTCTCCTTCAACGGCATAACGGCGTTTGTCGGGGTCAACTGCATGTTCAGTTAAAAATTCAATGTGCTCTTTGTAAAACCCAAACATTTCCGGGGGCAAGGTAAAAACAGCAATGCGATTGATGCGCTTATGCCCAAAAAAGCCCCATTTTTTTTCTAGTTTATCTTTTGTTGAATCAGTTCCTGAAACTAGAAACAGAAAAGTCATAACATAAAAAATAATTCTTTTCATTTGTTTTCTAAATTCCATTAGTTAAAATTAATTTTCTTTTAAGTGTGTTTCTACATGTTGAAAAGAGATTTTCCTATGTAGTATTTCATCACGGTAATATGAATCCGTTTTTTTCTTTATTTTCTGTTTTTTGGTGTATCCAAATGTCAACACATTGGCTGTTTTATCTTTAAAATTTAAGCTTGGGAGATAATCAACTTTAATTCTTTCAATTTTTTTGAATGTGGAGTTTATATCTTCAGATAAATCCATTTGTAAAATTTGTAAGCGTATTTCTTCGCATCTTAAATCAAATTGCTTAAGATAAGCTAAATCAATTTTTTTTGATTTTAGCATTCTTTTTGATTGAAATTCAATGTCTTTAAAAGAATTTAGTAATTCAATTATCGTCATATGCTTTGTGAATTAATTTGATATTATTTTTTAAAAACGTATGAAATTTTTTGATCCCACCCGTTTAAAGACAAGTAAATTTCGCTTCCTTCTTCTTGTTTGTATGCTAATTCACTCAAATCAATTATAAGTTCTTCGATGATAAGTTTTTTACAAGCATCACCATTAGCAAAGTGAAAGAGTTCAACAGATCTTATAGGCGGAAGCGATTTAGAAATTGATGAATCACCAGTAATTTTAAAATTATGTTTTTCACAACCTCCAGAATAGGATACATTTAATTGAAGTTGGTTTTTAATAATTTTAGCATCTAAAATTTTAATCGGATCAGAGCCATTTTCTTTTTTTAACAGATAGGAAGAATAATTAACAAGGGTGGCTTTTAAAGTAGTGTCAGTAAGTTGTTTCTTACTTAAAATACAGCGTTGATTGTTTTTTTGGGTTTTACATGAAAAAATGAATACCAGAAAAAATAATAGAACTGTAAATTTCATTTAAAAGTTTTTTAATAATCAATCAAAAATACGACCAATTTTGCATCTAAGGTTAAAAAGCAATAACTTTTTAATTTTGATTAATATAAATGGGATTAATTTGCCTTTTTTGCCGAAAACAATCATACTTTTGTGCTCACATGAAAACTAAAACGTTAAAAAAAAATAAGGTAAATGTTGTAACATTAGGATGTTCCAAAAATATTTTTGATTCTGAAGTGTTAATGGCTCAATTAAAAGCAAATAATTTTGATGTTGAGCATGAATCAAAAGAAGATGATGCAGAAATTGTCATTATAAATACTTGTGGATTTATAGACAATGCGAAGCAAGAATCGATTGATACAATTCTTCGTTATGCGGCCGCAAAAAAGGAGGGATTAGTCGATAAGGTCTATGTTACAGGCTGTCTTTCAGAACGCTATCGCGATGATTTAGAAAAAGAAATTCCTGAAGTAGATGCTTTCTTTGGAACAAGAGAATTACCCCGTTTATTAAAAACGTTGAAGGCAGATTACAAGCATGAATTAGTTGGCGAACGTTTATTGACAACTCCAAATCACTATGCATATTTTAAAATTGCTGAAGGTTGCGATCGTCCTTGTTCTTTTTGTGCAATTCCGATAATGCGAGGTAAGCATTTGTCAACACCAATTGAAGATCTGGTCTTGCAAGCAAAAAGTCTTGCAGCAAAAGGAGTAAAAGAATTGATGTTAATTGCTCAGGATTTAACCTACTATGGTTTAGATATCTATAAAAAACGCGCCCTTTCGGAATTATTGAAGCATCTTTCTGATGTTGAAGGAATTGAATGGATTCGATTGCACTATGCTTTTCCAACTGGCTTTCCAATGGATGTTTTGGATGTAATGAATGAAAGAAGTAATATCTGCAAGTATTTGGATATGCCTTTGCAACATGGTTCTACTAAAATATTACAAGCCATGCGCCGAGGTACAACAAGAGAAAAGACAGAAGAGCTAATCGCAACGATTCGATCAAAAGTCCCTGGTATTGCATTAAGAACGACATTGATTGCTGGTTATCCTGGAGAGACAGAAGCGGATTTTCAAGAAATGTACGATTGGGTTGAGAGAAGTCGCTTTGATAGACTTGGAATTTTCACCTATTCTCACGAAGAAAACACACATGCTTTTGAGTTTAAAGATAATGTGTCGCCGAAATTAAAAAAGAAGCGAGCTGATTTAATAATGGATTTACAAGCGGGAATTAGTTATGATTTGAATCAACAAAAAGTAAATAAATCTTTTAAGGTTTTGTTTGATCGTGCCGAAGGAGATTATTTTATTGGTCGCACAGAATTTGATTCACCTGAAGTTGACAATGAAGTTTTAGTGAAAAAAGATAAAACCTATGTTCGAATAGGAGATTTTTCAAATGTGCTAATTCAAAGTGCTGATCATTATGATTTGTATGGTGATTTAATTTCTGAATAGCCTTTAAATAATTCTTTTATCTATTCACTTCTTGTTTCAGAATTATAAAAAAGTAGAGGATAATTAATATCATCTTAAACATTATCTTTGGTTTATTGTTATTATTTTAAATCAAGAAAAAATGTTAAAAAATTTTACTATTTCTGACAAACTACTTTTTGTAGCTGCTCTTCTTTCACTTTTGTATTCTGAGTCTTTGTATTTTCAAAACCAAGTTTATGAAGCAATTTTTATTGGTATTTGGGTACCTTCAATATTAGCTTTCGGAATCTATTTAAGGATTATTAATAATTCAAAAAATGGTTAATTTTATCCCGTATTTTGCTGGTTTTATAACTGTTCTTTTTGGAATAGCTTTTGGCTTATCGCTAATTAATGCTAACAAGAAGGATAAAAAATAATTCTTTAAATCACAAATTCTTTTTTTACCTAATTTCTTTGGTATATCTTATCTCTAGACAATTTACTTTGTCAACACTATTTTAATTGTTCCCCCTTCATTCTTTAGTAAATAAAGACCTGCTGGAAAATCCATTCTTAATTCACTGATAGATTCTGGAATAGTGCATATCAAATTTCCCTGAAGATCATATAAATTATATTTTTTGGAGGATGGTAAATTTAGCAGATCACCACATGCTAAAATCGTTGGATACACCTTGTATTTCTCTATTTCAGTATTTAATACTGAAACAGTTGAAAGATAACAACCAGAAAATTCTGAGCCACAATTATTATAAGCAAAAACCCCATATTCTCCGCCAACATTTGGTACAAAAATCGTGTCAGTAGCGCCATCAAAATCAATTAGTTCAGGACAAATTACCCACTGATAATTTACACCACTTTGAATTGACGAAGGTAAAATAGAAAACTGATTGCCATTGGAAACACTTATTATAGGGGTCATAGGAGCGTTTTCTATTATTAGATTTAAATTAGCTAGTGAATCACACCCTCCACTATTTAAAAACTCTGCAGTATATGTGCCACTTGTTGTAAGTGTATCTCCATTCCAAATATAAGATTCACAAGCAGTTTGATTGATTGTTGAGGATGAATTGGATGAAACAGTTATCACACTATTTGCTGTTGCACTAGCTCCATTTTCAGTTGCGGTGCAAGTGTAAGTTGTGGTAATTATTGGACTTACAGTTATACTCGCTGTGGTTTGCCCTCCAGGACTCCATAAATAACTTACTCCTGCGGTCGAGTTGGCTGTTAAGGTTGTAGACGAGCCCGAGCAAATTGTACTATTGCTTGTAGAAATAGTTAGAGTAGGAGCGACTGCAGTGAAAGTAGCATTCACAACACCACGGTTTGTAACGCCGTGACCCGAATAAGTAAAAGAGTTTGAACTTCCCCGAGCCCATATTAAAGAAAGGGTGCCATTTGCAGCAGTGAATGCATAATCATTGGCATCTCCTGTATTTAATGCACGAGTTGCTATTATGGTTCTAACTCCAGCAGCCACCTGATCTGATGTGATGGTCCAATTTTGTTGTGCGTCTGTAACTGGTGCAGCATTACCCGTTAATTTAGCATCGAAATTAGTTAATGCACCTGCAGAATGAATACCAACAACATCTGTTCCATTAGCCATATTTACTGCACCAAATCCAAGGGCAAACCACCTTGATGATGGCCCAGTTATGGTCATGGTTACGTTTGTACTAATATCAAGTTTGACAGACATTGTTAAACCTGCAGTCGAGGATAAATTGACAACACCTGTTGTGAATGTCTGCGAAAAAGACCATTGAGAAAATACAATTAGAAATAAGAGGAGTGATTTATTTTTCATATGCTTCAAAAAGTTTAGTTAATTGTTCGTCTTTATAGAATAGTAGTAAATCTTTTAGGTTTTGTCCTTGTGAATTTAGATTATCAGTTTTGGCGCCATATTTTAGTAGCATAGAAATAACAGAATACCGTCTCAAACTCATAGCAAAGTTTAAAGGAGATCCAAATTGACTAAATTGACAGGTATCATTAGGAGAATATCCTTTTTCCAAAATATAATTTAAAATTTCTAAATTATCTTTAAAAATCAAGCCAAAAATTGCAGTCCCTTCTGAAGTACAAAACCCAACATCAGCTCCTTTTTCCATCAACAATTTTGCAACCGCATTATTTCCTCTATAACAAGCTAAAATAAAAGGAGTAATGCCTTGTTCTGATAATGCATTTAAATCACTTGGAGTTTTTTTTAAATGCTCCTCCATTGATAAAACACTTCCAGTTCTGGCAAGATCATGTATGGATTGAGAATACCCGATTTGAGACACTAAAAAAATGCTAAGAAAGAATTGAATAATAAACAATGACTTCATAAAATTATGATTTAACTGGATATTTAACAAGCCAAAGTTAGAAAAATTTTAAATCTTAATTAAAAAATACACAAGCTATTTTTCTTTAAAAATGCTGAATTTCAATAATAATTGAACATTTTCACTTAATATTATGTTTGAAAAATACAAAATATATGTTAACCTTGCAATTAGTTTGTAGTTTTAAACTCTTAATGTTAAAACTGTTTTTACCCTTTTAAAACTTATACTCATATATTTGTAAATTAAAAAACATGAAAAATTACAATTTTTTTATTTTAATATCACTTCTTTTAAACTTTAATTATTATTCACAAACCAATATTAATATAGGTTCTACAACAGTTGAGGTAGACACTATTTATACTGGTTTAGATATTCCTTGGGAAATTATCTATGGAGAAGATGGCCACATATGGACTACCGAAAGGAAAGGAATTATTAGTCGTATAGACCCTGTTACTAAGACAAAAACGGTTATTTTAAACATCGTTTCTTCTGTATACCAAAACTCCGAATCAGGATTATTAGGCATGGTTCTTCACCCAAATTTTTCGACAACTCCTGAAGTTTTTATTGCCTATACCTACGGTACCTTTTCAAATTTAAAGGAGAAATTAGTAAAGTATACCTACGACGGAACAAGTTTAGTGAGTCCGGTTATTATTTTGGATAATATTGTTGGTAACACTACACACAATGGGTCACGCCTCATTATTTTAGCAGACAACACCCTCTTGTTTTCAACAGGTGACGCTCAAAATACAGCCTTTCCTCAAGACATAAATGAATTGAACGGGAAATTGTTGAGGATCAACCTAGACGGTAGCATTCCAAGTGATAACCCTATCGCCGGTAACTCTTTATACTCCAGAGGGCACCGCAACGTACAAGGATTACTACTTCATCCAAATGGGAAAATATATATGTCAGAGCACGGAGCTTCTACTGATGACGAGTTCCAAATTGCTGAGATGGGAAAAAATTACGGTTGGCCAAATGTGGAAGGATTCTGTAATTTTTCTAGTGAACAGACATTTTGTGAAGCCAATGATGTAAAAGAACCCCTTATTGTGTGGACACCGACGATAGCGCCTTCCGACTTGGTTTTTTACGAAAACCCCGCATTTCCAGAGTTCCATAACAAAATATTGATGAGCGTCTTAAAAGATAAAAAAATCATTGCGCTCACGATGAATACCGATGGTACTTCAGTGCTTAGCCAGACACATTACCTTACGAATCAATTTGGACGTTTACGGGATCTTTGTATCGGTGCTGAAAAAGAAATTTATCTTGCAACTAATGGGTCATCTTGGTCTAATACCAGTCCCAATACGCACAGCATCATCGTTATACGTCCTCCTAATAGTGGTGTGGGGATTGGTGACAACGGGAGTAATGACTTCACTGTATATCCCAACCCCTTTGAAAATGCGTTCACAGTAGATTTTCCTGCACATTTAGTGGGTAATGAATTCAGTTTAATTGATTTGATGGGAAGAACTATTTCATCTTCTACTATTACAGAACAATCAATAACTGTTGATGCTGGCGACCTAAAAAAAGGAATTTATACAATAAGTGTAACGATGATAAATGGAAGCCGTCTATCTAAAAAGTTAATTAAATAGAGTTTTAATTATGCTATTTTTTTATGGTATTTTAAATACTTTTTTCCTTTAAATTTTTGATTTATTTGATCAATTATATTTAATAATATAAAAAATATGGCGACAAATTCTTTTATTATAACTTATGTTACAGATTAATCACCTTATTATAATACAACATATAGCTTCTTCGACCATACCACTTTTTTTAATATCGAAATAAATTACAATGGGTTTGAAAGAAAACAACACTTTAGTCTATACCGCAACAAAACGGATGCTCATTATTAAATAATTAAATTTCATATGAAAAAAAACAGCTTATTTATATCCTTCTTATTTCTTTATTCCCTTTATTTTGGGCAATTAAATGGACCAGAAAGCATCGATTTTGACCCCGTTAACAACCGTTATTTGATTGCTAATAAAAACGATGGCAAAATCATGCAGCGAAGTAGTAATGGTACAATTTCGCAATTTATTGGAGGAATTTCTCCAAATCCCTATGGAATTGAAGTTGTTGGTACTACTGTTTATGCTTGTTGTGGCGGAAAGGTTTTAGGCTTTGACTTAACAACGGGCTTACAAGTTTTTTCTGTAAATCTTGGTGCAACATTCTTAAATGGTATTACCCATGACAATTCTGGAAATTTATTTGTAACAGATTTTTCAGCAAAGAAAATTTATAGAATAAATATTGCTACTCAAACTTTTAATCTTTTTGCACAGAATTTAACGCAATCTCCAAATGGGATTATTTATGATGCTCCCAGTAATTCATTGGTGTTTGTAAGTTGGGGTTCTTCCGCAAAAATTAAAAGATGTTCATTAGCAGATTCATCTGTAATTACAATTTTAACAACTTCCTACACGAACATTGATGGAATAGCACGCAAGGCAAACGGTGATTTTTATATTTCTACTTGGGGCACAAATAGCGTGTACAAATACAACAATGACTTTACAACTACTCCAAGTTTGATAGTAAGTGGTCTGAGTAGTCCTGCGGATATTTATTACAATGATTTGACAGATACCTTAGCTATTCCAAATTCTGGAAATAATACCTTGACCTTTGTTGGTCAATCTACAGTATCTCTTTTGGAGCAAAACGTAAGTGAAGTTTCTATTTTTCCAAATCCAAGTACAAATTTCTTGTTTTTGACATCTTCTAAAAACCAAATAGCTCGAATTGAATTAATTAATGAAAGTGGGATTATCAGCGGTATTTACCCTGTTGAAGATTCTTTTGAGGTTAATATAGATGTTAAAAATCTTCAAAAAGGAACCTATTTTGTTCGTCTATATGACAAAAAGCAAATTCTTATTGGGATTGAGCGATTTATGAAAGTAAATTAATTTAGTCGTATCTTTTTCTTGTCTTTTTAATTTAAAATCTACTATTATGAGAAGTAAAGTTCTATTAGCCCCTCTTTATCTATTTTTTCTAAGTTCTAGTTTTGCTCAAACACCAAGTCCTTTTGATCTTAACAAATACATCAGTACAATTTCTATTTCGGATTTAAAAACTCATTTAGAAATTGTAGCTTCTGATGAAATGGAAGGAAGAGACACGGGAACTGAAGGTCAAAAGAAATCTGGGGTTTATCTAATTAACACCTATAAAAACAACGGTATTTCTTTTCCAAAAGGAGCAACTGATTTTTATCAAAAAGTTCCTTCTGCTTTTATGAATTGTTTACCTGATTCAGAAAATATATGGGCATTTATTGAAGGCACTGAAAAACCAGAGGAAATTGTCGTTGTATCTGCTCATTATGATCACATTGGTATAATTGATCGAGAAATTTACAATGGTGCTGATGATGATGGTTCTGGGACAGTCGCTTTATTGGAAATAGCACAGGCATTTCAAGAAGCAAAAAACGATGGGCATGGTCCACAAAACGCTCTATTTTATTCCTTCTTGTAACTGGTGAAGAACATGGTTTGTATGGATCGAGTTACTACACAGAAAACCCATTATTTCCTTTAGCGAATACAATTTCCGATGTAAACATTGATATGATTGGATGTCGTGATAAGTTTCATTTAAAGTCGAATAATTACATCTATTTAATTGGCTCTAATTTCCTTTCTACAGATTTATATAATGTTTGCAGGGATGTTAACAAAAAGTATATAAATATCAAGTTAGATTATAAATACAACAGTCGAAAAGACCCAAATCGTTTTTACTACCGTTCTGATCATTATAATTTTGCAAAGCACAATATCCCTTCCGTTTTTCTTTTTAATGGTGTTCACGACGATTATCACAAAGCTTCAGATGAGGTAGATAAAATAGAATTTGATGCCTTGCAAAAAAGGACTCAATTAGCTTTTGCAATAGCTTGGGAATTGGCAAACATAAAAAATAGGCCTGTTGTTGATAAATCTGAAAAGTAAATCCTTAAAGAACTTAATTTCAAATTACTCTGCATCTGATTTTACTCTCAAAAAAAAAGCCGCTCTTTAGGCGGCTTTTAGCAAACTAAAATGTTTTAGTTTTTAATTATGCGAATAACCTTATTATTATTATTATTATTCTCAGACTTAACATTTAAATAGTAAATCCCTAAGCTTACATTTGAAATATCAATTGATTTTTCAAAAGTGTCTAAGCTTGATTCGTAAATAATTCTACCTGAACCATCAGTAATTACTATTACTCCATCTATAAGAGATGGATTCTTTAATGTAAAGATTCCGTTTGATGGGTTAGGAGCAATAGAAAATAAAACTTCATCTTTCTCATCTAAACTAATAAACCCAACTTCAACACAATTACCAATACCATAACATGTCATTGTTGCATTAAGAATAACATAGGTATAAATACCATTAGCAGTAGGTGTAAAGGTTGCCATACCGGCTGTCGCCATAAACGGTTCTTCTGTTGCACAATCTACCCAAAAACCAAGGCCTGCACTACCACCTGTTGCAGTAAGTGTACCACCTGATAAAGTTACTACTGCAGGTTCAGGAGTTGTATCTTCTCCAATTACATACCATTCACAAAAATCTTCATCAAATACTGCTTCTTCATAGCATGCAAGATCTGTTGGCTCTTCTGGCATTTCTCCAATTACATACCATTCACAAAAATCTGCATCAAATACTGCTTCTTCATAGCATGCAAGATCTGTTGGAGGTGGCGGGGGGTTATCACATTGGGAAAATTCAACACAATTACCAATACCATAACATGTCATTGTTGCATTAAGAATAACATAGGTATAAATACCATTAGCAGTAGGTGTAAAGGTTGCCATACCGGCTGTCGCCATAAACGGTTCTTCTGTTGCACAATCTACCCAAAAACCAAGGCCTGCACTACCACCTGTTGCAGTAAGTGTACCACCTGATAAAGTTACTACTGCAGGTTCAGGAGTTGTATCTTCTCCAATTACATACCATTCACAAAAATCTTCATCAAATACTGCTTCTTCATAGCATGCAAGATCTGTTGGAGGTGGCGGGGGGTTATCACATTGGGAAAATAATTGAGAATTCACCAATAAAATGGTGAGTATAAAAAGTAATAATTTTTTCATAGTTATAGGTTTTAATTTTTTTAAAGTTATAGATTTTTTTTATTAAAGACAAACAATTGAGAATTTTAGCTATTTAAGAAGTAAATTTCAATCTAAAGACTTAAGAATATAACTCGAGTTTTAAATACTTTTTGAAATCCTTAATTACTATCAAAAAAAAAGAGCTTGAATTAATCAAGCTCTTTTTTTAATAAAATTAAATTCTTTTATTAACGAATTATTAATCGCTTAGTAACTGATTGCCCATTAATTTCAATCGTACAAAGGTAAAGACCTTCAGTTAAATTGAGATTGTTTAGGCTAACTTGATTAGAAGAAAGATTAGCTTCTTCTTTCACAAGTTTACCGGCAGTTGTATATAATTTAATAGAATTAATTGTACCATTTTCAGAATGAATTGTAATATTATTTGATGTAGGGTTAGGATACATTTGAACTCCAGATTCTAAGTTTGATAAATCGTTCAAACCAAGACCATCTAAATTTGTAGCACGTACAATTCTTCTACAGAAATACCCTAAAGTTGAATCGATATAAGCCATTGACTTAGGATAGCTCATATCTGGATTTTGAGCAATATTTGAATTATGAGCTACTGTTCCTTGAGCTGCAGGTAATCCCATTGCTAATGCAATATTAACAGTCATAGTTGAATCCCAGAAATCCCAAGGAGAAGCTTCGTAAGGATTTCCAGTTATGTATGGAAATACATTGTCAACAGGCGCACCTACTGTTTGATTTTGAATTACTGTTGCGTTAGCAATTGTCATTCCTTGAGCATTAAGTGAAGCGCTAGCTGCAGCCAAAGTATAACTGTC
>Ga0209443_1002026_pt1 | contig 12233 bp, 7 predicted proteins | sample LauGreBMM110DCMD_2_FD_187571 | JGI IMG/M metagenome (GOLD analysis project Ga0209443, IMG submission 187571) | Freshwater lake microbial communities from Lake Michigan, USA - Su13.BD.MM110.DCMD (SPAdes) (version 2) | ecosystem: Environmental > Aquatic > Freshwater > Lake | place: Lake Michigan... | reverse complement strand
GAAGACGATGCCCATTCGCAACAGGCTTAATCCGGTGCCGATTATGGCGAAAAGCGCCAATAGCCCAATGGTCCATGACACAGGTACCGTTGGGGGACGCCGCCCCTCCAAAATCTGGGTGATGCCGTGTGCCTGAACCATAACGCCTGGCATGTTGCCCCGATCGCCATCGTCAATTATGGAAAGCGGGGTTCTGTGGCGATCTGTAATCGATAGCACTGCGCCGATTAACACGATCTTGCCCTTGATCAGTTCGGGAGGCAAAAACTGCAGATAAGTTGCCGAAAAAGTCGGGAAAGGCGTGTTTTCGGCATCTGGCTGTGCACGCCAAGCGATGTCGACTGGAACCAGAGGCGCTTTTATGCCCCGCATTCCGGCCAATTTCCTTACAAATCCAGCTGGATGCTGAGGGGTGTCAACGCGCCGTCCATTAAGGACAGTGCCGCCGGGGTTGATGCGGCGGACTAACCCGTCAAACGGATCGGTCAGCAGATTTGCCTCCGCGCGCTTATCCTCCGGAACAAACGCCTCCATGTAGGCAAGCTGTTCGGCATTAACCACATTGGGGGCCGAACTGAAGCTGAAGGCCAGCGGCGTGCGGGTCGATAGGATGACCTTGCGAAGCCGTTCATCCTTGGTGGCTTCGGTGGGTTGATCGACGATGATGTCTACCCCGATTGCGGCTGCGCCTTTGTCTTCAAGTTGTTCGATCAGATCGGCAATAAGGCCCCTATCAACGGGCGATCGATACGAAAATGCGGCCAGTGTCGCCTCGTCTATGGCTATGACTACCACATCCGAAGATGGCGGCATGGCTGGCTGCATCGCTGCGACACGAATATCAGCGAGCTTTGTTTCCAGATTTGCCAGCGGCGCGATGAAGCGGACACTGCTGCCACTTAGAAAAGTAGCGGCAAATGCAATTGCGATCGCTGCCAAGATCTGCCGGGTTGCCTTGTTCATCTTTGTATCAACCCGGTGGGCGACAAACTAAGGCCTGCCATCGGTGCGCTCTCGTCAAGATCTTTGCCGATCGCCCTTAGATATGCGTCAGCCTGCTGAACACATGCCTTTTCCAGCATCCAGGCGCTGATCACCAGAGGATCGTCTATATCACGCGGTATCATGTTGATACGGAGAGGATATTCCTGACCATCTGCACGGATTATGAAGGTTTTTAAATCGTCAAGCCCGACAATATCGGGGGGCGTCATGCGATCTGTAGACGCCTTCCATACATAATCTGCGCGCCACGAGCGATCAACGGGAAATACTGAAAAGGCCTGATCGGCGAAGCTCTCCGGACGCCACCAGACCGGCTTTTCGCCATCTTTTAGGCAGCGGTCGCCGCCGCGCGAGATGTCTATAAGCCAAGGATCAGGCAATGGCGCGGCACTGGCTCCGGACCGAACTGCCCCGACTGAGCTAGCACGGTCTTTACGGGTGGCGATAAGTGCTGCCAACGCCACGCGTGGGTTTTGCACTGATCCAGCGTTACGGACGGCCGGACCAGAATAGGGACCACGCAATGTGGACATCCGGCCATCGGGTGCGACCAGAACCATTTTTTCGCCCTCGACGAGCTTAACCGTGCGCGCACTATCGATGCGCATCCCGGGCTTTAGGCCGCCACCGCGCGCTTCAACGACGATCATCGGCATGGCGAGGGCGGGCCACGCAAGGACGAGCGCAAGCCCTGCAGCGAGCGCCTTCCAATTCATGCAGAGGCACTTTCGTTAAGTGGAGATGAGGCACCGTCGCCGATCAGCACAAAGGCCGCCCAGAAGAATGGGTGCGCCGTGGCCGGGGTTTCTATTGCCTTAAGTTGCGCTTGGGCGAGGGCGATATCGATTGACAGGTCAGGGTTGGCGCCGACGGCCTTAAAGACATCGATCATCAAACGCGCCGTCGCCGCCGATGGCACCTGCCAATGACTGACTAGCAAACTGCGGGCGCCTGCATAGAAAAAGGCTTCGGCCAGCCCCGACAGGGTCTCGCCACCTAGTTTTCCGCTGCCGTCCGAAGCGGTATTGCAGGCTGACAGCACTACGAGGTCGGCGCGAAGTTCCAGTGTGGCGATCTCGCTGGCGTCAAGCAATCCGTCGGTGGAGCGCGTTGCCGCAATTGTAGCGGGCGGTGTGAGCACAAGCCCGGGTTCGGATTCGCATTTCAATTCGCCAGGCAAGACGCCGTGGGTGGCAAAGTACAATATGCGATAGTCCCACAGGGACTTACTGCGCAGATTGGCTTCGGTTGCATTCGCAGCGAGCATAATTTCTGCGTCGGGTGCGTTGAGTGCTGCCGCGACTGCGGCGACCTCGCTGGCGGTTTCGGGCAATGGCACCAGCATGCGAAGTGTTTCGGGTGACGCCGGGCCATCCTTGCGACAACTGCCTAACAGGCTCGAAAACCCAGCCCGCGCCGCTTTTGCACCTGTGGACCCTTTACTCTGCAGGGGGCCGAGTAGTGGGTTGGCGACAGCCAGCAGCAGTTTGCTCGGCTTGCCGACAAGCTGCGTGGAACGCAGCGCGATAAAGCTGGCGATTGACGGGCTATGGGTGATAGAAAATTGGCGGGAAAGCCAAGCGGCGCTGCTATAGTTTTTAGCATATGACGGCTCTGTGACAAGTAGGCCAAATGGCAGGCTCGCAAGAGCTCCCGTTGGCACAATAATCAGACGCTTTATTCCGCCGAGCTTCGGGACGACAGGACCAAGCAATTGGGAAAACAGTTGGTGCGCGGTTTCGAGATCAAAATCAGCAACCGAGCTTCCCTCGATTTCAAGTCCGCGGCGCAAGCTTTTTACACTTGTGGCGATATCGCCTGCGCCAGCCGGCACTTCCGCAACGATCGTTCCATCACGCCTTACGAGATGAATAAATGATTTGTCCCTGCCGAGCAGGAATGAAACTAGGGCTTCATCTTCTCGCAGCCGGGAACGAACATCGTCAAGCTGCGGCAACTTTTCTTCTGTCAGAGCTTGATAGTCGGGAAATTGCGCGGCGATTTCTGCGCGAGATGCCTCGATGCGCGGCGCTTGGCTAGCGATCTGCGCAATGAGCGCGTCTTCGGTTTCGGGATTGCGTTCATCGGCCGCAAGGGCTTGCTGCTGTGCCAATTCACTTTGAATACGGGCCAACTCACGATTATCGTCCTCGACGCGCCGCAACAAGGCTGACAACTCAACAGAGCCTGACGAGAGCCGCGTGGCCGTTAAGGCAATTGTGCGGTCCCGGCCTGGCTTACGGGCAAATTGAAAGGCATCGAAAACTTCGGTAAACAAACCCTGACGTTGCTTGTCGTCAGAGATGCCCGCACTAAAATCGACAACTGCCGCTGCCAGCGGCATCAAGTCTTCATCGGTAAACGGCAAACTGTCTCGCGGTAGTCCGCGGGCGATCGTAAGTGCTTCGCGATAAGCAATGATGGCATTAGTATTCATGCCCTCTGATTGGTATGCGCGCGCCAGCGCCGTCCGCATACGCAGCGTTCCCGCGCCCTCCCCAAAAGCATCCTTGCGGATCTTGATCGCGGCGTTGAAGTAAGCTTCGGCAGCGGCCAGCCTACCATCTGACAGGCTGGTCTCGCCAAGAACCCCCATTACATCGGCGCGCCACCAAACCGGCGTTGCAGGCGCTGCGGCCAGCGCCAGTAACGCCTGACTTGCAAGCACATTGGCGCTGGTTGTGTCGCCACTGCGCATTTGCACAAAAGCTTCAAGGTTTAGAGCCATCGCCATTTCACCCCGAGCCGAGGCCGTGTCATCAGTGACTGGGCGAGTGTCGGTTATTACCCGCCATTGCGCGACGGCATCGCCGGCTTCGGTGCGGGCCGCGACATAATCACCGCGCAATGCTGAAATATTGGCTCGGTAAGTTGCTAGGCGGGCTCGCTCGGCCGGACTTGGCGACCGTTCTATAATTGGGGCTGCGCGGCGCAGTAGGCCATCTGACTCGTCAAATCGGCCAAGATTTGCAACGACCATCGCCATGTCGAGAAAAAGTGCGTTGCTTACAGCGTCATCCTCGCCAAAAATGCGGATTTGAACTTCGAGCGCCCTGCGCAAGGTCTGCTCGGCTTCAGCATAAGCAAAACGGCTGTTGGCAAGCCGAGCATCCGACCAGAGCTCGCGGATCAAAGCCTGATCGACTTGGCTTCCGATGACTATGGGCGCCGACCACAGAGCCCGGACTTCGGCGGCTAGAAGGGTGCGGCTTGCATCGTTTCGCAGGCCAAGTGCCGACAACAGGGCCGGATAGGCCGACGCAGGTCCTTGAACGATGTTCAGCGTTCCACCGCCGATCTGAGCGAGCAATAAGGTTGGCCAACCATCGGTCGAACTTCGGCATGGCAGGGCGAGAACAATTTCACCATCACGCGGCAAGTATCGTTCTGGCTCGCAGTTCAATTGGGCATTGATTAGCATTTCTGCTTTTGCTGCACTAAAGGCGCGCTCAAGCTGTTGCTTGCCGCTATCTTTACTATTCTCGGAAAATAGCAGGCGTGCAACCCTGCCAACCACCAACTCTCCACACAGCAGCTGACTGTCATCAATAAAGACGCTGCTCTGCGATTGTGGGGCCGCTCCCTTAAGTTCGCATTTTTCTCCCGATAGCGTTTCCAACTCTGCCGTTGCATTCACCGCGAGCGCAGCAAAATTTACACCCACAATTAAGAATGCGGAGAGAAATAATCGAAAAAATATAAACATTTCACTTTCAAGCAATCGTTGGAGAGTTTGCTATAACCCGCGTTTAGCCTAAGTACTTGAGTGGCCGTATTCTGTAAAGGGTTGTAAAAAAAAGGCACTAGCCACTACTAACAAAAAGCCTCGATTGAGGCTTGGCTATCCGCTTAAGGCCTATAATCACTAGGCTTAGGATTTCTTTAAGGCCATCGCACACGGCGTGTAGCTTGCAGTTCAGCCCGCCTTTTCCCCAGGAAGCGGGCATTTTTTGGTTAGTAGCCGTTCCCCGCGCCTTGGGGTGGGTAGCATCAATCACCAACTGATCTGCTTTGCCTGTGTTTGGCGCCGGGCCAGCAAAGATCTTGTTGAACACGCCCATCCGGCTCGATTATCTGCAAAAATTACGTACGGGTCACATGCACGCCTGTCGCGAAGTAAAGGTCGAGATAATTTCGTCGATGCCGCATGTTGCGAGCACTTTCATCTAATGTTGTCGCGGAGACCGTTGCCGAACGGAGCTAACCAGAATTGCCGGCTGACCCGCCGAACTTACGTTCCTGGAACACCAAGTATTTGGGCTTCTTTCAGTAGCTTGGTTCGTGATTCGGGGTTTGACGCGACCGACTTTGTCAGTGCCGCCTTTGCCTTCGCCGTTTCACCCAATGTCATGCGGCTACGCATCAGCATGATCCAACCATCCACGTTTTTAGGATTTTTGGCTAGCTTGGCTTCCAGCCCCTCTACCATTGAGGTCACCATTTGCTGTTGTTGGCCGGGAGGCAGCTTGGCCGCTTGCGCCATATCTGTTTTGCTCGGTCCAGGTATTGGTGCTGCCGCAATACTTTTTAGGGTCCCTGATAAGTCGCTTGCCCGTATTTTTTGCGTGCTTGCCAAACTTTCTGTAATATCGATTTTGTGAATTTTTCCGACTTGCTCGACGGTCCGGATAAGGTCGCTTTCCCAAGGAGCATCCTTCGGAGTGTCTTTCAATAACTCCAGCCAATCATTGATCGCGCCTTTGTGATCGCCATCCAAATCTTTACTGACGGCAAGAAAATAGCGGGATCGCGGATCTTTTGGGTCAAGTATTATCGCTTTATCAAAAGCCGCTTTGGCTGCTTTTGGCATCGGATTGCGTTCGTCGGCCATAACCAAAGCCTCTCCAAGCGATGACCAATATACTGCGCGAGCCGGTTCTAGTTTCGTTGCCTTTCCGTAGGCATTGGCCGAATCCAGATATCTGCCATTTTCGAAATAAGACCATCCGAGTAACTGCCATGCCTCTACATCACCTGGATCCTTTCGCGTTCGTTCTTCCAGCGACGCGATTACGGCATCAGGTCCGGCTGCATTGGCACTAATGTCCTTTACATCCAGAGCAGTGTTTGGTGTGCCTTCGCTGCCAAAGTTGCGTGATACGCCGAAGGCAATGGCTATAATGAAAATGACGAGGGCGCCCAAGAGAACGGCCCGTGGAATTTTCGATGTTTCAACTGTTTCGGTCATAAACTTCCTAATTTAAAATCAAATAAGGGATAGCACTATCTGTAAGAGTTGGTAAAGTATCGTTAATAAGCAAATTGAAATTAAGTAGGTTAAGGATCGCTTCCTCGTCCGAGGGTAAATTTGCCAGTTTAGTCATGATGGGGGAATAAGGGCGTGACAACACAATATCGCGTTGCAATCATTGGGTCTGGTCCGGCCGGATTGAGTGCTGCTTCGCGCGCCGCTGTCTTAGGTCTGACGCATGTGTTGCTTGAAAAGACTGATCACCTCTCCGACACGATATATAAGTATCAAAAGGGCAAGCATGTGATGGCTACGCCCAGCCAACTGGTCCTGCGGTCCGATGTCGACTTTGACGCAGGGAAGCGTGAATTCATACTTGATACTTGGGACAGTCAAACCGGCGACCACAAGGTGAACGTCCGCTACCATTCAGAGGTCAAAGCGATTGAAGGAGAGCAGGGCAGTTTCAGTTTGCAGATGACCGACGGCGCCGTCATCGAAGCGGAAACCGTCATTCTTGCCATCGGGACGCAAGGGAACCCCAATTTGATGCGTTGCGATGGCGGCGGGTTATCCCATATCCAATATACACTTGATGACCCCGGCGCCTATATCGACGAACATATCGCCGTGATCGGCGCGGGTGACGCCGGTATAGAGAACGCGCTGGGTCTCGCGGCGGATCCTGAGCAACGCAACACGGTTACAATTGTCAACCGGAACGCAGAATTTACCACCGCCAAAGATGCCAATATTAAAGCCTTAATCGCTGCGCGCGATACCGGTCGGGTGATTGTGCGGACGGGCACAACGCCCACGCTGGTTGAGCCTGGATTTATCACATATGATACGCCAGACGGCGAAGCAAAGGTGAAGTGCGATCGGATTATCGCGCGTATGGGGTCGGCACCGCCGCGTAAATTCATCGAGAGTTGCGGGGTGGAGTTTACAAGCGAAGACCGCGTTGCATTTCCAAAATTGTCGCCTTCCTTTGAATCAACTAAGCAGGGCATCTACGTAATCGGCGCTCTGGCAGGCTATCCGCTGATTAAGCATTGCATGAACCAAGGCTATGATGTTGTTGAATTCATCAATGGCAATAATGCATTGAAGCCAGCAGATGAGCCAATTCTTGAGGCCAAGTTTAAAGATTTACCGGGTCGCAAAAGTGTCGAGGAATGGCTTGAATTTCTTCGGTCCAATATCACGATATTGAACGGCCTTACGCCTTTGCAAATGCGCGAGTTTATGCTTGATTCCGAAGCGCGGTTGTACCGAGCCGGAGAAACGATTTTTGAACGTAACGATCCCGGGTCATCGTTGTTTTCCATCGCTAGCGGTTCGGTCGAGGTATTGATCGACGCAAATGATCCGACCAAAATTGTTCCTATAAACACCGGCTCAATCTTTGGCGAAGTCGGATTGATTTCGGGTCGGCGGCGCGGGGCTACGATCCGCGCTGGCGAGGATTCTATCTGCGTCGAAATCTCGCGCACTGCCGCGCTGAAGCTGCAGAGTTCGGTGCCCGCCGCCAAGCGTGCAATTGAACGCATCGCAACCGAACGCCAATTGCTCCAGCTTTTCGGGTCCGGACTTGTTTCGTCAGATTTGACCGAAGTATTGGACAATAGCGAAATCCAGACAGTGAGTGCAGGCAAGCCGGTAATTACCGAAGGTGATGAAGGCGATGACATTTTCATTATCCGTCAAGGCTCTATGATCGTTGAAAAGAAGGTCGCCGGAAAACAGGTATTTTTGTCCTATCTTCCTGCGGGGTCCTATGTCGGCGAAATGGCGCTGATCGGGAATACCCGCCGAACCGCCACTGTTAAAGCAGCGGTCAAATCCGAAGTCATCAAACTCGACGGCGCTGCGTTCAAAGCACTGCTGGAGATGAAACCGCAACTGCTGGCGCGGATCAAATCCGACATGGCATCGCGCCAAGACCTCAACGCATTTATCGAAGCCAAGAAAGATAGTTTCTCCAGCGTCGTCGATATGTATTCCAACGTTGCCAATTTCCTCGTTGAGAACGGAATGGGTGAAGCAACCGATGTGCTGTTGATAGACGAAACTCTATGCGTTGGTTGCGATAACTGTGAAAAAGCTTGTGCCGACAGTCATGAGGGTTTGTCACGCTTAGACCGCGAGGCGGGCCGAACGTATGCGCATCTTCATGTGCCAACGTCATGTCGTCACTGCGAACATCCGCATTGTATGGCAGATTGCCCTCCCAATGCCATTCACCGCGGTCCCGATGGCGAGGTATTCATTGACGACACCTGCATTGGGTGTGGCAATTGCCAGCGCAACTGCCCTTACGGCGTTATCCGGATGGAAGCCGAGCCACCAAAAAAGCCCGGATTACTAAGTTGGATGATGTTGGGTATGGGGCCGGGGCCAGGCGAGCCAAGTAAGAAATGGTCTTATAAAAATGCTGACCCCAATGTCGCTAAGCCCAAGAAAGCAATTAAGTGCGATATGTGTTCTGGCATTGATGGTGGTCCTGCTTGTGTGAGGGCCTGCCCCACTGGCGCAGCGATACGCGTGTCTCCCGAGAAGTTCCTGACGGTCGCCAGACTTGAAGGCGAGGGCGGCTGATGGCTCGGCAGGCAGCACAGTCCGGGCGGGTGCGGAGCGACGGGACGCATGAGGGGTTTTTGCGCCACGAGAATTTTCGCTGGCTAAAAATCGCAACGATAATTTCGCTCTTGGCGATAGTCAGTTATCTTTTGATTGATGTCCAGCCGCGCCACAATGGCGGCAGCTGGTTCGGCTACACGTTGGGTACTATTGGCGTCCTGATAATCTTGTGGCTCAGTCTAATAGGTATTCGCAAACGCAAGATGTCGCGCGGCCATTGGTCCCTAAAGGCGTGGACTTCGGCGCATGTCTATCTTGGGCTTAGCCTGATTGTGATCGGGACGCTGCACACAGGGTTCCAACTTGGATGGAACGTCCACACACTCGCTTACGTACTGATGATGATTGTTATCTTGTCGGGTGTCTGGGGGATTTCCGTCTACGCAACCTTGCCAAAGGTTATGAGCGCCAATCGCGACCAGACGACCGAGGCACAAATGCTTGCTTCTTTGCGGTCGATTGACCGGCAGCTTCATGACGCGGCGCAACCGCTTGATCAAAACCATGCCGAACTTGTGCGAAGTTCGCTCGACCAAGATCCGTTTGGTGGCGGCATTATCCGCAGGATGGCCAATCGCTACCCGGCCTGCAAGACGCGCAAGGCGCATGACGAAATTCTGCTTATTATGGGAAGTCAGCCGGGGGACAAGGATGATCCGTTGGAGAAAGTGGGCTCGCTTTTGGGACGCAAAAGGGCGATCCTAGCGCGGACACGAAAGCATTTGCAGTTAAAGTCCATGCTCGAAATATGGCTCTATTTGCACGTGCCGCTGACATTCGCGCTCATTGCCGCGCTTGTCGCCCATATCGTTAGCGTCTTTTTCTACTGGTGATTGTAGCATGAGCTTTCTTATCCGCCAAATATCGCGCACCTCCGATGGCCGGGAAATTATCCGTGCTTATCCGCATGATTTGCGTGAGATTATAATTGGCCGTGACGCGTCGTGCGAAATCCACCTCGCCGATTTGGCCGTTGAACTGCGCCATGCCCGGCTGACGTTGCAGGAAAATGGCAAGCTTGATGTTGTGGCGCTCGCTGGGAACGGTTTTGAGGTAGACGGTAGTAAAACGTCGCAAGCGATTATTGACCCGGCGGGTGGCGCCGAGCTGCGCTTTGGCAGCCATTTGTTGGTCATTTCTGTCGAAGATGCCGTAGTCGTCATTACCGCAGAGCGCATTGAAGTGCTGTCGGACTCAACCCAGGAAAAGGATGAAATTGGCCTATTCACGTTACGGGCTCTAATGCCCGGTAGACGGCAAATGGCCTGGGCATTGTCGATCATTATTCTTCTGGCACTGCTGGTTTGGCCCATCCAAACATTTTACAATTATCAAAACGCGGAAAAGCGTCCGGCGGGCTTTCATGCCGACAGTCTGTGGAGCAGCGGGTCGCTATCGTCGTCGCATGCCGGATTGGGAATGGACTGCCAGTCTTGCCATACCGAAGCATTTGTTGCGGTGCCAGATAGTTCCTGTGTCGCTTGCCATGACGATGTCCACGACCATGCCGATCCCAAAAGGCTTAAGCTTGCCAAAGCTCCGCTGAATTGGGATGGAAAAATATCGCGTAAAATCGCTGATGGTTTTAACCGTCCCGAGGGTCGCTGCGTTGAATGCCATACCGAGCATGAAGGCGCTGGACCAATGGAAGAAACCAAGCAGCAATTTTGCAGCAGCTGCCATACCGATATGGACAAGCGGCTGACCGACACCAAGATTGCCAATGCGGGTGATTTCGGCACTGCGCATCCCCAATTCAAGCCAGAGGTGATCACGGCGAACGGCTCTCCACCGAAACGGGAGCGGATATCGCTCGATCAAAAGCCAGTGGAAGATAGCGGATTGAAATTCCCGCACAATATACATCTGTCGAACACGAATGGTGTCGCGCGTATGGCTGGGCGGATGGGCAAGCAATTTGGTTTTGGTCAGGCGCTTGATTGCAAGGATTGCCATGTAAAGACCCCCGATGGCGTTCAGTTCCAGCCCATCGATATGGAGCAGAGTTGCGCGATGTGTCACAGTCTGGGTATTGAAAAGATCGGCGACACGGTCCGAACGCTGCGCCACGGCGATCCAAAAATGGTCGTTGCTGACATACGTGCCTTTTATCGAGCCGGTGGCCCTTACCGTGTGCGTACGCAGCAAGTCATGGAAGGACGCAAGCGTCCCGGCGATTATGCCCGCAGTCAGCCATATTATGCTTATTTTGGAAGCGTGAATTATAGCCGCGCTGACAGCGCCATCCGCTCGGTCTTTTCAAAGGGTGGGGCATGCTATGACTGCCATACCGTGATCGCGCCACCTGCCGGGTCAGACAATTGGCAGGTGCAAAAGGTCTATCAAACGTCGCGCTATATGATGAAGGGCTGGTTCGACCATGCGGCGCATGACACTGAAACCTGCTCATCCTGCCACGCGGCAAAACAATCAGGCAGTGCCAGCGAATTGTTGCTGCCCGGCATCAAGACGTGCCGAACTTGCCACGGCGGTGAGGCGTCTAACGCAGATGTTCCATCAAGTTGTGCAATGTGCCATAGTTTCCATGCAGATGACGGTGCGCCATGGGTGCCGAAATTTGATATGACGCGTAAACGGGATCTTAGCAAAACCAGAATAGAGAATGACAAGGCGCGCAAATAGAATGAAGGATTTGCTGTGTTAATCGCTCAGGTTACGGACATCCATTTGGGCTTTGAGCCGGATAATCCTAGCGAGTTCAACCGCCAGCGCCTTGATCAGGTGCTGCGGCATTTGAACGATGGTCCAAATCGACCCGACCTGCTCATTGCCACAGGTGATTTGACTGAACATGGCGATGCTGCAAGCTACAGGCAGTTGGCAAATGCTTTTAGCATCTGTAGTTTTCCCGTTCATATGTGTCTTGGTAACCATGATATCCGAAGCAATTTTAGCGCGCAATTTCCTGAACTTCCTGTCGCAGATGGTTTCGTGCAATATGCGTTGGAAGTTCGCGGTGTGCGGATACTAATGCTCGACACGGTGGAAGAGGGACGCCATGGCGGCGCTTTTTGTGACACGCGCGCCAAATGGCTTCGATCGACACTTGCCCAAGATCGCAATACTCCAACCATCATCGCCATGCACCATCCCCCTGTCGAAATAGGTATCGGGTGGATGAATACCCATCCCGAAGAACAATGGGTTAGCAACTTCACTCAAGCTATTCAGGATGCTCGCAATATAAAGGGAATAATGTGCGGCCATGTCCACAGATCAGCTGCTGTGCCGTGGCACGGGACAGCCGTTGCGATATGTTCCTCAACCGCGGCGCAAGTGACGTTGGACTTGAACCCGATTGATCCGGAAAAGCCAGACAACCGGCCCATGATTATCGCCGATCAGCCCGCTTATGCGCTGCACTTCTGGAACG
>Ga0209443_1002014_pt1 | contig 12267 bp, 10 predicted proteins | sample LauGreBMM110DCMD_2_FD_187571 | JGI IMG/M metagenome (GOLD analysis project Ga0209443, IMG submission 187571) | Freshwater lake microbial communities from Lake Michigan, USA - Su13.BD.MM110.DCMD (SPAdes) (version 2) | ecosystem: Environmental > Aquatic > Freshwater > Lake | place: Lake Michigan... | reverse complement strand
GGCGTACATTCACACACTTCTCATTTGCGAGCATTGATTGACGCAACACAAGATTTTGGACTTCAAAAAGTATTTGTACACGCATTTACAGACGGTCGCGATGTTGATCCAAAATCAGGAAAAAAATACATTCAGGATTTAGAAAAGTATATCCAAAATACTTCCGTAAAATTAGCTTCGGTTATAGGAAGATATTATTCTATGGATCGTGACAAACGTTGGGAACGCGTAAAATTAGCGTATGATTTATTGGTAAATGGAACAGGAACTCAATCTAAAAATGCCGTTGAAAATATTGAAGAAAGTTATAAAAACAAAATTACTGACGAATTTATCGACCCTATTATTATGGTGGACAACAATGAAATTCCATTGGCAACTATCAAACAAAAGGATGTCGTTATATTCTTCAATTTCCGAACAGACAGAGGTCGTGAATTGACAGAAGCGCTTTCGCAAAAAGATTTCCACGAACAAAACATGCACAAATTGAATTTGTATTATGTAACGCTTACCAATTATGACGAAAGTTATCAGAATGTAAAAGTGGTTTATAACAAAGATAATATCACGGAAACGCTGGGCGAAGTTTTGGAAAAAGCCAACAAAAAACAAATCAGAATTGCCGAAACAGAAAAATATCCACACGTTACATTCTTCTTTTCTGGAGGTCGTGAAGAACCTTTTATTGGCGAAAGCCGCATCTTAAAAAACTCACCAAAAGTAGCAACGTATGATTTGCAACCAGAAATGAGCGCCTTTGAATTGGCGGAAGCCTTAGTTCCAGAAATAGAAAAAGGCGAAGTTGATTTTGTATGTTTGAATTTTGCCAATGGCGATATGGTGGGACATACAGGCGTAATGAGTGCCGCAATAAAAGCTTGCGAAGCGGTTGACCAATGTGTAGAAAAAGTAATTACTGCGGCTTTGGCCAATAATTATACAACCATTGTAATAGCCGATCACGGAAATTGCGAAACGATGATTAATCCTGATGGAAGTCCAAATACGGCGCATACAACCAATCCAGTGCCGATTATTTTAGTTGATACCGAATTAAAAACCATTCACGATGGCGTTTTGAGTGATATTGCTCCAACTGTTTTGGCATTGATGGGAATTGAAAAGCCAGCGGTAATGAATAGAAATTCGCTTCTATAAAAATAGATGTCATTTTATTAAATAGAGCTTCTCCAATACGAGGGGCTCTTTTTTTATGAATTAAAATTGTACTTTTACCACTTATTTTATAAAAATGATTGTCCAAAAAACACGAGAAGAAATTGAATTAATGCGTGAAAGCGCACTTATAGTTTCAAAAACCTTGGGAATGATTGCACGGGAAATTAAACCTGGCGTAACAACTCTATATTTAGACAAATTAGCTGAAGAATTTATCCGTGATCACGGCGCAGTACCAAGTTTTCTTGGTTTGTATGGCTTTCCGAATTCACTTTGCATGAGTCCAAATGCACAAGTTGTTCACGGAATTCCAAATACTATTCCACTTGAAAGTGGCGATATAATTTCAGTCGATTGTGGTGCGTTCAAAAACGGATACCACGGAGATCATGCTTACTCGTTTGAAATTGGCGATGTTGCTCCTGAAACCAAAAAATTATTACAAGTTACAAAAGAGTCTTTATATATAGGTATTCGCGAGTTCAAACTCGGAAATCGCGTTGAAGATGTTGGAAATGCCATTCAAAAATATACAGAATCTCATGGTTACGGTGTAGTTCGAGAATTGGTTGGGCACGGTTTAGGGCAAAAAATGCACGAAGACCCAGAAATGCCAAACTACGGAAAACGAGGTCGCGGAAAAATGTTTGTCGAAGGAATGGTAGTTGCCATTGAACCTATGATAAACATGGGAACCAAAAACATAAAACAACTCAAAGACGGTTGGACAATTCTAACTGCCGACGGAAAACCAAGCGCCCATTTTGAACACGATGTAGCTATTATTGACGGAAAACCGGAGTTGCTTTCTACATTTGCTTATGTTTATGAAGCTTTAGGAATTGTAAGCAATGAAGAAGATGAATTTAGAAAAGTGCCATTTGTGCTGTAACTAATTTGTGAATCTTCGTGCAACCTTTGTGTAACTTTGTGAAATAACTAATGAAAAAACTATTCAAATTAATCCTCAACACCATTCCTCGCCCAATCCTAATCCGATTGAGTTATATTGCACGTCCTATTTTAGCTTTTATTTTAAAAGGAACCACTTTTACAGACCCAATTGACGGCAAAAGTTTCAAGATGTTTTTGCCTTACGGTTACGGAAACCAACGCAACAATGTGCTTTCGCCAAGTACTTTGTCTTTAGAAAGGCACCGTTTGCTTTGGTTGTATTTAAATAGTGAAACCGATTTTTTTCAATCTGAACTTGATTCAGATTCTTCTGTTAAACTAACTAAAAGTATCAAATTAAGAGATGCTGAAACGAGTTCAGTATTAAAAGTACTGCATTTTGCACCAGAACAAGCGTTTTATAAATTGTTTCGCAATCAAAAAAATATTAATTATACCACAACCGATTTGTTTTCGCCACTTGCCGATGTAAAAGCAGATATTTGCAATTTACCGTTTGCAGATAATTCCTATGATATTATATTGTGTAATCACGTATTGGAACACATTCCAAACGACACAAAAGCAATGCAAGAATTGTATCGTGTTTTAAAACCTGGTGGAATGGGAATTTTCCAAATACCGCAAGATTTATCTCGAGCAACTACTTTTTCTGATGATTCTATCACCAATCAAAAAGAGCGCGCAGCCATTTTTGGGCAATACGATCATGTTAGAATATATGGTAGAGATTATTTTGAAAAATTAAGAAGTATAGGATTTACAGTTGTTGAAGAAGATTATACAGCCAAAATCGCATCCGAATTGGTAGAAAAATATTGCTTAGCAAAAGGCGAAATTATTCCTATTTGTTATAAATAAAATCACTTGAAATGATTTAAATGGTTCTTTTTAGTATATTTACAAAAGTGAAAACATACAATTATGGCTAAATTTTTTATTATAAAAATTGTACTCATTTTTATTTCTGCAGCCGTTTTCGCACAAGCGGAAAAAGAAGTTGAACCTCCTTTTAATATCAAAACCGTTTCTTTTGTTCAAAACGGGCAAAATGCAATTCCCATCTTCAGTTTGAACGATTCTTTCCAATTGCAATTTGATGATTTATTTGGAAATGAAGCCAATTACTACTATGAAATAACACATTACAATTACGATTGGATGCCGTCAGATTTAGCAAAAAATGAATATTTAAGAGGTTTTGACGGCCTCAGAATTCAGGATTATTCCAATTCTTTAAATACGTTACAATTATTTTCACACTACAATTTGACCTTTCCAAACAAAAACACCCAGTTTTTAGTCAGCGGAAATTATATGATTAAGATATTAAATGAAGATCGAGAAGTGCTTTTTTCAAGAAAATTTTTGCTCTATGAAAATTTAGTTTCTGTTCCAATGCAAGTAAAAAGGGCACGAACTTTAAACACTATAAATTTCAAACAAAACATCGATTTTTCTATAAAATCACCTTCACTTTTATTTCAAAGTCCCCTTAAAAATGTAAAAGTGCTTTTGCTTCAAAACGGAAAATTCAACGAAGCAATCACCAATATTAAACCGATGTACACCATTGGTAACGATTTGATTTACAAATACGATACCGAAACACAATTTTGGGCAGGAAATGAATTTCTCTATTTTGAAAATAAAGATGTTCGTGCTGCCAACAATTTTATCGCCAGAATAGACTCCAATAATGGCGTTTACAATGCCCATTTATATTCCAATAATGCTCGGGCAAACAACACTTATACCTACAATCCAGATACCAACGGAAACTATATAATCCGAAATATCGGCGCAACCAATAACGAAATTGAAGCCGATTATACTTGGGTATTTTTCACGTTATCAGCACCAGCTTTCTATGAAAAAAAAGGAATTTATGTGAATGGAATGTTCAATAATTATGCACTTTCAGAAGAAAATAAAATGGAGTATAATGAGGCAAAAGGCCTTTACGAAAAAGCACTTATGATCAAACAGGGCTTCACTAATTATCAATATGTAGTTGCCGATGCAAAGAAAAATATTGATTACGAAAACGCCATTGATGGAAATTATTATCAAACTGAAAACAACTACTTTGCCATAATTTATTACCGTGAAAACAACCAACGCTACGACCGAATTATAGGAAAAGGGGTTGCAAATTCTCAAGACATCACAAACTGATTATTTTTGCGATAATATATTGTTTCAACAACAAATTTTTGTAATTTTACATCAAATCAGCGTTTTTAATATGGTATCGCAAATCACAAGAGGTATAAAAATTTCAGTTTCCACTAGTTTTGAAGGCACTTACTTCAAAAACTATAAGATTCAATTTGCCTTTAGTTACCAAATTACTATTGAAAACCACAGCAAAGATTCCGTGCAATTAATGACTCGTCATTGGGAAATTTTCGATTCTCTACAAGAAACAGAAATCGTTGATGGCGAAGGAATTATAGGAAAAAAACCAGTTTTAAAACCCGGAGAATCACACACGTATAGCTCTGGATGCCTGCTAACATCGCCATTTGGCGCAATGCAAGGACATTTCAATATGGTAAATTTCACCTCTACACGAAACTTCAAAGTCGTTGTTCCAACATTTCGATTGAGCGCCCCATTTGCATTAAATTAATTTGAAGCTATTTCCAGCAGTCCATTACAACTCCTCATTCAAAAAATCTTTTTTTCTAATGCGTTTTCAAGAGCTTCCTTTGGTCGCTTTGAAAACACAAGAAAAAATAGCTTTTTGAACTGCGGGGTTTCCATTTCCGTCTGGGCTAGAAATCCCGAAATCGATAACATTTTTCGATATTTCAAAATTCAATTTCTAATTGTAAAACGCCAAATATCAATTTTACATTTGTACTTTTGTAAAAATATTTTCATTCAAGGGGCAAGTCCAAATTGAGCGAAGCTAAAATAAAAACACCATGTTAAAAGGATTCTTTCATGTACCAAAAGCGGTTAACGAACCTGTAAAATCGTATGCTCCAAATTCACCTGAAAAAACAGCCGTTCTTAAAGCTTACAAACAAATGTGGAATTCAAAAATTGATGTTCCATTGTACATCGGAAGCGAAGAAATTAGAACCGGAAACACAAGAAATATGTCTGCGCCACACGATCACAAACATATCGTTGGAACCTATCATTTAGCAGAAAAATCACATATTGAAAAAGCCATTGCCAACGCATTAGTATCTAAAAATGCATGGGCAAATATGGCATGGGAACAGCGAGCTGCTATTTTCTTAAAAGCCGCAGAATTAATCGCAGGACCTTACCGAGCAAGAATAAATGCAGCAACAATGATTGCGCAATCTAAAAATATTTTTCAAGCAGAAATAGACGCATCTTGCGAATTAATTGACTTTCTTCGTTATAATGTTGAGTTTATGACGCAAATTTATAACGACCAACCAAAATCAGATTCTACTGTTTGGAACCGTTTAGAATACCGTCCTTTAGAAGGATTTGTATATGCAATTACGCCTTTTAATTTTACTGCAATTGCGGCAAATTTGCCTGCAAGTGCTGCTATGATGGGAAATGTTGTGATTTGGAAACCAAGTGACAGTCAAGTATTTTCTGCAAAAATAATCATCGATGTTTTCAAAGAAGCGGGTGTCCCAGACGGAGTTATTAACGTTGTTTTTGGCGATGCCGAAATGATTACCAATACCGTTCTTGCAAGTCGCGATTTTGCTGGAGTTCATTTCACAGGATCGACTCATGTGTTCAAAGACATTTGGGCAAAAATTGGAACGAATATTCACCATTATAAAACTTACCCAAGAATTGTGGGAGAAACTGGTGGAAAAGATTTTGTTGTTGCGCATCCAAGTGCCAATGTAAAACAAGTGGCAACAGGAATTGTTCGTGGTGCATTTGAATTTCAAGGACAAAAATGTTCTGCAGCTTCAAGAGCGTATGTACCTCAAAGCTTGTGGCCAGCAGTAAAACAGCAATTAATCACCGATGTAAAATCGATGAAAATGGGTTCGCCAGAAGATTTCGGAAATTTCATTACCGCAGTTATTCACGAAGGATCTTTTGATAAATTAGTAGGATTCATCGAGCAAGCAAAAAAAGACACCGATGCTGAAATAATCGTTGGTGGCAATTATGATAAATCCATTGGTTATTTTATTGAACCAACAATAATCGTTACAACAAATCCAAAATATGCTACAATGGAAACTGAATTATTCGGGCCCGTTATGACCATTTATGTATATGAAGATGCTGCATGGGAAACTACACTACAAATAGTTGACCAAACTTCAGAATATGCATTAACAGGAGCTATTTTTAGTCAAGATCGTTATGCTATTGAACAAGCTACAATTGCTTTGCAAAATGCTGCTGGAAATTTTTATGTGAATGATAAACCAACGGGAGCAGTTGTTGGAATGCAGCCTTTTGGAGGTGCAAGAGCTTCAGGAACGAATGACAAAGCGGGTTCGGCATTGAACTTATTGCGTTGGACTTCACCAAGAACAATTAAAGAAACATTTGTTACTCCCGAAGATTACAGATACCCCTTTTTGGGAGAATAATGTCATTGCGAAGAATGAAGTAATCTCATTAAAGTTATTAAAACCCACAAGAATCAAATTAGTTCTTGTGGGTTTTGTTTTTTAGGACTTAAATTTCAAAGGCAAGTGAACGACTTTTTTAGTTTCAAAAAATTCGCCTTCAAACAATTCAGCAATATTGTACTCTTTTGCGTTGGGAAAAGTGGACAGTTCCTCAGTTAAATCCCCACCTTTAAGGTATAATATTCCATTTTTAAGTTCGTGTTTTTGCTGTTTTTTAATTTTGTCCTTTATCCAAGAAACAAAATCCGGCATGTTCGTTACGGCACGACTTACGATAAAATCGAAATCGCCTTTTACATTTTCAGCTCGCATTTGCTCGGCTTTTACATTTTTAAGTTCCAATGCTTCGGCAACTGCTTTTACCACATTTATCTTTTTCAGAATGACATCTATCAAATAAAATCGTGTTTCTGGAAATAGAATTGCCAAAGGAATTCCTGGAAATCCTCCACCCGTTCCCACATCCAAAATATGAGTTCCTGGCTCAAATTTCTGAATTTTGGCAATAGCCAACGAATGCAAAACGTGTTTTATATATAATTCATCAATGTCTTTGCGAGAAATTACATTGATTTTTGAATTCCAATCTTGATACAACGCTTCCAATTGCTGAAATTGATTTATTTGAACGTCAGTCAAATCCGGGAAATATTTTAGGATAAATTCCATTATATAATTTTTAACAAAAGTAATACTTTGAAACTAAAATTTTACTCCGAATTTTGTATATTAAATTTTTTAATAATTACATTTGTAACTTATCTATATATTATGAATAAAAACGCTCCTACTTTTGCAAAACAAGATGATTTGAAATTTTTCAGATCCTTGAACTCTAAAGTCAACAATTACTTCAAAGAAAACAACATACAAAAAACCGGAAATTGGAAATTGTATATAAAAACAGCCATACTTTTCGCTGTGTTTTTAGCCCCTTATTTTTTAATTATTACTTTAACAACAATGCCTTTTTGGTTGTTTTCGTTATTGTCTATAGTTATTGGAATAGGTATGGCTGGAATTGGAATGAACGTAATGCACGATGGAAATCATGGTTCGTATTCCAATAAAAATTGGATTAATAAATTCATGGGCGGAACCATCTATATTTTAGCTGGAAACGTCTATAATTGGCAAGTGCAACACAACGTTTTACACCATACCTATACTAACATTCCTGGTCATGACGAAGATTTAGATGCGGGTCGCGTAATACGTTTTACCAAAGAAGCAAAATGGTATAATTTTCACAAATTTCAACATTACTATTCTATTTTCTTGTACGGTTTATTAACTTTTAATTGGTCTTTAACAACTGATTTCAAACAGATGAGCCTTTATTTAAAACGAAAATTGTCTTATGGCGAACCAAAAAGCACCAAATTTCTATGGACAACTTTAGTAATCACTAAAATAATTTATTTTGCCGTTTGGATTGTAATTCCAATGGCATTGGGTATTTCTTGGTGGAAAGTGTTATTCGGATTTTTTATCATGCATTATACCGCAGGTTTAATATTGAGTATTGTATTTCAATTGGCTCATATTACCGAAGATACAACCAATCCACACCCTAATCATGAAGGAGAAATGGAACACACTTGGGCAATACATCAATTATTTACAACAGTGAATTTTGCTCCAAAGAGTTTTATTGTAAACTGGTACACTGGCGGATTGAATCATCAAATTGAGCATCATTTATTCCCACATATTAGCCATATTCACTACGGTAAAATAGCAAAATTTGTAAAAGAGGCAGCACAAGAAGCGAATCTACCTTATTATGAATATGAATCAATGAGAACGGCTGTAATTGCACATTTCAAACATTTGAAAGACTTAGGAATGAAACCAGAACTTTCAGCATAACGGATTCATCTTAGTATAATTCGTACAAACATTTAACTACAACACACACATAATGAACCCACTTTCGGATAGGATAAATAATTTATCGACATCACAAACATTGGCAATGGCAGCATTGGCAAGAGAGTTAAAAGCACAAGGAAAAGATATTATCAGTTTAAGTTTAGGAGAACCCGACTTTAACACCCCTGATTTTATTAAAGAAGCGGCAAAAAAAGCGATCGATGAAAACTATAGCACCTATTCTCCAGTTGAGGGATACCAAGAATTAAAAGAAGCCATTTGCAGAAAATTCAAAAGAGACAATGATTTAGATTATAAACCTTCCCAAATTGTAGTTTCTACGGGTGCAAAACAATCTTTATACAACATTGCGCAAGTAATGCTAAACGATGGTGACGAGGTGATTTTACCTGCGCCGTATTGGGTTAGCTACTTTGAAATAATAAAATTGTCAGGTGGCGTTCCTGTTGAAGTACCAACTTCAATAGATAATGATTTCAAAATTACACCAGCACAATTGGAATTGGCTTTAACACCAAAAACAAAAATGATGTGGTTCAGTTCACCTTGCAATCCAAGTGGTTCTGTATACAATAGAGAAGAATTAACTGCTTTGGCAAAAGTGTTGGAAAAATATCCAAATGTATATGTTGTTGCCGACGAAATATACGAGCACATTAATTTTTCAGGGACTTTTTGCAGTATTGGATCTATTCCTGGTATGTTCGATAAAACGATAACTGTAAACGGTGTTGCGAAAGCATTTGCGATGACAGGATGGAGAATTGGATATATTGGCGCTCCCGAATTTATTGCTAAAGCGTGTACAAAAATTCAAGGCCAAGTAACAAGTGGTGCGAACAGTATTGCTCAACGTGCTACAATTACTGCTGTAGATGCTGATCCAAGCGTTTTAAAACACATGGTGGACGCCTTTCATAGCAGAAGAGATTTAGTTGTTGGATTATTAAGAGAAATTCCAGGAATCAAAATCAACATTCCAGAAGGGGCTTTTTATGTATTTCCAGATGTTTCTTTTTTCTTTGGCAAAACACTAAATGGTACTTTTATTAAAGATGCTAATGACTTTTCAATGTATCTTTTATCTCACGCAAATGTGGCAACAGTAACTGGGGATGCATTTGGTAATCCAGATTGTATTCGTTTTTCGTATGCTACAAGTGAAGATTTATTGACAGAAGCGTTACGAAGAATAAAAGAAGCAGTAGCTTAAATTCTATACTTCAAATTAAATTAGTTTAAAGTTTAAGGATTAAAGTTTCACAACCTTAAACTTTAAACTTTAAACTTTTTTATTTTATGAAAATACTTCTTTTAGGTTCAGGTGAATTAGGAAAAGAATTTGTAATTGCTGCACAGCGCATTGGGCAAATGGTAATTGCAGTTGATAATTATGAAAATGCACCCGCAATGCAAGTCGCTCATGGTTTTGAAGTCATCAATATGCTTGATGGCGTCGAATTAGATAGAATAGTTGCAAAACACAACCCCGATTTTATAATTCCTGAAATTGAAGCCATAAGAACCGAACGTTTTTATGACTACGAAAAACAAGGAATTACAGTTGTTCCTTCTGCGAAAGCGGCTAATTTCACTATGAATAGAAAGGCGATTCGTGATTTAGCTGCCAAAGAATTAGGTTTAAAAACTGCTAATTACCGTTATGCAACTTCAGTTAACGAATTGAAAAAAGCTGTTTTAGAAGTTGGAATGCCGTGTGTAATAAAACCTTTAATGTCTTCTTCTGGAAAAGGACAATCAACAATTAAAACAGCAACCGATATTGAGAAAGCTTGGAATTATGCCGTTGAAGGTTCTCGTGGTGATGTGGTAGAAGTAATCGTAGAAGCCTTTGTGAAGTTCAATTCGGAAATCACTTTGTTGACGGTGGTTCAAAATAATAATCCGACGCTTTTTTGCGCGCCAATTGGTCATCGTCAAGAGCGTGGCGATTATCAAGAAAGTTGGCAGCCTGCAAGAATTTCTGATAAAAATTTATATGAAGCGCAAGATATGGCAGAAAAAGTCACCGAAGCTTTAGGAGGAGCAGGTCTTTTTGGTGTTGAGTTCTTTCTTGCTGACGATGGTGTTTATTTTTCAGAATTGTCGCCAAGACCACATGATACGGGAATGGTTACATTAGCGGGGACGCAAAATTTCAATGAATTTGAATTGCATTTACGTGCGATTTTGAGTTTGCCGATTTTTGAAGTAAAATTGGAAAAAGCGGGAGCAAGTGCCGTTATTTCTGCAAAGGAAAATAGTGAAAATCCAACGTATTCGGGAATAGAAAAAATTGCTGCGTTACCCAAAACAGATTTCAGAATATTTGGAAAACCAACTTCAAGACCTTATAGAAGAATGGGTATTTCATTGTGTTATGATAGTTTGAAAACTCCAATTGAGGAAATTGTTGAACGTGCCATTGCTGCTGCAAATGTTGTAAACGTTCATCATTAACGGGTTTAGGAAAACGCTATTAAAAAATTTAAACGTACTTGTTAGCCCCGATGGAAGTGGAAGCTCTTGCTAAGGAACGAAGCAAGACTATAGCGGACAGCGGGAAAAATTGTTATTATGAAAAGGGATTGATTTGCTCCAAAAAAATACTATTTTTGCATTCCAATTTAAGTTAATTAAACATATAAAAAATGAAAGCATATATATTTCCAGGTCAGGGCGCACAATTCACGGGGATGGGCAAAGAATTATATGAAAATTCAGAATTAGCCAAAGAATTATTCGAAAAAGCAAATGAAATTTTGGGTTTTCGAATCACCGATATCATGTTTGAGGGTACTGCGGAAGAATTAAAAGAAACCAAAGTAACACAACCGGCAGTATTTTTACATTCGGTGATATTAGCAAAAACACTGGAAGATTTTAACCCCGAAATGGTGGCAGGACATTCCTTAGGAGAATTTTCAGCATTGGTAGCCAATGGAACTTTGTCGTTTGAAGATGGATTGCGATTGGTATCAAAAAGAGCTATTGCGATGCAAAAAGCATGTGAAATTAAGCATTCAACAATGGCGGCAGTTTTAGGATTAGAGGATAAAATAGTAGAAGATGTTTGTACATCAATAGACGGAATTGTTGTAGCCGCCAACTATAACTGTCCGGGACAATTAGTGATTTCTGGAGAATTTTCGGCAGTTGAAAATGCGTGTGAGGCAATGAAAATTGCAGGTGCAAAAAGAGCATTATTATTGCCTGTTGGTGGCGGTTTTCACTCTCCAATGATGGAGCCAGCTAGAGAAGAATTAGCCGCAGCTATTGAGGCCACCACTTTTTCGAATCCAATTTGCCCGGTGTATCAAAATGTAACGGCAAGTGCGGTTTCTGATCCATCAGAGATTAAGAAAAACTTGATTATTCAGTTGACTGCCCCTGTAAAATGGACGCAATCGGTACAACAAATGATAAAAGACGGTGCTACTTTATTTACAGAAGTAGGTCCAGGAAAAGTATTGGTAGGTTTGGTAGGTAAAATAGACAAAGAAGCGGTTACGGCCAACGCATAAAAAATTACATTTTCATAATTCAATAACTAAAAAGTCCCGAGTATAATTATACTCGGGACTTTTTATATAAATTAAGATTTCACTAATTTGTCTTTTTTCTTGAGAGCAACATTTGCTTTTGTAGGTATGACTTTCGATTGTAAGTC
>Ga0209443_1002012_pt1 | contig 12275 bp, 10 predicted proteins | sample LauGreBMM110DCMD_2_FD_187571 | JGI IMG/M metagenome (GOLD analysis project Ga0209443, IMG submission 187571) | Freshwater lake microbial communities from Lake Michigan, USA - Su13.BD.MM110.DCMD (SPAdes) (version 2) | ecosystem: Environmental > Aquatic > Freshwater > Lake | place: Lake Michigan... | reverse complement strand
ATCCGTCAATTTTAAATATTTTAGCTTGACACTTGGGGCACGATTTAGTATCCTTCGCTAAAAGTTTGGCAGTTTCAACCAATTCAGGATTACATGTATGCTCACAATCTCTATCAAATCCCTTCAATTCGTGGCACTCAGGACACGTCCATTTCTCACAAATGCCACATTTCCATTGACTACTTAAAAACCCACGACATCCTTCAGAAGAACATGCTCGCACATAATTGGATACTTTTTTAGAAGAAGTATCAATCTGATTTATATATAAATTTCTCTCTAACTGTCTCTTTTGAACATATAAATCTTGAATCAAAGTATCAAGAGCTGACATCTCTTTTTTAATATTATCTTTTCGAATTTTTTCTTCGATAATCGGTTGAGTAGCAGGTAATAATGCTTTCTCCTGATCAAACAAAAGCTCTTCTAAATGATTTTTAAACCTAGTATTAATGAAGACATTAGTAAATTTCTCTCTAATAAATTTTCTAGACCATTCCTTAGCACATGTTGTATTCATACATTTGGGAATATTCTCAGAAAGTATATAAGTCTCACAACATGTTCTACAAGCTGGGAACTCGCAATAACCACAACAAATCTTCTCTCTACTGCTCTTGTTATAGTCATCGCAACAAATACTACAGGATTCTTTTGACATTTTATTATAGTTCTTATAGATAAATAATTTCTTATAGTTTAATTTATTGGTACAATTGAAAAATAAATCAATTTTAAATAATATAAAAAAGACAAATTTTTACATTATTAATTAGATAACAAAACCAAATATATTATTTATTTTTACTGGCTAAATAATTTTGGCACCACTGAAGTATATCTTGTTCTTCCTTGTTAGAGAATATTTTTACATTATCTTTTCTCTCAATAACAGAATGTCCAACATTTTTATCAAAGAATTTAATGTCAATATGTTGACCATATCTGGAGTCATCAAATGTTTGTTCATGAAACGCATCATTAAATTTTCTCTTACCTAGAATAGAAATATGTTTAATTTCATCAAGTTCCTCCACTTGAGTGCCTCTTGAATTGACTTTAGGTTGAGCTGACATTGTTTTAAGGTCACGATTGTTTTAAGGTGACGATTATTTAAGGTTTATACGATTTTAATTATTATATAAAAGTATTTCAATTTTTTAAATAAATTAAAAATAAAAAAGCTTGACAACCCTTTTAAGGAAGTCTAACTTTTAAAACAAATCTCATTTAAAATGTCCATTTTATACAGAGCAAAAAAAATTGAATCCAATTTCCACCAACATTTAATGATTAAAAACACCAACAAAATCAAGATGATGGCTGAATTAATGAAAGCAAAGGAAGAGGTGGTGTCGTTTGAGCGCACCATCAAAATGGCTGAACAAAGCGCACCCAATCTCGCCTCAAATTGCAGGCGTTTCCTTCTAACCAAGTTGAAAAAGAAAGTAGAGGAAGCGCAAGCGGTCATAGATGACCTTATAAAAACTCGTCATATCCTCTTCGAAACGCCATTCTATGAAAAGGCGTACATTACTTTAAATCGCGACGGTAAGACCATAGTAAAAATTTACGACTTACACGAACACAATTATAATAAGGATTGGGCTTTAACCCGGTCAAAAGAGAGTTTCGATGATGCCCAAGAATCCGACGACAAGGGATATTATTGGGCAATCGTTAGGTATGATTGCTATTTGGGTAGTGTTGATGAAGTAAGTACATGGATATGCCATTTCTCGCTAACTCCAGAAGAAGGAAATAGTTTATTTGAGCAATTGAACGAGTGGCAGAACGATGAACTCGTTCAATTGCCGAATTATATTTATTTTCCGGATTTGTGATAAAAACACATAAAAAAAATACTTATTGTAAATGTAATCATTATATGTAATTTATATTTTTTATTACGCCGCGTTCCCTTACATAAGCTGCGATGCTAAGCGTTGATAATGTAAAGCATCTTGAGGGTTGCCCATTTTATACAGAGCAAAAAAAAATTGAATCCAATTTCCAGCAACCATTAATGAGTAAAAACACCAACAAAATCAAGATGATGGCAAAACTATGGAATGTAATGGGCGAGCGGAAGGAAGCACCAAAAGAAAAACGGTTCAATGATACGTGGACAGAAAACACGGTAATATTGACAGACAAACCTATTTCGGTAAATTACACAAGAATATATCATATTATAAAAAGCCAAAATCCTTTGGTTGAGTACATAGGACCAGTGTCAAAATATTTAATTTGTGAGTCTTGTTCCAATGGAAAAAAGGAAAGTTTTAGCGCATCATGTTGCGAGGTTCTTTATAATCCAGAATTTGACCTTACGCAAACAAACATTCCCAGTGGCACTATTTTGTTAGTTGTTATAAAAGTAAATGGTGTAAATTATGAAAAGAAGACAAAGTTTATTAGTGCGGCGACAGAACCATGGTATGAATGGAAGAGAAAAGATGGAAATCCTCTGTACTTTAACAAATTATTTATGGACGGTCTTTTTGAACACGAAAGAAATGCGTTGGATTTTAGATATTAACATGAGTTGCTAAAAAATTGATTAACTATTAATTTCAATAACTGTAAAGCTGGAGAAGATGTGAAAACATAATGGGTGTTTGAAATGAAAAAAGATGTAAATAAATTAATTAATATGATTAAATGATAAAACCAACGGTAACTGCGTATATGATTATATGATATATATGTTTTTATTTTGTATTTTTTGTATTTTTTATTCCTCGACAACAAAGAACACCTGCCACAAGATACACAACCTGTTTTCCTTCTCGTCAATATACACCTGCCAGCATGACTTCTTCTTGAATTCTTCCTTAACATCCATGAGTCCATACTTTCTATCATCTTCAAAAGCACTGATCACATCCTCAATGTGAATTTTGTATGAGCGAGCGGTATCAACGCCAGGACAAGAGATTTGGAAACAACTCGAGCCAGTAATGATGCTAAGGAATTCAGCATAGCTTTCTTCAGTTCCGACAGTAGAAACGAGTCTTTTTCTGACAAAGTCGACTTTCATGGCATTATCCATAGTCTTAAGTCTTTCAATCGAGGCGGCGCTCATCTGAACAACAAGAGGTATACGCTTGTGAATATCAGGGTTGTTATTCTGGACAGCAACGGCATCAAGATGTAACATGTTAGAAGCATGAATTTTAGAGGATTTAGCCTTAACATGACCATTAGAGGACTTGATACGATTTGAAGAATAATCAACCTTTCTGAAATCACAACCCTCATTGAACCACTGAACATAAGCATCAATCGATTCTCTATCTCCGAAGTGAACAGGTCTCAAGTCAGGATTAAGTTCATCGCCTTCGTATTCAAAGTTGTCACAAAATCTGCCGATAAGACCTTGAGATGCTGTAGTTACATTTCGAGTATTAGGAACGTATTCATAAGAGCCTCCAACATGAGTGCGAACAAGGCGCTTAGATGCTCTCCAAAAGCCCTTAATAAAGATTATGGTGTGGTTAGCGGGTGGTGAACTCATGACTCTGTCAATATCAAGCACTCTGGACTCGGAATCGTGTCGAATCTCAGACCATCCAAACTCGGCAATTGCTTTGCGAATGTTGCCCATCCACTCGATTTTTTGATTTTGAACTCGAATAGGAAAGAATTTCTTGCTGGAATCCTTGTATCGTTCTTGAAAGAACTGAAACCATTCCTTGACAGTTTCATAGTTGGTTAATGAAGGTGCTTGCTTAATACGGTCTTCATCGATCATAACCTGAAATCCCTTATAAGAAGGACCAGGAAGAAGTCGAACAACAGCGGCTTTGTCACCCCAGGCTTCAATATCCCAACCAACAGACTCAGGAGTGGCAGAAATATCAAAGAGACGAACATGGCGAGACCTGACAACGTTACAGTCATTAAGCGCAGCACCTCGTAGTACCTTGGAAACAGTCATGTTTTTCTCCGAAGCAACGTGGCACTCATCGGTGATTAAAATGCCGTTGGTAATGGAAGCCAGGTCATCCTTATGCTTAGCTAATGTGCTGCGGTGATGAATGTTTTCTTTGAAGGAAGGCAACATCTTTGCGCGAAACTGCTTAGTCCACTCGGTATCATCCATACCAGAAATGATGTGGATATTTTTGGCATCAACACAACTTTCATCATCAGGATGAATAGTAAGCAGTTTTAATACCTCAAGAACGGTTCCAGTCTTGCCGGTTCCAGGTTGCGCAACAAGCATAACAAGTAATTTACCGGTATCGAAATGAGACAAGCACTCACAAGCGGCTTCTTTTTGGTTGTCATAGACAAGTTTTCTACCCTTTTCAAGCTCTTTTTCTTCTTCTTGGCGGTAATCCATACAAATTCTCTCACGCTGATGCTTAAGAGTAAGACTGGACATTTTAAAGCTTGCGATAGTTAGTAATAAGTAATAGTAATAATAGTTTGAAACTTTAATTTGATTTAATATATACTGTCACCCATTATATATAAAAGTATTTCAATTTTTTTAACTATAGTATAGTATGGTTAGTAACTAAAATTTTATATATATAGCTTATAAGGTATAAGATATATATTACTAATGATTTCTTTATGGTCAGCTGAAAAAAAGGCACTAGACATTATACTCTGTCGGCTCCAAAGACACGCAGTGCCTGCTTTATGTCGCCTTATAAATTTTTAGTTACAAAGATAAATCACTCATACTAAAAAAAATTGAGATACTTTTTTGTCAACAGGACATATGTATAAATTAAATCAAATCAAAGTTATAAACGAACGTGAACTATAAAAGAATGAATTCCCACATTGACTTCAGAACGCTTCCCAATAACGTTCCCAGCTTGTGTATCCCTCGTGTGTTCTCGAACTGGACCGAGAGCCGTATTCGTCGTATCTTCGATGACCTAGGTATGGGTGAAATCCAGCGCATTGACGTTGTTTCAAAGACCACTGAAAAAGGAGAAAAATTTAACCGTGTCTTTGTTCACTTCAAGCGCTGGTTTGCCAATCAGAACGCAGATATGGCTCGTGAAAGGCTCTTGAACGGCAAGGAGATCAAGATTGTGTATGACGACCCTTGGTTCTGGAAGGTCTCGGCTTATCGTGAGGTCAAGAAGGATAACCATCACTCCGATAGAGAAGAGCGCCCTCGTGCGTCAATTCGGTTTGATGATGACAGGGAACAAGCGCTTAGACCTCGTGAGCAAAGACCAAGCCTAAGACCAAGTCAAAGACCGCGTGAGCAAAGACGCCGCGAAGAAGACCGAAGACCAAGCGACCGCGACAGACCACAAGACAGACGCCAGGAGCAAGCTCTAAGACCCCACGGAAATGAGAAATCAAAGGAATTTCTTGACAAAGAGCTTGAAAAGTTGAACCCAACCATTCCTGAGAGCATGAGGGTTGCTGAAAAAATGTTGGTCAAAGTAGAAGACGTAGGATGTGGCGCTGTCGTTTATGACATGGCCGTTGTAAATTCGACCAAGAGACGTAAAATCGTCATCAAGAAGGACCCTGTTGTACAAAAAGTGCCTCTGAAAATCGAGGCCGAAGATGAAGAAGGAGAAGTTAGCGATGGAGATCATGGAGATGGAGCTGATGGTGATGGACTGGCAAATGTACGGTGGTGAAAAATATATAAAAATAAAATAAAAAATAAAAAAGTATATTTGAATGTTAATACGTAATTTTAATTAAATAAAAAATAAAGAGGGTAACGCCCTTTTTTACTTTACATACTTACAAACATGTGGTATATTAAATGTTTTCGCACACCAATAACTAAAACCGCTACCATGATTATAAGCTGAATATGAAAAAATTGACTTGGAATGCGACATCAAATAAAAATCAATCAATGTATTTTTAACTTTTTCTTCTTCTAATACAACACCTTCCCCAAAATGAGTAATTGGATTCATTAATGTTTTGAATTGAGGGAAATATCTCTGTATAATTTTTTTAACATCATTAGTATCAGCCATTAATAAATATTTATTCTCTACGTTAACATCTTTTCTAATACTATTAATTAAAGTGTAAATGTATCCATTAGTAAATGTGTCTTTCTCTTCTTTTAAATAAACATCTCCGCTTCTTATATGAATTACAATATATTGTTTAGAATAGATATTTAGTTCATCAAGAGTTTGATTAATAATTAACTGCATTTCATTTGTTGGTTCTAAAATTTTTCTCATGCGTTCTTTATTTTTCTCAGATATTTCATTAATAGGGAAAGCAATACAATACATAAAAATATTGCCATTGTAGTTTGATGATTCAACAATATAGTCAACAAAATCAGCCATAACATTTCTAGTATCTTTTAATGGTTCTTTTATAACACTATTTTCAACAACATATTCTCTAAAATTATTATTTCTAAAAATAGTAATTCCATTTAAAATGTTGTCATACCTTTTTAGATCATGTGTTTTAATAAGCAAAAATTTAGACATACAATTATTAAAAACAATTTTAGGTTGAAAATTATATGTTTCGCAAAATTCTAAAATAAAATAACATCCTCTCAAAAAATCGCCTAATCCAGTGCCATTCTTTTTACCAAATTCATATTTACTTTGATAAACATTATTAATAATTTTGACACCCTTTTTATTAATTCTACCTACATTAAATGGACGAGGTGTATTATCATTATTCATTTCTAAACCAGCATTATTTTCTTGTAAGGTTTCAATAAACGAAAACAAATTTTCAACATTTGAAGTTTCTTGATTGTTATTATCATTTTTATTTAGAAGAGGTTTAGTATAATTAATACAAGTAGTTAATGACTGTTTGTCTTTTTTTTTTACCTCACGATTTCTTAATATTAAAGAATTTATAGAATTTTCAGGAGAATTTTTATAGCTAAAATTAATTCTAGAAAACATATTATAAAATTATATTATTTTAAAATAAAAAATAACTAACTAATATATAATGTCAAGTAGTTCAACAAGATACGGAGACAATACTCTACAAAACAATTCAGGTGCAAACAATTCGGCGTTTGGTTTTTGTGCTGCGTATTCTAATCTAGATGCGAGCTGCAATACCGCAGTAGGTTCAGATGCTTTAGTTTATACTACAACTGGTCCACACAATACAGCTATTGGAGCGGGTTCAATGTGTAGCAATATTATAGGACAGAGCAATACAGCAGTCGGTTCAGGCTCTTTGGCAGGAAATCCCATTCTTGGTTCTGGTCAAGAAAACGTTGCTGTAGGAGCGAAAGCGTTATACAATAATTCTGGAAATTACAATGTAGGTGTGGGACTTGAAGTACTTCAAGCAAATACTGATGGTTCTAACAATACAGCTGTTGGTTATAGAGCACTTTATTCAAATACAACAGCTGACTCTAACTGTGCGTTTGGTTATAGAGCACTTTATTCAAATACAACTGACGCTAACTGTGCGTTTGGTAATAGTGCATTACAAGCTAATACAACTGGTGCATACAATACAGCAATAGGGTTTGATTCACTTTATACAAATACAACTGGTCAGGGTAATACAGCAGTTGGTTATCAAGCACTTAACTTTGATATTAGTGGTGATAGTAATACAGCAGTTGGTTATCAAGCACTTTTCGATAATACTGGAACTGAAAATACCGCAATTGGGTCACAGGCATCTTGGAAAAATTCTACTGGTCTTGATAATAGTGCGTTAGGTACGCAAGCACTTTACACCAATACAATTGGTTCAAGAAATGTAGCAGTAGGTCATAAGGCACTTTACTTTGATTTCAGCGGTAATGAAAATGTAGCAGTAGGTCATCAAGCACTTTACCATAATATTAGTGATGAAAATGTAGCAGTAGGAAGTTATGCGCTTTTTTCTAATACTACTGGTCAAGGTAATAGTGCATTAGGTAATAATTCGCTTTTAAATAATACAACAACATCTAACAATACAGCTGTTGGTAGTGGTGCGCTTCAAAGTAATACAGGCGGTCAAGGTAACTGTGCGTTTGGAGCAGGTTCATTAATTAATAATATAGCTGGTAGTGACAACGTAGCATCAGGCTATTCAGCCCTTAATGCTAATCTAAGTGGTTTTCGAAATACAGCTGTTGGTTGTCAAGCATTATATTCTAATACAGATGGTTCTAATAACACGGCACTCGGTTATCAAGCTTTAAATAAAAATACAACTGGTATATTTAATGTAGCATTAGGTGTTGGACCACTCTTTAATAATATAAGTGGTAGCAACAACGTAGCATTAGGTGATTCAGCCCTTAATACTAATCTAAGTGGTAATAATAATATAGCACTTGGTTCTCAAGCACTTAACGCCAGTTTAGGTTCTAGTAATGTAGCAATATCCTCTCAAGCGCTTTTTTTTAATAGCACCGGTTCTTCAAATATAGCAATAGGTCAAAATTCATTATTTTATAATACAATAGGTGGTGATAATACAGCAATAGGTCATAGTGCCGGTCTTGATTTATCTGGAAATTCAAGTTCTAATACATTTTTAGGTGGTTTTTCAAACGTAGCTACATTATCAAATATTTACACCAAATCAACAGCAATAGGTTATAGCGCTACAATAGATGCGTCAAACCAAATTGTATTAGGAACAGCAACAGAAAAAGTAAAAATCCCTGGTACTTATGTTGGTATCGGCGGAGTTTATGCTCCAACATCTATTTACGCATTAGATGTAAGCGGTAACGTCAGAGTTAGTGGTGGTATAACAGGTGCGACAGGATCATTTACTAATATTTCTGCTTCCGGTGGAATAACAGGTCCTACAGGTTCCTTTACTTACTTATCTTCTTCTGATGGAATAACAGGTCCTACAGGGTCATTTAGTTATTTATCTGCTTATCTTCCAAATTCAACTAATTACGCATTATATGTAGATGGAAGCGCAAATTTCACAGGTTACTCAAATTTCTTAAGTTTAGGTGCTAACGCTTTAACCGCAATTGTAAAGGCAGTTTATCCAGTTGGCGCAATTTATACTACTATCGAAAGCGTTACTACCCCCGCTATACTTGCTGCCCTGTTTCCAGGTACAACTTGGACGGCATTAACTACATCTGCGGTTACTGTCCCGGCTACATATCAATTCTACAGGGCTACATAATCCCATCCACCTGAAAGCCGAAGGCAACTGTGTAAGTCACAACAATAAAATTAAATTAAATAACTTTAATTTTATTAATAATATAAAAAAGTAAATAATCTAGAAATTTATTTCCAATAATAAGAAATGATAGAAGTATATTCCAACGATTCATTAAAAATAATTCAAGATAAAAATAACAAAACGATGTTTAAAATGGAATTTAATTATCCATGTCCAGCGCTAATAAGGTCGCTAACAAAAACACATATAATCCAAGGTACAATAACAGATGACTACACAACTCTACGATTTAAGGCGCTCTCAGTAAAGTCCTTTCCTCAATTCATTGAAGAGCAAAGTAAGGTAAGAGGTTCCCACCACATAAGTATAAATTTAGCAGCAAACATGATATCAAATTTGTCGGCGCAGTTATCCCATTTAATAACGAAAGAATCCCAAACCATAATAGGTTACGCTCCAGAAAATATAATTGTGATAAACGCCCAAACCTTCGCATTTTTAGACAGCGAATTAATAGCCGAGATAGATCCCGTAGGGAAAGAAATGGCTACAATTAGCTGTCCGTTTAAGGTAACAGATTTCTTTGCTTCTCCAGAGATCCTAAAAATAACAGAACTGCCATCATATGTTCACTATAAAACATCGTATTTTAGCTTAGGTTGTTTATTGTTATATGCTTTAACTGGTGGTCGCTTAAGCTTAGAAGAAGATTTTTATAAGGAATATTTAAAAGAATTAAACTGTGAAAAAATTTATGAAGGTTTAACCGGATTACATTTTAAAAATACAAAGTTATATTGGCTTCTCTCTAGATGTTTAGTTGAAGAACCAGAAAAGCGAAGTATTCTATTTATATAATCTACCTTCATCTACCTTTAGGAAAGGTAGAACCAAAAATAAAATTTGGCTCCACCTTTATGAAAGGTGGAAAAAGTGGCAATAAAAATCTCACATTATGTTATAATGTCATTAACTGCTTTTAAAAGAAAATCTGTAATAAATTATGGTTCAAAACGTTCGGGTTCAGCTCCAGGTGGATATTGGTTGCCCCAAGGTCCATTTGGTCACTCAACAAATGGACTTCAATTCGCAAAATCAACTTATGGTCCCGCTGGTTTTTCTATCAATGGTGGTCATAGAAATGTCGGTGGAGTAGGAAGAGATATGAAAATGTCAAAATCGGGAACACCTTATAGAGGAACTGAACCAATTGGTTTTGGCGGTACTTATGGTAAGTATCCTTCTGCTACATTAGTAGGAAACACTGCTACAAGCTCTACGGGGGCTGTTCCAAATGCTGGAAGCAAACAACCGGCAGTTCAACCGGTCCTCAATTCTTCCGTCGTTAACACGATGGGCACACAATACCTATACATTAAGCCATCAACCTTATCGACTTATGGTATGTTACGTAAAAAATACAGATGGGCGTATACGGGTCAATATCCAAACTATTGGGTTCAACCAAATTACACAGGAAATCAAACAGATACCGCAAGTCAGTGGTTATATATTCAAAACAAAGCAGCGGCAAACACATGTAATCTTAAGGTTAATAATGATGCTACTTATGAAGGTCATAATGTAACCTGTGGTCCAACCTTATGTACTCCAGGTCGTTCAACTGCTGGATTTAAATATAACGATATGGCTCGAAATGCTCCATACACAAAGACACTAGGTCAACCAGTTTCTTATGGTCAATATAATTTACATCTCACTAGAGGATGTAACAATCCTGTTGGTTGTCAAAAACCTTTCCCATATGCTGTACAAACAGGAACAGGTATAAAGACAGGAGGAATAAGTATGACAAGTGTTGGTAATGCTTGTGGTACATCAGATGTTTATTTATCGCCTCCAGAATGGTATTGGGGACCAAAATCAAAATGTGATATTGTCGAAATGAAAGATAAAATAAAATATTAAATAAAAATAAAACAAAAATAAAAATAAAAATTGAAATAATATATTAAAAATATTTTATAAATATTATTAATATTAAATGGGAACACAAGGAGTTTTTGGATATATAATTGGAAGAAAGAAGCGGATAATACATGTTCAATATGACGCTGATTTACTTTGGCAAATACTAGTCAGAGAGATTTATATATTAATGAAACACTATGGTACGAAAGAATCACTTCAATCAGAGTTTGAAAAAATAAAAACAATTAAAGGTAACCCAAAAAAGGAAGACATTGAAAAATATAAAATGTTTAAAGATTTTGAAAATGACGCAGACGATTGGTGTAGCCTTTTAAGGTATTGTCAAAGTAGTTTTATAAATATTTTGGAAGCCGGATATATAGTAAATCAAAAAGAAGAATATGGGCAATGTTTCATGTTAGACTTCAATAAAGGTTCTGTTAGCTTTTATGGTAAGAGGTATGATAATAAAGACGAATTAATAGAAACCGTCGCAATTGAAGAAATAATGGAATTCGAAGATATGCCAACAAAAACATATACAGAAATAGTAAGCGAAATGAATGAAAGATTTATAATTTGGTATGATAAATTTTCAAAGGTTAAAGATGAATTGGATAAATTAGATAGTTTAAAAAAGGAAGCAAAAAAGCAAGGTGCTGCGAATATTGAAGACAAGGTGGATAAATTGATTTACGATATAAATTTTCAGAAAAAAGAACTGAATCGTAATCGTCGTGTATTTTATAATAGGTTAAAAGCACTAGACCTTATTGAAGCCGAAGGCGACTGTTAAAGCCGAAGGCGACTGTTAAAGCCGAAGGCGACTGTTAAAGCCCAAAGTTAAAGCCCAAAGTTAAAGCCCAAAGTTAAAGCCCAAAGTTAAAGCCCAATATGTGTTAAAAATAATATATAAAAACAATATAAACCTATTTTTTATATATCTGTATAAATGGCAATTTTTGTAAATAACATGACGCAAACGATTATGAATACATTGTTAAATATTTATGACCGTGTTATGGTCTTAAAGTTATATGTAGATGTAAATGATATAAATTTAATTGATAGATATCGTGAAGCAGCAAATAATCATAATAATAATTTATTTAATAATCCGCATCATATTGATGCCGGTTTTGATTTGTTTGCTCCAGGAGGTCCAGATTCCAGAGATGATCATAACTATGATCCTTCAGTATTGCGTTTTTATGGACCAGGATGGGAAAATC
>Ga0209443_1002009_pt1 | contig 12299 bp, 11 predicted proteins | sample LauGreBMM110DCMD_2_FD_187571 | JGI IMG/M metagenome (GOLD analysis project Ga0209443, IMG submission 187571) | Freshwater lake microbial communities from Lake Michigan, USA - Su13.BD.MM110.DCMD (SPAdes) (version 2) | ecosystem: Environmental > Aquatic > Freshwater > Lake | place: Lake Michigan... | reverse complement strand
CAAGGCTCCCAATTGGGAGCCTTTTTTATTTTGTCATTTCTGAGATCTTGAAACGCTCTAAAGTTTGCAAATAAAAAAAGCCATCCTTGCGGATGGCTTTTGCGTTATGATTTGGTTACGGCCCTTAGTTATCAAACTTGAGGTCAAGTCCAAGTCCTCGCAGTTCATGCACGAGTACATTGAACGACTCAGGAATACCTGGCTTCGGTACGTTGTCACCTTTAACGATGGCTTCGTAGGTCTTGGCCCTTCCGATGATATCATCAGACTTAAGGGTAAGAAGCTCTTGAAGGATATTAGAAGCACCATAGGCTTCCAATGCCCAAACTTCCATCTCACCGAAACGCTGACCACCGAACTGAGCCTTACCACCAAGCGGCTGCTGGGTGATGAGAGAGTATGGCCCGATAGAACGCGCGTGCATCTTATCGTCTACCATGTGGTGGAGTTTCAGCATATAGATGATACCAACTGTCGCTTTTTGGTGGAAGCGCTCTCCTGTTTCACCATCATAGAGATAAGTATGTCCAAAGCTGGGCAAGCCAGCCTGATCAATCAATCCTGTGATCTCATCAACGGTTGCACCGTCGAAGATTGGTGTGGAGAACCTCAGTCCTAGTTTCTCACCAGCCCATCCAAGGATGGTCTCGTAAATCTGCCCAAGGTTCATCCTTGATGGTACACCCAATGGATTCAAAACGATATCAACCGGTGTTCCATCTTCGAGGAATGGCATGTCTTCAGCCCTTACAATTTTGGCAACGATACCCTTGTTTCCGTGACGACCTGCCATTTTATCGCCCACTTTCAGCTTGCGCTTTACAGCGAGGTATACCTTGGCAAGTTTCAATACACCAGCAGGGAGTTCATCACCGATGGAGATATTGAATTTCTCACGCTTGTAACGGCCGAGCTCTTCGTTGGACCTGATGTTGTAGTTGTGAAGCAGTGTATTGATTGAATCATCAATCTTCACGTCACTGGTCCAACCCAAAGGATTGATGTTCTGGTAGTCGATGGTTGCAAGAGCTTTGGGATTGAACTTTGACCCTTTGCTGATGATGACTTCACCGAAGTTGTTGGAAACACCAGAAGAATTTTTATCCTTCAAAAGGGTTTGCAATTTGCTTACCAGCAATTCAAGAATATCCTTCTTATTTTGGATATGAACAGCTTCAAGCTTTTCGATGGCTGCTTTTTCCTTTGCTTTTGAGTTCTTGTCTTTTTTGGCGCGCTGGAAGAGTTTCTTTCCAATCACAACACCTTCTGTTCCACTTGGAGCTTTGAGTGATGCATCTTTGGCATCACCAGCCTTGTCACCGAAGATGGCACGAAGCAATTTCTCTTCGGGGGTAGGATCACTTTCTCCTTTTGGAGTGATTTTACCGATGAGGATATCGCCTTCCTTCACCTGTGCACCGATACGGATGATACCATACTGGTCAAGGTCTTTGGTGGCTTCTTCGGAAACGTTTGGAATATCTGGTGTCAATTCCTCTTCGCCAAGCTTGGTATCCCTTACTTCCAATTCGAATTCTGATATATGAATGGATGTGAAAAGATCTTCACTCACTACTTTTTCATTGATAACGATGGCATCCTCAAAGTTATATCCCTTCCAAGGCATGAATGCCACTTTCAGGTTACGACCAAGCGCCAACTCACCGTTCTTTACAGCGTATCCTTCCGTGAGGAAGTCGCCATTCTTCACACGCTGTCCTTTGGACACAGCAGGGCGCAAGGTGATGGAGGTTTCCTGGTTGGTCTTGATGAATTTGGTCAACTTGTAGACCAACATATCATCTTCAAAGCTGACAAGCTTCTGTGCTTCGTCACGCTCATAGCGAACATGGATCTCATTGGCATCAACAAATTCAATAACACCATCCCCTTCTGCATGCAACTGAATCCTTGCATCACGGGCGGCCTTGCCTTCCAATCCGGTACCAACAATCGGAGCCTGAGGCTTGATCAATGGAACGGCCTGGCGTTGCATGTTTGATCCCATCAGTGCACGGTTGGCATCATCATGCTCCAAGAAAGGAATAAGGGAAGCTGAAAGTCCAACAATCTGGTTGGGCGCAACGTCCATGTATTCTACTTGATTCGGCTCAAGGATAGGGAAATCACCCGTTTGCCTTGCCTTCACTTTGTCTTCAGCAAACTCACTTTTATCATTCAAAGGCACGTTGGCCTGTGCAATCTTTGCAGTATCCTCTTCTTCAGCACTCAGGTAGGTCAATTTCTTGACGTCAACCTTGCCATTGTTCACCTTGCGGTAAGGCGTTTCAATGAATCCCATCTCGTTGATCTTTGCGTGAACACAAAGCGTTGAGATAAGACCAATGTTTGGTCCTTCCGGCGTCTCAATGGTACAAAGACGACCATAGTGCGAATAGTGTACGTCACGAACCTCAAATCCTGCACGCTCCCTGCTCAAACCGCCGGGTCCGAGTGCGGAGATACGACGCTTGTGCGTGATCTCACTCAGTGGGTTTGTCTGATCGAGGAACTGTGAAAGTTGGGATGTACCGAAAAATGAATTGATGACAGAGGAGAGCGTACGGGCATTGATCAGGTCCACCGGAGTGAATACCTCATTGTCGCGTACATTCATGCGCTCACGGATGGTTCTTGCCATCCTGGCCAGACCAACACCGAATTGTGCGTACAATTGCTCACCAACGGTACGTACACGCCTGTTGCTCAGGTGATCGATATCGTCAATCTCTGCTTTACCATTGGTAAGGCGAACAAGGTATTTAACGATTTCAATGATATCTTCCTTTGTGAGGGTTTTTTGACCCAATGCGTAGTTGAGGTTGAGCTTTTTGTTGATCTTGTAACGGCCTACTTCTCCGAGGTCATAACGCTTGTCACTGAAGAACAATTTGTCGATGATGCCACGGGCAGTTTCATTGTCTGGGGCATCAGCACCACGCAATTGCTTGTAGATGTGTTGAACCGCTTCAAGTTCTGAATTGGAGGTATCCTTGTTCAGGGTATTGTAGATGATGGCATAATCGCCACTCACCTCTTCCTTCTGGATGAATACACTCTTGACACCGGTTTCAATGATGGTTTCAAGATCTTTTTCACTCAATACCTTGTCACGCTCCAAAACAACTTCATTCCTCTCCAGTGAAACAACTTCACCAGAATCTTCATCAACGAAATCTTCTACCCATGTTTTGAGAACCCTGGCAGCCAAACGCTTTCCAACCTGGCCAGCCAATGATTTTTTGTCTGCCTTAACTTCATCAGCCATGCCGAAGAGTTCAAGGATATCCTTATCGGTTTCAAAACCGATTGAACGCAAAAGCGTTGTTACGGGGAATTTCTTTTTTCGGTCGATGTATGCATACATGACATTGTTGATGTCTGTAGCAAACTCCATCCATGCACCTTTGAAAGGAATGACACGGGCAGAATAAATCTTGGTTCCGTTCGGATGAAGGGATTGACCAAAGAATACACCGGGTGAGCGATGAAGCTGTGAAACAACAACCCTTTCAGCACCGTTGATTACAAAAGTACCACGGGGCGTCATGTAAGGGATGTTGCCAAGGAATACGTCCTGTACAATAGTTTGGAAGTCGACATGCTCCTCATCGTTACAGCTCAGGCGCAATTTTGCCTTGAGGGGAACAGCATAGGTCAAACCACGCTCCATACACTCTTCAATGGTGTAGCGCGGCGGATCAATAAAATAATCAAGGAATTCCAGCATGAAGATGTTCCTTGTATCATTGATAGGGAAGTTCTCCTTGAAAACCTTGAAAAGACCTTCGTTGTTACGCTTATCAGGCGTGGTCTCAAGCTGAAAATAATCCTTGAACGACTGGATCTGAATCTCTAAGAGATCGGGCGTTTCCGCCAGGTGCTTTACCTTGCCGAAATGCACCCTGTTTGAAGCCACTTTTGCTGAAGACATAGAATGATGTGCTTTTTAAAGTGTTGTATATTATCAAAACAATAGAAATTGACCACTGCTACACCTCGAGTAACATACTGATTATCAGTACTTTAATATTGTAACGGGAATTAAAATTGAATTGTGCCCAATTTAAGGGATTGCGAAGTTATGATTAATAGGTGAAACGGACAAATTTATTAGGACAGTTGAGGCAGGTAATTGACCTGGGAAGAAGAATGAGTTTCAATAGATTAATGTTGCTTTTGGTTGGATTCTAAGCATAAGAAAAGCCGGAATAAATCCGGCTTTTCTTAAATAGCTGTTGAGAGACCCTAAGGCCTGTCAATTGATTATTTAACTTCAACTTCGGCACCAGCTTCCTTAAGCTTGGCAACCAATTCATCAGCTTCCGCTTTTGAAACACCTTCCTTAACTGGCTTAGGTGCGCCGTCAACGAGGTCTTTTGCTTCTTTCAAGCCCAATCCTGTCAATTCTTTTACGATTTTAACAACACCAAGCTTGCTTGGACCAGCAGATACAAGAATTACATCGAAAGCTGTTTTCTCTTCGACTGCGGCAGCGCCACCACCGTCACCTGCTGATACCATAACTGCAGCAGCAGCTGGTTCAATACCGTAATCAGCCTTCAATACGTTAGCCAATTCTTGAACTTCTTTTACTGTCAGGCCTACCAGTTGTTCGGCCAATGCTTTTACGTCTGCCATTTTTTTAGTTTTTAAACCGCTTTCAAAGCTTTCGCTCCAGCGGATGGTTATGAATATGCCACATTTTGACCTCAGTGGCGTTGGGTTTTACACTTGTTGATTACTCTGCAGTGGCTGCTTCAGCTTGCTTTTCGTGGTGCTGCAACAAACCTGCAATTACACGCTTGGCAGGAGATTGGAGCAATCCGATAACCTCACCGATAAGCTCATTCTTGGTCTTGATCTGGGTAAGTTCTTTGAGTGTGCCATCACCCGTGTAGATGTCTCCGTTGATGAAAGCAGCTTTCAAAGCAGGCCTATCAGCATTTTTTTCTTTGCGGAAAGCGCTGAGGATCAAGGCTGGCTCCTTGGGGTTTTCAGAAAACATCAGGGCTGTTACATTGTTCAATGCATCAAAAAGACCTGCATATTTTTCTGAATCCAAAGATTCCAACGCCTTGCGGATCAATGTGTTCTTGGCAACTTTCATTTCAACATTCTTGTTGAAACAGATGCTTCTGAGCTTGGTGATTTGCGCAACACTGAGAGACTCTGTGTTGGTAATATAGAAATTGTTGTACTGACTGAATTTAGCCTTCAGTACCTCAATAACTTCGTTTTTTTCTTGCTTATTCATGATTAAGCTTTTTTTGATTTAAAATGTGTTCAGCGATTAGTGAATAATTGCTTTCGTGTCAACGGCAATAGCAGGGCTCATAGAGCTTGCCATGAAAACACTCTTCATGTAGGTTCCCTTTGCTGTGGAAGGCTTGGCCTTCATGATGGCATTGAGGAATTCCAAGCTGTTGTCTGCCAGTTTCTCTGGAGAGAAGCTGACCCTACCGATAGATGCGTGTACGATTCCAGCCTTGTCAACTTTAAAAGCAACCTTACCCGCTTTTACATCTTTGATGGCAGTAGCAACATCATTGGTAACGGTACCGGTCTTGGGATTGGGCATGAGGTTACGAGGACCAAGCACCTTTCCGAGCTTACCAATCTTAGGCATGACAGCCGGAGTTGCAATGATTACATCGATATCAGTCCATCCACTTTCAATCTTTTGGATAAACTCATCCAATCCTACGAAGTCTGCACCAGCAGCATTGGCTTCGGCTTCCTTATCAGGAGTACAAAGTACAAGAACCTTCTTGGTCTTACCAGTTCCGTGAGGAAGGGTAACCGTTCCACGAACAGCCTGATCGGCCTTCTTTGGATCAACACCCAATCTTACGTGAAGGTCTACTGAACTATCAAATTTCGTGCAATTGATTTCTTTAACGAGTCCTGTGGCTTCAGCAAGTGAATAAATCTTCTTATTATCCACTTTGCCTGCGACAGCTTTTCTTTTTTTTGTGATTCCCATCTTAATTAAATTTTAAGGTGTGAACAATTAATTTTCCCATGGGGCTCGGCCATCAACAGTGATACCCATGCTGCGTGCAGTACCGGCAACCATTTTCATGGCGCTGTCCAAGGTATTGCAGTTCAGATCAGGCATCTTGTCTTTTGCAATGGCTTCTACCTGAGCCCATGTTACCTTACCCACCTTTTGGCGGTTAGGCTCTTTGGAACCACTTTGAAGCTTGCACGCCTCGAGCAACTGAACAGGTGCCGGGGGAGTTTTGATAACAAAGTCAAATGATTTGTCTGTGTAAACAGTGATCAAAGCCGGCAATATTTTACCGATCTTGTCTTGGGTCCTGGCATTGAATTGCTTACAGAACTCCATGATGTTGACACCTTTGGAACCGAGTGCGGGACCAACAGGAGGTGCAGGATTGGCCTGTCCGCCTTTAACCTGCAACTTTACATAGCCAGAAATTTCTTTAGCCATATTAAATTGTTTTTTGGTGATAGCGTCCCGGCATTTTACCGGAACTCCCAAAGCCTTTCAAAAAAAAACTTTCGATTGGGGTTGCAAAAGTAATGCAGTTTGGGGAATATTAAAGGTTTTGTCTCAAAAATTGGATAAAAAAATTTAAGGACACATATTGTTTATTTATGAGGATTATTTACTAATTTTCATGTAAACAATTCAAACTCATTACTTTTATAAAAATTAAACATCATGGCATCTTCTAAAAAACTCGCAAAAAGACTCGCAAAAAAACTAGCAAAAAAAGAAGCAAAAAAAGCCGGACCCAAGAAAGCAGTACAGAAAGCAGCCTCGAAGCCTGCTAAAAAAGCAGCAAATAAAGTTGTTAAAAAAGCTGCACCAAAGAAAGTTGCTCCTAAAAAAGCAGTAAAGAAGGCAGCGCCCAAGAAAGCTGCCAAAAAAGTCGTTAAAAAAGCAGCGCCAGTAAAAGCAGCTCCAAAGAAAGCAGCACCAGCAAAAAAGGTTGTAAAGAAAGCAGCTCCAGCAAAAAAAGTAGTTAAAAAAGCAACTCCAGCAAAAAAGGTAGTAAAGAAAGCAGCTCCAGCAAAAAAGGTAGTAAAGAAAGCAGCTCCAGCAAAAAAAGTAGTAAAAAAAGCAGCTCCAGCAAAAAGGTTGTAAAAAAAGCAGCTCCAAAGAAAGCCGTTGCAACTGTAAAAGCAGCACCTAAAAAAGTTGCTCCAGTAAAAGCAGCACCAAAGAAAGCCGTTGCACCTGTGAAAGCATCACCTAAAAAAGTTGCTCCAGCCAAAGCAGCCCCAAAGAAAGCCGTTGCAACTGTAAAAGCAGCACCTAAAAAAGTTGCTCCAGCCAAAGCAGCCCCAAAGAAAGCCGTTGCACCTGTGAAAGCAGCACCAGCAAAAGCAGCACCGGCCAAAGCAGCACCTAAAAAAACAGTAAAAAAAGCAGCCCCTGCGCCAGTGGTAGTAGCTCCGGCACCTACACCAGCAGAATTGCCAATTGTTGAAACACCACCAACTGAATCAACAGAAGGTTCTTCAAACTAATCCAGCAGAACAATGCATAAAAAGAAAGGGTAGCAAATGCTACCCTTCTTTATTTTAAGTCGTTTGTGTATCCGTTAGGTCTTCTCAACCTGCATGTAGTTGAGCTCTACAGGCGTTGAACGGCCAAAGATTTTTACAGTAACCTTGAGTTTCTTCTTCTCGTCATTGACTTCTTCGATTACACCGTTGAAATCATTGAAAGGCCCATCAACAATCTTGATGGTCTCACCAATGATGAAGGGCTCACTCATGGTCATTCCACCTGCATCACTCATTTCATCAATCTTGCCCAGCATTTTGTTAACCTCGGCTTTCCTCAAAGCAATGGGGTTTTCCTTTCCCAAGAAATGAATAACATTCGTTGTATTCTTGATGGCTGAAATGATGTCATCGTGGAGCTTTCCACCGGCGCACTCAATCATGATATAACCGGGGAAAAAATTTCTTTCCCTCATGACTTTCTTGCCATTCTGAACCTTGTATACTTTTTCTACAGGAAGGAAGATCTGTTTGATAACAGTATCCCAACCATTGCGGAGAATATCCTTGTCTAAGTACTCTTTCACCTTCCTCTCCTTGCCACTGATTACACGAAGAACATACCACTTGGTATCTGGTTGAACAGCAGTGTCCTGTTGTATTGTTGTTTCTTCCATTACTTGAACAATGAATAAACGAATTTAAGAAGATTACTGCTTCCAAGATCCAGCACCCAAACGATGGCAGTGATTACCAAAGTAGCAACGAGTACGATCATGGTAGACTGTTGAAGCTGCTGCCAATTGGGCCAGGTTACTTTCTCCATGAGTTCCTTATAGGAATCCCTGAAATATGATTGTATCTTATTCATCTTGTTTTGTTTTTGAAAAGTACTGTATCGTAAAGATACTCATTCTTTTCATTTGCACGGGCACTAGGATTCGAACCCAGATCAAAGGTTTTGGAGACCTCTATTCTACCATTGAACTATGCCCGTTCTTTAAGAAACAAAGTACCCGGATATAAACCCAGGTACTTTGTTATTTATGCTTTAAGGCTGCATCTCCGGAGAGATTGGCCAATAAGACTTATTTGACGATCTCAGTAACCTGACCTGCACCTACGGTACGGCCACCTTCACGGATCGCGAACTTTAAACCTCTTTCCATAGCGATCGGCTGGATCAACTTTACATGGAGGTTGGTGTTGTCACCAGGCATAACCATTTCAGTTCCTGCAGCAAGTTCACACTCTCCTGTAACGTCTGTTGTACGGAAGTAGAACTGAGGACGGTATTTGTTGAAGAAAGGAGTATGACGTCCACCTTCATCCTTGCTCAAAACGTAGACTTCGCCTTTGAACTCAGTGTGTGGAGTAATTGATCCTGGCTTGCAAATTACCATACCACGACGGATTTGGCTCTTTTCAATACCACGGAGGAGAATACCTGCGTTGTCTCCAGCTTCACCCTCATCGAGGAGCTTGCGGAACATTTCAACACCAGTACAAGTAGAAGTCAATTTGTCTTCCATCATACCTACGATTTCAACACCTTCACCAACCTTGATCCTACCACGCTCGATACGACCAGTTGCAACAGTACCACGACCAGTGATGGTGAATACGTCTTCAACTGACATAAGGAATGGAAGATCTACTGGACGGGGAGGAAGAGGAATATATTCGTCAACAGCGTTCATGAGTTCGTTTACAGCATCAACCCACTGTGGCTCACCGGCCAAAGCACCTGTAGCAGATCCTTTGATGATTGGGGTAGTATCACCATCGAAACCACGCTTCGTCAATTCTTCGCGGATTTCCATTTCAACCAGTTCCAACAATTCTGGATCATCAACAAGGTCAACCTTGTTCATGAAAACAACAATACGTGGAACACCTACCTGACGCGCAAGAAGGATGTGCTCCTTGGTTTGTGGCATAGGACCATCAGTCGCAGCCACTACAAGTACAGCACCGTCCATTTGGGCAGCACCAGTAATCATGTTCTTTACATAGTCAGCATGACCAGGACAGTCAACGTGTGCGTAGTGACGGGCTTCCGTCTCATACTCAACGTGTGCTGTGTTGATCGTGATACCCCTTTCTTTTTCTTCAGGAGCACCATCGATTTCATCATACTTCTTTGCCTGTGCAAGACCTCTCTTGGAAAGGATCTCAGTGATGGCAGCTGTCAATGTGGTCTTACCGTGGTCAACGTGACCGATAGTACCAATGTTTACGTGGGGTTTGACCCGCTTGAAAGTCTCTTTAGACATTGTTATACGTTTTTATTTGTTTAAACTTTTTTACCTATGGAAACGGCCGCAAAGTTATTGACTTTGGGTCGATTAACAAAAGTTTTTTCCCTAAAGGCTTTGAGCCGTTGGTGAGAATCGAACTCACGACCTCTTCCCTACCAAGGAAGTGCTCTACCCCTGAGCTACAACGGCTTGTCAACCACCGCTTCAGGGCGGCAAGTGAGCGGGAGACGAGTCTCGAACTCGCAACCTATAGCTTGGAAGGCTATCGCTCTACCAATTGAGCTACTCCCGCTTAGTTTTATCGGTAAAGAAGTTCAAACCCCAGTTCCTGAGGAAATGTGGGCAGGAGAGGATTCGAACCTCTGAAGTCGAAAGACAGCGGATTTACAGTCCGCCCCATTTGGCCGCTCTGGAACCTGCCCGCACATATTCACATATACACTAAAAGAGGTTTTACCCTCTTTTAATATAAGAGCCAGAGAAGGGACTCGAACCCCCGACCAGCTGATTACAAATCAGCTGCTCTACCAGCTGAGCTACTCTGGCTTAATGTCCCGCGGAATAATGGTTTTGACTTCCTTACCGATAACGCTTCAATCTGTAAAAGATCTATCCCTTTTTGGGGAGGCAAAGGTAATGGAATTCTTCAAAAGCAGAAAATTTGTAGAAAAAAATTTGGAAATATTTCAGCAGCCAAATTAAACGGCCTGCTTTCCCTTTACTTTCTTGATCTTTATCAGTACCGCATCAAGCGCCATGTCAAAGGATTCCTCGAAGGATTTGGTGCTTTGCTTGACAAAAATCTCGTGCTTGGGAATCTGCACACGAATCTCTGCAACCTTGTCTTTTATTTGGTGGATGACATTATCAAGCTTGAGAAAAACATCAACATTCATTATCCTGTCGTGGTGGCTCCCGATCTTGACAATTTTCCTGTTCACGTGGTCAAGCAATTTTGTGTCGGCATCAAAATGTACAGATTGGATGTTAACGGTCATTTCAGCGGATTTTTACTGTGAAGGATAGAAGCGATTCTCCTATTAAGTTAAGCAAAAAGGGATGGGTATCAAAATTAAATCCGTTAAAAAAAAACGAAAAATCATCCTTTGGGATGGGCTTTTTTGTGGATGTCCCGCAAACGCTCAATATTGTTGTGGGTATAGACCTGCGTGGCCGCCAGGCTGCTGTGCCCAAGCAACTCTTTTACGGCATTCAGTTCAGCCCCATTCCCAGTGAGATGGGTGGCAAAACTGTGGCGCAGCACGTGCGGACTTTTCTTCTCTGCGGTGGTCACCAATGAAAGGTATTTTTTCACAGTATCATAGACCTGACGGGCAGTTGGGGGCTTCTGTTTTGGGGTAAGCAAGAGGTTGGGAAAGATCGCTTCCGGGAAAAGAGTGGCCTTTTCCTGGGCATATTCCCTGATCTTTTCGGTCAGCTCAGTTTGAAGGGGAATGATCCTTTCCTTGTTTCCTTTTCCCAATACTTTCAACTGGCTTCTTGCATGATCAATCTGGCTTGATTTCAGGCCTACCAACTCGCTGACCCGGATGCCGGTATGGTAGAGCAGGGAAAGGATCAGGTGGTCTCCCCTGCCCCCGAAATCATCGGGGAAAGTGGTTTGGTTCAACAGTGTCTCCATCTGGTCCTGCTCCACATAAGATGGCAACCGTTTTCTGGTCTTCAGGACCTGGATGGTTTTGGTTGGGTTGGCAGTGATTTGACCGTGAATCAGGCAATAGCGAAAGAATGATTTGAGGGAGGATATTTTTCTATTGATGCTTCTGGGCTGTACTTTGATCAGGGTCAGGGAAGCCATCCAGGACCGGATCATTCCCGGGGTGACCTCTGCAGGCTGGCTCACCGCAAATTGTATATGCGCAAAGGAAAAAAAGGAGGCCAGGTCGTCTGCATAAGCCCTGTAGGTATGCGCAGAGTAGCGCTTTTCGAACTTGATAAAATCAAGGAAGGGGGACAGTATGGGCTGCTGGGGTATGGGCATAAAAAAGAGTAGTCATAAAGTTAGTGAACCGCATGACTACTCTGGAATATTTTTTAGCGAAGCAACGACTACGATTCGATCGTGCCGTTGAAGATCTTCTGCTTGTAGATCGCTTTCAACATCTCACCCCTGCGCCTGATGGAAGGCTTTATAAATGCCTGACGCTCACGCAGTTGCAAAAGCGTTTTGGATTTTTCGTACTTCTTTTTGTACTTCTTAAGGGCTTTGTCTATGTTTTCGCAGTCTTTTGAATCGATGATCAGCATATTTTTCCTCTTTTTAGGGATTGCAAAGATAGGGGATTTGGTGTGTAAATCAAAAGGTGGAAACTGATTTTGTAAAAAAGTTTCTACCTTTTTATGTTTTAACTGTGGATTGAATGTAATTCCTAAAAGAACAAGGTTAAAAAACAAGGAAATTAAGAATACGCCAATGTTCAGGAATTCATTGGAATATTTCCTGAATTGTGCAGAAGCATTGCTCACCCATAGGCAAACAACAGCAAGGACACAAATTCGAAAATAGGTCATATTTGACATAAAGGTAAACCAGCG
>Ga0209443_1002007_pt1 | contig 12304 bp, 8 predicted proteins | sample LauGreBMM110DCMD_2_FD_187571 | JGI IMG/M metagenome (GOLD analysis project Ga0209443, IMG submission 187571) | Freshwater lake microbial communities from Lake Michigan, USA - Su13.BD.MM110.DCMD (SPAdes) (version 2) | ecosystem: Environmental > Aquatic > Freshwater > Lake | place: Lake Michigan... | reverse complement strand
TCGGGAGGTGGTCAATCGGGAGGTGGCCAATCGGGAGGTGGCCAATCGGGAGGTGGCCAATCGGGAGGTTCGTCGGGAAGTGGCCAATCGGGAGGTTCGTCGGGAACTGGGAGACCAACGAACACGACAAATGCTGACGGAAGCCCTGCACCCACAAGTGCAGGAGGTGTGAAGAAGGAGATCAAAGCTGAACCCGGGCACGCAAAAGGTGAATCGGCTGGAAAGCAAGACGAATCTCCGGAAGGCAGACAGAAACAGAAGGATGATGCCGAAAAACAAAAGAATGACTGGATGGACAAAGTTGGCGGACTCGGTGGACTTGCGATGATCGGGCTTACCCTCGCTGTAGCGACCGCGATCGCCGTAAAAACGGGTGAACAATATGCGGCATGTGTCGACGCGGAAATCACAATTACGACTTTTGCGCCAACGCCGCGTATTCCAGCATGGGTTCCAGGGTGGGCGGATTGGGAGTGGTTCGTCAAGCTTTTCCCCCTGCCCAAAACGGTCGATATCAGGTACACTGTCAACAATAGTTATAAGGCGCTCGCAAAGAGCGACTCGTGGAACATCACGGGGACGACCAGTGGAAAAATCGACAAGGAGGCCGTCCCGATCGAAAAAGTTCTGGAAGGAAAAAGCGTTCGTATAAAATGTGGTACGAGCGATTGTTCCGCGTTCAGTGGATCTGGCGGGACAGCTTCAGTGAATTGTGATTTTGCTGACCGTTTGAACAATGCGGTCGAAGAGGTTTCGACTGATATCGCTTCAACTGCGGCCAAATTTATTGAAGGTGCCGGGACTGCATTTGCCAAGTTTTTGCCCATGATCATTTTGTTTATCGTGATATACATCGGGTTCACGCTCTTTGCTAAATAGGGCTCACGCTCATAGAAATACCCTGTAGGATATAACTCGTGAAGTTTACGTCGGCCGATAACTTTGTTGAGAGTATATTTGAGTGCTGACGACATTCATTGGTGTCTGACTTGTACTCGAACCCCAGACAATTTGAATCATTTGAACACTTCTCTGAACATTCGAAATAACTCGTCGTCGTCACTGAAGCGATGTTCGAGGCTGTCGTTGTCGCATCTGCCATCTTACCGGTGTACGTCGCATACATCTGGTCAGGCTCGTTACCTTCAACGACGTATAGGTTCTTTCCAGGATCCTCAATAGGAAACCCAACTGATGAATACGTATCACACGTCTTTGACGACACATTCGAGCCGAACCCTAAGCATTCATCAGGAAATTGTTCACACTTTGTTTTACAGTCGGTCGCCGTGACGTTGGAGTACGTGTTACTCACGAAAGACGAAGGGGCTGAAACGTTGCTCATGTACGTGTACGGTCGGTGATACGTGTGCACATACTCGTTGAGTGACGTAGGCCACCACCAAGAATCGGTCGGCGGAAGAACAGTTTGATCTTTACGATTAAAGAACAAGTAGGCCGAATAAGCCGCAATGCACAGCACATATATTATGCCGACCGTCATTGCGATACTGGGCAATTTCGATACGATGTCTAATATCGCCATGTTACATTCTCGTGAGAAAAAAATGATGCGAATGTAGTAGATGTCAGATAGCAGTCCCCTGCTGCTCCTATTGACTTTATTGTTATTGTTTGTGGGCCTGGGGATCGGGGGAAAGGCACTCCTTGATCAACTTACGAACAGCAATGCAGCGGCGATAGCTGCAGCGGCATCAGCACGCCCGGCTGGGTCAGACAGTGGTCCAGGGGGGGAGATTTGGGCTCTCGAACCACCTACGAAACCATCTGAAGTTTCAATGTGGCTTCGTGTGTTTCTCGGAACGTTCGATTCAATCCTCGATGGTATAAGTTCTCGACTGGACGCAGATCTTGACCGGAGACAAAAAGCCTTTGATGAAGATCAGAATAGGCGACGTCTGGCAGAAGAGCCTGAAAGATCTTCCAGGCGCGCGGCGAGTGATGCTGACAATAAACGCAAGCCTTCAACTGAAGATAACCCTCGGGCACGTACTGACGTTGACGGTAAAGCGGAATCGCGTTTGAATGCTGCGTCGGCAGATGAAGACGCAAAACGTATGGCGGCCACAGAAGACAATTCGAGGGCGCGCGCCGATGTCGACGGTGACGCCGAGACGCGCGCCAGAAACGTCGCAAACGCAGAGGATGCAAAACGTCTCTCGGTCGACAATCCCGAATCACGCGTCCCGGTCGACGCGAACCCCGAAGCGCGGATCAGGAACGCTGCGGCAGCGCAAGACACGGGTCGTATGACTGTCGCTGATGACAATCTCAGGGCTGCACAGGGTGATCCAGAATCACGTATCAGGAACGCCGCGGCTTCGGAGGATGTGAAGCGTTTCTCGGTCGACAATCCCGAATCACGCGTCCCGGTCGACGCGAACCCCGAATCACGAATCAGGAACGCTGCGGCAGCGCAAGACACGGGTCGACTGACTACCGCCGATGACAATTTCAGGGCTGCACAGGGTGATCCCGATGCGCGAATGAGAAACGTCGCAAACGCAGAGGATGTGAAGCGTTTCTCGGTCGACAATCCTGAATCACGCACCCCGGTCGACGCGAACCCCGAAGCGCGGATCAGGAATGCTGCGGCCGCTGAAGACATGAGTCGACTGACTACCGCCGATGACAATTTCAGAGCTGCACAGGGTGATCCCGATGCGCGAATGAGGAACGCCGCTGCCACTGAAGACACGAGTCGATTTGCGACCCGCCCAGAAGCTGTCGTCGAGACGGAAAATCCGGAATCACGAATCAGGAACGCCGCCGCGGAGCAAGACACGGGTCGACTGACTACCGCCGATGACAATTTCAGAGCTGCGCAGGGGGGACCGGATGCTCAGATAAGGAACGTCGCGGCGGCGCAAGACACGAGTCGTCTGTCGGTCGATAATCCCGAATCACGCGTTCCAGTCGAAGGTGATCCTGAATCACGCATCAATAACGCCGCATCGGAACAGGATAAGAAGAGTCGTCTGACTGCCGCCGATGACAATTTCAGGGCTGCACAGGGTGATCATGACTCACGCATGAGAGGCGCTGCGTCGGTACAGGACGAGCGAATCCGACTTGAGACACCATCGGCGACTGACAATTTCAAAGCCGTGAACGACACTCCAGATCCGTCAATCAAACGAGTTTCGGGTACCATAGATGATGGGGTCCGTATAAGTGCCCCAAAGGATACATTTAAATTTGATACAACTATCGATTCGAAGTTACGGGCCATGGTAAACAAATTCGATACCATATCCCAAGGTAAAGCAAATCGTACGAAGAACATTTTCAAACGTCCGATCACTGCTTCGCTCGTGTCGGCTGAAATCGTGGAAGGTCGCGTCCTAGATGAGACAGGAAAAGTCAAACGATTAAGTGATAATCCATCGGCAATCAAGTACGATGCGAAAGCTGCTGGTGCGTTCGGTACAAGCTTGTCCAAGGCGTGTCGAGAGACACCACAGGGGCGCGCCGCACTAGCGTACGAGTTATCGCAAGCTGAAAGTTCATCTCGAGGAACACCTCGCGCCACCGTGATAAAATCAGCGGCACTCAGAGCGGCAAGAATCGCTGTAGACCTACTCGGTGGTGTAGGAGACGCACTGGATGTTCTTCAGATTGTTCAAGTGTTTGGAAATGCGGCATATTACGATCCGGGATGTCTAGCTAACCCGGATAATCCTGCACTGTGCAAGTTTCCAACTGAATTTTTGACTGCCAACCAAGCAAAGGATGTGTCGGGACTTGCAATTAAGAAGCAGATCGAGAAACTCACCAACTACACGCCGCGGGATGTGAATTTCAAACCACGTTTTCCACTCATCCGCGGTCCGCTTGACGTGCTTGAACCAAATGATCCTTATATGAATCAAACGAGGATTCAGCTCGAGGTGGATGCCGTGCAGGATAGAATCTTAAACGGTGACCCATGGCGTGCGAAATACGTGACTTATTTCGGAAGCACAATTGTAAATGAAATTATAAACGATCCGTCGGACGCTCTATCCTACTACACTGCCAGAGTTGGCATGACGAACCCGGAGATTGACAGTGTGTACAGGCAAGCTTTTACGACTGTCTGTCTGTACAACGGAGGAAAGGTCTGGGAAGATGTGTACGCAGTTTCCTTGCGCCCGAGACTTCAGTGTGGATTCACCAAGGCGGCATGTGCAGTTGCACAGGCAAAATACTTTACACCGGACAGTGTCGGAAACTATGTCGAATGGTACACGTACACTGATCTTGAAACTCTGCTCGCGGCACCAACCACGCGGACGCCAGCAGAGGCTCGTCTCGCACCACCAATCGCATTCACTTCAACACCGAGTGATGAAGATGGTATATGTATGGTGGCAAGTCCAGGAACAGCCGCGCTCTGTAATTATTACAAAGGCACGTACGATGTAGCGTCGCACTCATGTATCTTTTCGCCAGCCTATTGCCAGAGTATCGGAACGTGTCACAACTCGGTCGATAACACGTGTTACCTGCCCAACAACGAGATGGAGGCGCTCTCATTCTTCTTCCCGGGTGGAGGCGTCCGGGAATGGATCAAAGTCAACGGGTGCACATTCAGGGGGACAAATGCAGATCGAGCCAGCTACGCCACCCAGTCGATTGTCTACACGTTTATGCCAATGACTATGCTTTTTACGGCGAACGGTCGAAAAATGCTACAAGATGCGATTGCAAATTCGAGAAATTGGTCACCAGGTCTCAGGGCTCAGTTGCGCGAACCGATGGTTGCCGTCGGTTTTGCCGGCGCTGTAGTGGGTCTGAGCGTTGCGGTGGGTACCGCGTCTGCTGTAGCGATGGGATTTGCAGCATCTGGCATCGGCATGCCAGTTGCTGTCGCGATTATCGTTGCAGTGGGAATCGTTATGATAATTGAACAGGACGCCGCGATAACAGAATCGCAACAAAAGGCGCAAATCGATAAAGAGGACACGGCACTTTACGGGCTTCAAAAAGTAACGGCTACAGAACCGGGGGCGACGAGCCCGAACACGACCTATATACCTACAAGTACTGGAATTTCGGAGGGCTGGGTAACTCGTAAACTCGTCACGACGAAAAAGGCTGACAACAGTTTGTGTACGGCGGTTGATTATTACAAAAATCCGACAACGTGTGTTCCAGTTGTCTGGACGGCCGAAAATCCTCACGTGGTTGAAATCCCGTTTGTTGGCAAATATATAGCAACAACAATTTCCGGTGCAGGGCAAATGGCTCAAGCAGGTTACGTTGATGCAAATGATTACAGTCACAAATTACAATGCTGGAAAAAGGAATATTTACGAATTGGTACCACTACAGACCCATTCGGTAAAGTCAAGAATGGTTCTATACCAGGTATTAACGTCGGAGCGGCGGTAAATTACGGCGATGGAAACGGTACACCCGATGCAACGACTGGTAAGATTTTCGATGGCTATATCCGCGCCGGCACGGATGGTTCAAGCGGCAAAACCTGGTGTATAGAACGTAAGCCCCGTGCTTCTCTTTTTGACGCGACAATCGGAACACCTGCAGCTGAATCACAAGTCCTCAGAAATAGATCGTGGACGTCGAAATACGGCGATGTCGATCAATACTACCCCGAGTATCCCGCCGAGGCGTCATACCTTCGGGCGAACGCACACGATCATTTCAGGTATCAACTCGTGTACGCAAGGGGTTCAATCCCCATGACAACCATGTGGGACGACGGTCTTATGGATGCAGTGTTCACGGAAGCGACCGTATCGGAAATACGTCGTTACTATTGTGAACAGGAGCTCGTCCGGACCTCATCAGATACGAGCATGATCGACAAGAGATGCTTTGGATATTTGAATCTCGACTTTGCCGGATACACGTGGTTTCCAATGTCGGTCGCCGGGAAAATACAAACCGCTTTCAACACGACAACCGGAACAGTTACAAGCGGCCGATTGACGCCATCGAATAAGGATGATACGTGTGCAAAGAACCACGGGGCAAACTTTGAGGAGGAATCCGCGGGTCTGTGTTATCTCAACTGTAATTACAACGGCGGGGCGACGAATGACAGTTTTGCGTACGTCTCACGGTCATGGGAGAGCGACGGTACAATCCAGTGTCTGAAACAGTATCCCGCGTGGGAAGACCAAAGTGAGAATCTTCACGGCGAATTGACGATCGTCAAGCATTATAAAGGGTCGCAACGGCAGGGGACGGCGAACAGCTGTCCACCCGGTAAAGAAAAGGGTGGGTCGGGATCAATCGGTTTGTGCTACCCGACGTGTGCGAGTATGTTTACTCTCGCGGCAGACGAAGAGGCTATTTCGAACGGTATGACCGAGTGCTACAAGCATTATCTGTGGTGGGAAAACGAAGCGTCTCGTATGGGACGACCGGCCGGCACGGGTGCACGTGGGCCCGGTACCATGAATAAACCGTTGGCATTCAGTGCCGAACGAAAAGGTATGAAGGCTGATGGCCCCTGTCCGGACAATTACCAGAAAATTGGGGGTGTTTGTTATTCACCTTGTAACAGTGATCAGAATGGCGTCGGGGACAGATGCTACAATAATGATTGTCCGACTGGAACGACCGAACGAACGGCCAGTATGTGTACGAACAATTGCCCAGATGGATTTTTCTGGGACCAAACGGCGTGTTATGCAGACTGTAGGCCCGGATTCATGAGATCTTCGGTCGGGTTTTGCATACAAAATTGTACCGAGCGAGTACATGCGAGTGAACATACCCCGAGTGACACGAGGACTGTACAGTACGTGAGTAATGGGGCGGGTGTATGCAGGGCAAGGGACGATTTCCAGTGTCCAGCGAGTTATGATCGCGTGGGTGTCGCGACCAGTACCCCGACATGTTTCAGACCGTACAAGTCGGAGACCAAGGGATCTGACTGGACTGTGACCGGCCAGTCGTGTATAAGGGTGTGTCGGTGTGCCCAACACGGTGAGGGTTTCAACTCAACCGGACTAACGTGCTCACGACTAGCAACATGGCAGAAGACCGGCCAGTCGTGTATAAGGATGTGTCAGTGTGCCCAACACGGTGAGGGTTTCAACTCAACCGGACTAACGTGCTCACGAATAGCAACATGGCAGAAGACCGGCCAGTCGTGTATAAGGGTGTGTTATTGTGACCAACACGGTGAGGGTTTCAACTCAACCGGACTAACGTGCTCACGATTAGCAACATGGCAGAAGACCGGCCAGTCGTGTATAAGGGTGTGTTATTGTGACCAACACGGTGAGGGTTTCAACTCAACCGGACTAACGTGCTCACGAATAGCAACATGGCAGAAGACCGGCCAGTCGTGTGCAAGGGTGTGTCGGTGTGACTCGGCTAATGGTTACGAGTCAGATGGGGCGACGTGTCGCCGCCCAGAAAGATGGAGCACGAAATGTAGTTCGTACATATGCTGCCGCTAGCGCCCTCCCCACTTCGATAAAATCTTGAGGAATGATAATATGGGTGGAGGTGGATCCAAGCCCAAGCCATGTAATCAGTGTTGCGAACTTAGATACATAAGTCAAAAAACAGATGTCAAAGGATGTAACTGGGAAGACAGATGCACGGACGTGTATGGGTTGGCTGGAGCAGCAGAGAGGGAGTGTGACATGAGAAACGAATGCACAGACACCTATGGGCTGGCTGGAGCAGCAGAGAGGGAGTGTGACATGAGAAACGAATGCACAGACACCTATGGGCTGGCTGGAGCAGCAGAGAGGGAGTGTAACTGGGAAGACAGATGCACAGACGTGTATGGGTTGGCTGGAGCAGCAGAGAAGCCGTGTAACTGGGAAGACAGATGCACGGACGTGTATGGGCACAAAATGCGAGGGTGTCCAGCTTGGGGGGTTGATCGAGGAGTTTTTTGTGATCGACAAGCACATTCTATAGCGTTGAGTTACCCAGCGGAATCGTATAGAAACGGGAGTGTGCGATACATGGACGTAAAACCCAAAGGATCAAGTGTGAGAGATACTAAATACCCGTCGTGTCCGCCATGTCAAAAAGAATACGCCTGGGTATTGGGAACGTGTTACGAAGACTGTAACATCACGGCTAAAATAGCGTCGTGCGTGAATGGTCAGATTGTCAAGAATGCCGGCAAGGAAAGACTCAACTATACGATGCAGGGTACAGGTCTGTGTTATCTCGACTGTCCACCCAATACGACGAACATGTCGACACATTGTGCACTACCACCCGTGACTCGAGGCGGCGGTACACCACTCGAATGTTCAAGTCGTTGGCAGCAATACGGTGTGACGTGTTATACACCGTGTAATGAGACAGCTGGTATTTCAACGTGGAACGGATCGGCCCAAGTGAAGAAGGCCGGATACGAGTACATGAATTATCAGATGCAATCGGACGGTATGTGTAGTCAAGAGTGTCCGCCCGGTACAACGGATGGTTTGACATTCTGTAACCGTCAGAAATTTTTTCGCGCAGCGGGTCTTGAAAAAGAAAAAAAAACCGTCTAGTTCGTCATGGGCTGCTGCTGCGGCGCTGCTTGATCGATGGCAGCAGTACGTGTACGTGTGTCTGCTTGGTCGACGTTCCACGTGGGTTGAGGAACCGTCAGGGGTCCCGCCTTCCCCGCCTTGTCAGAGTTATTTTCACCGGACACCCCGCCGAAGAGTGACATTAAACCCGAGTTCATCAGCTTCCACACGGCGATGTTGTTGATGCCGACATTGTCGGCTGCGGTCGTAGACACTCGCGTCTGACCGGCAGTCACTCCCGCAGACGCGGTGGTCAGAGCAGCTGTCATGCGACGGGGATCGATCTTTCCAGTCGGTGCGCCGTTGGTAATTAGGCCATAGGTCCATGCAATGTACCCGGCAGTCGGATCAGTTCCAGTACCTGAGGCGGGTGCAAAGAAGCCCGGACACACCTGGGCGTAAAACTTGCGCGTCGGATTAGACACGTCAGCCTTGCGGGCCGCATCGACGTCATCCAGTGTGACCGTCGTGTTTGCCGGGATGCTCACCGCTCCGACGACGACTGCTGTGCCGTACGTGTACGTCTTTCCGGGGAGCGAGTCGATCAAATCACGGATAGGCTGGTAGACTGTCTGGATCTTCGTAATGTCGGCGCCCATGGCATCATACGCCGTCTTTACATCGACCGCTCCAACCATCGTGCCGGTCGTTGTAGGGACACGTGCTGTATCCAAGTACGTACATTTGGTAGTTACGTAGGTCCCAGCCTGGTCCGAGTAGCATGTGTCACGCACTCGGGCCGCTGCGACAACCGACGGATCGCTCGTATCACCACCCGCAATGTTCACTGCGTTGAGATATGCAGCCCGACACCTTGTCACTTCGGTTTGGTAGGATGAAAGGTCAGCATCTCCTCCGCCCGTGGACATGCTGGTCGAAGCCACCGTCTGACTGGCGCTCACAGTATACGTCCCGCTACCACCGGTCGCCCCAGTGAGCTGGGCCGTGATCGTCGTCCCGGCTGTCACACCCGTTCCCGTGAGAGTCATGCCGGTCGTGATCGTACCCATGACACCCGATGCTGTAAGGGTTGTATCAGCGATCGTGCCCGTGAACGAGGCGCTACCACCGCCACCCGTGACAGTGTAGTTTGATTTGTTTGTGAAACGTCTCACCGCGAAAAAGAGTATGATGATAATAGCCAGTCCGAGCAAAATTTTACGGAGGAGTTTTGCATCGACAGTGAGCTTCATTTATAGGAGGTGCAAATATTTTTTTCACCGAAATGACATGTACAGAATGATACGCGGTGCATCCGACAGATTTACAGCCGAGTGCGGCTGGGTGTGATTGAAAGAAACCAGTTTACCATCCTCCTCTTTCAAAAGGTGATCATGCTGAATCAGATAGTTCCATTCTGGGCACACGAGGCCGAGGTGACACGTCACAGATCCATTCGGATTTTGACTGTTTGGATTATCGACGTGAGGTGTTATGACTCCTCCGCCAAGCAAAAGCGAAAATCCACAAATGTATACATCGTGTATTCCCTTGAGGAGTTCTGTGGTTCGTGGTGCGCACTTCAATGCTGGCCCGGTTGATTCACCGTTCACGAGTATGGGGAAGTTCCACCATTTTTTATCAGTATCTTCAATGTACGACCACCCATCGCAGTTTACGATCGTGTCGTATATATCTCGATCTAAATCCACCCAATCCGCCTTTGGGCGACCTGTTTCGTGCTGAAACATCTTCACATTGTTTATTTCAGCACGAACCACCTGCCAATTACGAACTAGGTTATCCATTGGAATGACTGCGTCCCATGACCTTTATGTGATGATGTATACATTCGACGTGTAATTGGGCGAGTACTTGGGATCGAGCGCCTGTTCAAACTTTTGCGTCGTGGCGCAATAGCTATAAAAGTCCTTTGCATCCTGAATCATGTAGCCGTCAGTCACATAATCGATAGGTTCGTACCGTATCTTTCTCGTTTCATTCTTGGCGTCCTTCCAATTAACCGACACGGTGCCGGTGCCCGATACATTCGTGTTGAAGTTTGAAAAAAGAACCGTGCCATCGAGTTTTTTGATCGTCACGATACGATTCGCCACGGAGAAATCGGGATTGTTGTGCACGGCGCCGAGACCACCTGCATATGTCAGTGCCGTTTTTGCGGCAGTCTTTGATGGAAAGGTGGTTGATAGATTCATCTCGTTGACGACGGTATATGCAGTGCCGTTTGTCGCATACCTTCTTGATGGACACAACGAACACTCAGCCAGATCCGACGTGTCGAACCGAGTTATTTCTCCGGTATCTAGGATTCTCGATACGATCGTATTGCATTTTGTAAAATCCCGACAAAACCGACCCGTCGTCGATAGATCAACAGCGGCGGGGATCGTGCTATTTGTCCCGACAGTGACTATGGGTTTCTTACGGTATCCCATACCTTTGCTCGATGAGTCGAACCGTTTGACCCACTCGTCTGTTGCGTATTCCGTCGGGTTCTGTTGCGTGTTCGTGACGGCACCTGTTGGAAAAAAGTCACACGTTCCGACTGACTTTACAAAATTAAAGCCGGCACAGTCCGACCCTTTATTACACGTGTCTGCACACTTATCAAGTGTATTTCCGGTTGCCGGTACACCCGTGTATTCAACCTTGATCGTTCCTCCGCCGAACAAATTTCTCTTCTCGAACGGATTTGAAAAGGAATCGTACCCGGGAAGACCGACGAGTACGGGCGGGGGTGGCAGATCGCTTTTCACGATGAGTGCATTGTTCACCTGACTGGTCATTTTGGTGTCGTAAACAAAGGGCAGGGACGATATCACTTCCGGCGTGTTTGTGACTGATGAAAAATTATAGCCGATCGCCTTACACCCCCCCGGTGTCGTACACCCTGACAGTGCACTCTGAAGTTGTGGTGGTAAAGCTGTTACAGGTGTTACAATAGCAGATGGTGAATCTGCATACGTAAGGTCGTACAGCTTTTCCGGTAGTATCGATCGAGCTGTTTGGATCGCGTTACAATCACTTAAACTTAACCCGATAGGGCACGTCGTCATGTCTACTCTATAGCGAGACAAAATTCAGCGACAAGTTCATCGATCGTGTGATAGTAACGTGCAAGGTCCTTCTCAAACCGCTTGTTCTTGTGTTGGTCGTTGACGTAGAGCCATGCGAGGTTCGCCTTGCTATACTTGGTCGCCTTCTGATTCTCGGTCGGTTTCCTGGGGCGCGCCTTTTTGTCAGGTTCGGGTACGTCGCTCGGTCCAGGTTGACGATCGATGTAGCTCAGGGCTTGCATACACGTGTCGGCCAAATCATCCTTCTTCTTGTGCTTATCAAACTCGGCGACCCAGTCGGAATTTGTCGTCTCTATGAATGCGCGACACCGATCGATCGATGCCTTTTTGCGTTCGAGGTACTTGGCCCGACCCGGACCCGCCACGTCGGGAATCTTGTGGCGTGCGTCCCAAATAATGACGTTTTGGCCGTGACACAGAAAGTACGTGTGCAAAAAGTGTTCGACTGACTTGATCGTTCTGTTCTTGTCCGGTTGTTTTTCGATGAGCACGGTACCTGTTGCAAGTCGAGCCCATGGGCGCGCATCCATATGCTTCTTCAATGATCGGAAGAGACCGTCGGCCGATTGCGGAGGTACACCAGCCACCTCCCATTCGTGAATCTTTTTGGTCGCGGGATCCATAAGGCACAATGCGAGATTCTTTATACCTACATCAATTGAAAGAAGTAACATACTATTAAAGAAGTGAGATACAACTTTAAGTAATGTCTAACGTGTGTTGTTGGTGGTGCTGTCATAC
>Ga0209443_1002006_pt1 | contig 12315 bp, 11 predicted proteins | sample LauGreBMM110DCMD_2_FD_187571 | JGI IMG/M metagenome (GOLD analysis project Ga0209443, IMG submission 187571) | Freshwater lake microbial communities from Lake Michigan, USA - Su13.BD.MM110.DCMD (SPAdes) (version 2) | ecosystem: Environmental > Aquatic > Freshwater > Lake | place: Lake Michigan... | reverse complement strand
AATATAATTTTCTGTTTCATTTAATTTTCTTAAATTAAAGGAATTATCATAATTAAAAAAATTAGATATATTATCGTGAAAATTTTTTACACTATTTGCACGTCTGTCGTTTTCAATTGTCTCTGCTAAAATTACACCTTGAATATTCTCTTGTAATACTGCTATTTCTCCTAGATTTTTTCCAATTGAATTTACTTTTTGCCACTCGGCAATTGCGTTAAATTTGTCGTCTAATGTCATATTTTCAATTATTGATGGATAATTAGACGGTTTTATTTGCGGTGGATTTTTAATATAATAATCATAAATTTTATTTGCGTATTTTTTATAAAATGCTATAAATTCAGATTGATGTTCTGACGCCCACTTCTCCATTTTCACAACATCCGCATCGGGGTTCTTATCCCCTTGAAATGCTTCTTTAAATACCGCTCCTATATTTTCATTTCCTTTGTCTTTAACATCCATACACTCTTTATATAAAATAGAACTATATAATTTATCATTACAATTATTCATATTAATATTTTTATTAATAAAATTAAATTGAGAAACCGAATTTTGGTTTTTTTCTTCTTCTGTCTTTAGAAGTTGTTTTATAATTTCTATTTCTTTAAGTTTTTCTATATTTTTATTTTCAAGTTCTTGAATTTCCTTTTTTATATTAGCTATATCCCTATGTAATTTTAATATTTGTGAATTTTTATTTGAAATATTTTGTTGTTCAGTATTAATTTCACGATATAATTTATTAATTATATCATCTTCACTGCGAATTTCATTTGTTAATCGGTTAATCCGATCTCTAAACTCGTTTTTTTTTTGTTCACAATTAAATCCTTCTTTAATAATTGATCTTATATCATAAATACCTGTATTTTTTATTAAATTACACATAAATGTATTTTTATCACAAAAAGTATTTTGCAATTTTTTTATTTCTAAATTTCCTTGTATTTGTCTTTTTTCTCTAATCTGTTTTTGAATTGTATATTTATTAAATAAAATATTAAATATTTCAGTATTATAAATATATTGATTATTTAAATTGCGTTTTATATTTGATTGGTCAGAAAACTCGCCGGTTAGTCTGGATATTTCAGTATTAAGTCGGTTTGTCTCCTCTCTTAAATTTTGTAATTTATTATTATTTTGATTTTTTATAACATTTTTATCATTTCTACTGGTTGTTAATCGTTCTTGTTCTCTTTCATAATCATATAAAATACAAGGTGGTGGTGGAGGCGGTTGGGGACATGTTCCTGTATCCCGACAATCAGGCTGTCTTGTTTCAACACGGCGTTCAACTCTGGGCTCGTTGCGTTGTGGTGGTGGTGCTGGTGGTGCTGGTGGTGGTGGTGGAGGTGGTGGTGGTGGATTATATTTTATGGCAGGTAAAAGGGCCGTTCCACCACGCGACGCCGGTTTACTGGTTGTTCCTCCCATTTAATAATTAATAACATTTAAATATTTTTAAAAAGAAGTAAACATACTAATATTAAAATTATTAAAATAAAACTCCATAGAGAAAATTGTAATTTTAAACTGTTATTTCTCAATTTACTATCTACAACTTGGTAGTTATATGTTAACCTATTTTCAAAAATTTTATTTAACATTATATTAAATATATAATATATTTTAAAATATAATATTTATTTATTATTAAATATAAAATTTTATTATCTAAATATTTAGTATAAATTGTAAAAAATATCCTAAAAATATCAAACCTATAAAATATAATATAAATTTAACGGTTGATATGTCAGTCATTACATATAAAAAAATATATATTAATGTAAATATTAATACGATTAATAAAACTATATATATTAAATAATAATTTTTGTACTTTTCTTTATTTTTATCTAGTTTTGTATTAATTGACCTTCTATCTTCTATATCTAATGATACAAAATCATTATACGATTTATCACCTCCATAATAATCATCTATATTTTCTAAATTACTATTTAAATCATTGTAATCTATATTTTTAGTCTCTAGTTTAAACATTATATAGTATTTAAAAATATTTTTCAATATAGATTTTATAAAAAATATAGCATAGTGTTAATATTAGAGATATAATTAAATAGTTAACTTTACGGTTTATTACACAAAATACTATTAATAAAACAATAAAAAAAACATACACAAAATTTATTAATATATGTATAACATTTGGTTCAGTAGATTTATTTTCTAGTTTATTAGATAATATATCTGTTTTTTCAAATTCATTTTTTTCAATATTACTAAATTTATTTTTAATATTTGATTCGTATATTGCGCAATCACTTATTGAATCATATGAATTCATATTATTACTAGGTTTATAACTATATTTTTTTAGTTCATTTTGTTGATATATATCGTGAAATTTATTTTCATCAATAAATTCATTTAAAGTCGTTTTATTTTCTTCATTTTCAATAAGATTCATATATTTATCGTTTTTCATTTATAAATATTATATATAATTTATAATTTATAATTTATAATTTATAATTTATAATTTATAATTTATAATTTATATTATTTTTTAAATTTAACATATAACATAGTTATTATTAATACTATACTTAAAATAGCAGTTTCACTAATTATCATAGATTTAATTAATCTAATATCTACTAATCTTCCATTATTTGCTCCATTAAACTGTATAATTTGTTGAAGTTCAAATTCTTTTTCTTTAATTATATTATCTAAAATTTTAATTTCATTAAAATAAGCGTTTTTAAATTCAATTAAATTGCTAATATCTTGAAAAATTGATTGAACTTGTTCTATTTTATTTATTTCTATCTCTATATCGCTTAAATAAATTGATAAGTTATCTCTATACTGTTCAAAACTATTATAGTTTTGATTTTTTGTTTTAATCTCTATTACTATATTATTTAAAATTGTAATGTCTAATAAATTCGTCATTTGTTTCAATGTATTGAAATCTTTTTGTAATTTATTATAAGAATTTTGTAATATCTTTGGAAAAATTTTTTGTTGTGGATTTTGTTTAATTGTTATTTGTTTATTATATTTATATAATTGAATATTACCACTATCACTAGGAATATTATTGTTTAAAAAATCATTTATATGATTATTTATTTTACTATGACGGTCATTGTAATTACATAAACTACAATCGTTAATAATTGGTAAATAACACTTATTATCTTTTATAAAAAAAAAAGAACTACTATTTAAAAACGCATTCTGCTTACACGTATTTATAATATCTTTTCCTTGTGTATTAACCTCTTTATATTTTTTAATATCTTCTATTAAATTATATGATTTATCTATATCATAAAAATCATTAAAAGTTAAAGACATTTAATTATATATACTTGATATAATTAATTTATAAATATTATTTATAAAATTACACATATTTTAGAATTTACAAATTCTATAAAATATTCCGTCAACTGCGGTTCTACTTTTCCGTTCTATTTTAACTAAATTTCCTGGTCTAATACCTAATACAAGACTTACTGGACTAAAATATGAAATATCTGGAAATTCACTATCATTCATTATATTATAATATTTTTTAACTTCTTCCGCTTCTTCATCTGATAATATAACATGTTTAGGAACCATATTATGTTTTAATATATTAAACTGTAGTCTGGCAATATTAAGTATTGAAATATATATTCCATCTGCCATATAAATATCTTTAACTATTTGTTGAATAGTAGCATTTGGTTCATCTTTAATTATTATAATTAAATCATCATTTTTTTGTAAAATAGTTTCTAAATGGAATAAATCTTCTACTATTTCATATATATTTTGTGCTTTTAATGATTTATAAACATAAAATTTAACATATATTTTTTTATTAGATTTTTCTAATAATAAATCTAATTGTTTATTTTCATATTGTATACTCAATTCATTAAATGTATAATTATTATAATCATTAATATTAAAGCCCCGAACTTCTAATATTTCCAATAAGTATTTTCTAGCATTATATGTTGATACAATATTGTTATAATCAGTTATATTTATTTCCGTCATATTATAATTTAATAATATATTTATTAAATTATATCAATTTATTTTTTATTATTGCATTTCTATTATTTTTGTTTTATTTATGTTTGATTTTGTTTCTTGTTCTCGGGTTGGTTCTATATATTGTTCTTCCCCTTCTACTCCTAATTCTTCTCCTTCTATTCCGAATTCTTTATTTGGTTCTACCTCAGCTTCTATATCTGTCGTCATTAGTTCTTCTTCTTCTTCTTCTAGTGGTTCTGTCTGTAATTTTAATGAGTTTTCACCCGAATGTTCGTCTATATCTATATCTATATCTATATCTATATTATCATCGCTTATTTTTATAGCTTCATTTTTTAGTTCTCCTTCTTCTTCTAGTCTTTTTGCGTACTCTTCTGCGACTCTAACCGCTTCCCGTGTTATAGGCGACAGGTCGCTATCGTCATCTTTATCTTCTTCCATAACTTCATCTGTAAGTTTTATTTCATCTGTTACTTGTTCTGGATATTTTTGTGTTATATATTTTAAACGATTATATAAATCAATTGTATCTTGTAAATTCATTGACCTAAATTGTTCTATATTTTTATCGGTAATAATACGCATCTGTATATTCATTGTTTGCAATTCTTGAATTAATAATTTAAAACTATAAGGTACTCTAATAACGCTAAAATTTCTTCCATATTTAGATATTACTTCTATTTTCTTTGTATTATCTATTTCGTTTGTAAATTCAATCGGACCATCTATTAACGGACTTAAAAATATATTCTTTTCACGATTATATATAGCAATTGTTCCACTATGATTGCATACAGCTACATAATAATCATCGCCCCTTACCAACATTGACTCTTTTAAAAAACAGGATGCTCCATGCGCAATAATACCATCTCTTTCCATTTCTCCTATACGCAAACCCCCATCATTCGCTCTACCTTGAACGGTTTGTCTTGTTAACATTGTTCGTGGGCCACGAGCCCTATAATTAATTTTATCTTTAACCATATGTTTTAATCTCATATAATAACACGGACCAATAAATAATTCCATATTTAATTGTTCTCCCGTTTCGCCACTATAAAATACTTCATTTCCTGAATTACTATATCCAAATGATTTTAATATATTACCAAATATATGATGTTTCGGACCATTATTTTGAAAAGCAGTACAATCGCCGAATCCACCTAAAATAGCACAAGCTTTTCCCATTATAGTTTCTACTAACTGACCGATAGTCATACGACTTGGTAATGCGTGAGGATTTATAATTAAATCTGGACGTATTCCTTCTTCTGTATATGGCATATCTGCTTCAGGTATTAATAAACCAACCGTTCCTTTTTGTCCACATCTACTACAAAATTTATCACCAATAGCTGGAATTCTTTCTTCGCGAATTCTTACTTTCGCAATACGATAACCTTCTTCGCCATCTGTTATAAATGATTTATCTACAAAACCTAATTGTCCTTTTTTTGGATATACACTACTATCCATAACTGTTTCCGGATTTTTTAAATTTGTTGTCGCACGGCCTATCACGGCCATTTTATCATTTATCTCTGTATTTTCTATTATTAAACCGTTTTTTCCTAAATAATGATAATCATATCCTGGTTTTTTACCTATAACATTTTCTTGTTCAATATTTACAAATTTCTGATTTATAATATTATCTCCAACTTTCTGTGTCTCTTCTCTTGACTCATACATATTAAAATATGTCGTGTTAAACATTCCACGCTTAACTGAACCTTCATTAAATAATATACTATCTTCAACATTATAACTACCATAACAACCGATTGCTACTATTGCGTTAATACCATATGGATGCTCCTCATTATTAATATATTTTAAATAACGAGATTTAACTAATGGTATTTGTCCATTATTTAAAACTACACCCATTTTATCTATTCTATTTTGATAATTAGTATTATATAAACTTACACCTTGTTTACTTTGTCCACACGAAAACAAATCACGAGGTAATTGATTATTTTCAGGAAATACAATCTGATTACCCATTATACCTAATAATAATGAACTATGAATTTCTAAATGTGTAGTCATACTTGTTATTTGTTCTGGACGCGTTACAATTAAACATGTTTCGGTCTCTGCTGTATCTATATAATCTATTATACCAGGAATTTCTAATAAATCTGGTATTTTTAATGAGTTATTATATACTTTATTGGAATCGTGAAAAACATGCTGTTTATCTAAAAATGATTGAATATCTATATCTTTCTTTAATTCATTAAACCCTATTAATAAATTATTATAACTATATTTATCAGTTTTTAATATTGTAAATATATTTTTAATTTTATAACTTGGTTCTTTATCTTTTGTATAAAACACCGGTCTACATATTCGTCCTGAATCAGTATAAATGATAATATTATTTTCCATTTTATTCCAGGATATACTTGTAAAAATTGGAATCAAACCAATTCGTCTATAAGATATTAATAATTCCATACTTGTTTCTGGATCTCCGATGACTCCACACCAATTTCCATTTACAAAAACCTTTGTCATTTTACTTATATTTTCAATTGTTAATTCATTTAATAAATCCATGTATATTACATTTTTTAATAAATGTAGTATCGGTTCTCGTGAATATCCACTTGTTATATGTGCGCCTATTGATAAATGTTTATGTAAACCTATATTTCCTCCGTCGGGTGTATCAACCGGATCAATTATCCCCCATTGCGATGAATGTAATAATCTAGGACCAACAACCTTTGCGCTAGAATCTAATGGTAAATTTAATTTTCTTAAATGCGACATAAACGAATTAAATGATAAACGATTTAAATCTTGAATTACTTCGGGACGTCTAGTATGTTCTTCTGACCCCCAAGAACCTTTAAATGCTTTGCGAAAACCCTTTTCTAAAATTCGTTCTTTAAATATTTCTCGTGAATTATTTTCTATTAAACTTATAAAATTTATATCTTGATATATTCCCTGTTTATAATAATACTCTTTATCTATTTTTTGAAATATATGTTTTTGTTGTAATGTATAATATTCTTTAAATAATCCATATAATAATTCACCGGTTAATTCAACACGCTTGTACTTAAAACTATCGCGGTCGGTTGACTCTTTTTTATTTGTAAATACTTGTAATAATTCATATACCATATAACCAATAAAATATGCTTTATCTATAAAATTCATTTCACCAATATGCGGTAATAAATAGTCTGATAATATATGTAATGTATGTGGAACCGTTTTATTTTTTGTTAATGTGGCTATATATTTTATAGCTACTTCTTGATTAAATATATTTCCGGTATCATGAACTGATGGTATAAATAAATCTATTAAGTCTTTATTGTTTTCCAAATCTAATAAACAATATTTAATTATATCATAATCCGATTCAATTCCTAATGCTCTCATTAATATAAACAAAGGAACCGGTTTTCGAACATTTGGTATATTTACAACTATATTGTTATTAGTTAATAAATTATTTGATCTAACAATTCGTATTGATAATGTTCTTACCGGTTTTGACGAATCCTCGCTAACACTTTTGATTTCGCATATATGACTATAAATTTCACTATAATCATCTTTTATATAAATCATATTGTCCGCAAATTTTTCTTGACTTATTATAACTTTCTCTTTTCCATCTATTATAAAATATCCTCCTAAATCATTCTTACATTCTCCAAATATAAATTTACTCTCTTTTGGTAATCCATTTAATATACATAAATCGGAGTTTAACATAATGGGAAATTTACCAAAATATATCTTATCTAATTCTAATTTATGTTCTATTATTTCACCTGTATCTCTTATTATTTTAAACAAAACCTCTATATCAACATGTAAAGTTATCGCATAAGTCATATTACGCAATCTGGCCTCATTTGGATACATATAATGTTCCCGATTTTCATCGAAAATAATTGGTTTTCCATAATGTAGCTTTGTTCCGTCGCGACCCCCAATATAAATATCAGCTTGATAATTAAATTCTTTTGTATCAGCATTTTCGTCTTTAAATATTTTAATAGGATTCTTCTCTCTAAAAATATTATATATTTGTTCATTAAAAAACTTATTAAATGAATCTAAATGATGTTTTACTAATAGATTTGGATTATCTCTAAATAATTTATCAATTATATTCCAAGTTATTTTATCTATTTCTTCCATATTATATTATATTAATAGTTAAATTTAAAACTTTTTTTTATTATATTAATTTAATTAATTAATTAATTTTAAATTAATTAATTAATTAATTAATTTATTACAACTAATACTATATTAACCAATTAAAACTTAAAAATTAATTTTTGGATATGTTAAAAGTATTAGTCCTAAAATTACAAAAAATAAAATTATTGGTAAAATAACTAAAACCCAAGATATTTCAGGATATCCGGCTTTACATATAGAATTTAATATAAAAGTCCAAAATAATATATATAACGCATCAAATAAAAATATAATAAATGTATTTGGAACATAACAATCATATGTTCCTACGCAAAATCGGTTTGTGTTACCAAAATTTTGAACTGCTATAACTATGAAAATTATTACAGAAATAAATAAGTATATAAAAGCGGGACTACATAAATTTTTAAAATCACTATTAAATTTATTTAAATATTTTTTCGCCATTATATATATTATATAATAAATTTTTTAGAATATAAATAATAATATTTAATATTATAAATTGTTAAATATTATTTATAAATCCATTGGACAATCGCTTTTCAATTCGTACCCTTGTAACAAATTTCCCCCGTTTAACACAGACTGTTCTGTGTAGCATGCTATATTTCCTCCTTTTTGTCTTATTGTTTTTCTTGAATTTATAGGTTTTCTTGATTTTCTTGAATTTATAGGTTTTCTTGATTTTCTTGAATTTATAGGTTTTCTTGATTTTCTTGATTTTCTTGATTTTCTTGAATTTATATGTTTTCTTGAATTTATAGGTTTTCTTGAATTTATAGGTTTTCTTGAATTTATAGGTTTTTTTGTTTTTCTTGATTTTTTAGGTTTTCTATTATAAGATTTTTTCATATATATATATTATTATAAAAAATAATATAAATATTTTATAATTATTTATTCTATATCTACGTGTGTTAACATATGACGACGACAACAATATTTATCTAGTTCTAACATATCTAATACTTCCCCTTCTGGTGTTTTATCAATTGTATCTTGATTTAAATATTGTACTTCTTCTAAATTAATTGATTTATCTAATTTTTTTTTTTCAACTTCTCTTATATAAAATCTGTATTTATTGGCGAGAACATTACCACAAGTAAAACATTTAACTGGAATTAACATAATTAATTATATATAATTATATATATAATATTTATATCAATTTTTATTTTTTATTTAAATATTTTCAAATGGATTTTTTAATTTTTTTTGTAACTTGTTTTCTAAATTTTCTTCTAATTTTTTTTCCATTTTTTCTTTAAAACCTTCAAACATTCTTGTATTTGTTATTTTTAATATAAAAATAGATAATAATACGGCAACTAATGCTATTGCTAAAGTAGTCATTACCGTTTTTTCATTTTTAAATTTCATTTATAATATAGTACAAATATTTTATTATTATAATTAATAATTTTTATAAACAAAAATACAATTTAAAATTGATTTATTTATTTATTTATTTATTTATTATTTTATTATACTATGAGTTCGCAAGATTGGGAACCTGTTATCTTTAATAAACCAAAACAAATTGTACCAAATATTAAAACATCTCAACATATATCTAAAAAACAATTACACGCACCTTCTAATTTATGTAAAGAATTACAAAAAGCAAGAACAAATAAACAACTTACACAAAAACAACTGGCTTTACAACTACAAATTACTGTTAATATTTATAGTAGTTGGGAAGCAGGAACAGCTATACCTAATAATTTACAAATTTCTAAAATAGAAAAATTATTACAAATTAAATTACCTAGATGTAAACTTATAGAAATAGAAGAAATATAACTTATATATTTTATATATTTATAAGTAATTATACATTTACCGGTACTAATTTATATCCGCTTGTTGTTTTTGCTATACGATATTCGCTATTTGTTTTATGTATTTTATCGTGACATAAATCGCATATATTTATTAAATTCGCTTTTTTATTTTTATTAAATTCATTATTTATTACTCCTAATTTGTCCGCTTTTTTTTGAAATTGTAAATGATGTATCTCTGACCCCCTATCCGTTCTACAAATTTCACATATTCCTTTCAATTTTTTAACATTATATCTAGACGCCTTTTCTTGAAATATATATTCTTCTTGATTAGTATATTTATTTCTTAATATATACGACCGCTCAATAAAATCATCCGGTAAATCAAGCGATTTACAAACTTCTAGTCCATACATAGCACGTCCAGGACCTTGTTTTAATTTTCTATCATATACTAATTCGTTTTTTTCTCTATCATAAATAACCGACATATGATATACACCCAATTTATCTAATTCACGCAATTCACTATAATCTAATATCTCGTGAAAATGAGTAGCAAATAAAAATGTTGAATTTTTATTATGTAAATGCTCTAGACTGGCCATAAAGATGCTTAATGCTGATGTGGATTCTGTTCCGCTACATAACTCATCTCCTAAAATAATACTATTTTCTGTGCTCTGTTTTAATATAGTTCGCAATTCACACATCTCTACCGCAAAAGTTGATAAACCTTTAAAAATATTATCATTACCTAAAATTCGTGTAAATAAATAATTATATGGATAATATATAAATTTTTGACACGGCACAAACATACCAGATTGCGCCATTATAATTGCAATACCAATTGACTTAATAAAGCTCGTTTTACCTACCGCATTTGTTCCATATAACAATAAACCATTTTTATCATTACCAATTGATAAGTCATTTGTTACATATAATTCTTCTTGATTTAAATGTTCAATAAGAACATGTCTAATCTTTTCAAATTCAACATACGATTTATTTGTTTTTTTTGATATTACAGGACGACAATAATTATATTTAGTCGCATTATATCCACGCGTTTGTGTTAAATCTAATAATCCAATATAATCTGCTATTCCACTTAATAACGAACCTTTAATATTTATAAATTCACATAATATTTTATTATAATTTTCTGTTATTTTTAATAATAAATTATCACGACTATTATGTATATTATATGCTATTTTATCTATATGTTTATTATAAATTTGGATTGACGATTGATTTGTTCCGTGCGATTTATATTCTAATGTCGTTAAATCTAAATCTATAAATTCTTTTGTACTAGTATATTTTGATATATATTCAATACATAATTTTTTATCTCCATTATTTATAATTTTTGTAATAATTTCTTGTAATATTACACTTCTTCTCTTTGTTGTTATTAATATTGGGTCGCATTTATTTGTTTCGTGTATTTTAATATAATTACTCATATCTTCCTCTTTTTTGGATTTTAATTTCGTTTTCGGTTTCTCATAATCTTCTAATAAACCTGATAAATGAATTTTTATAGCTTTTAATTGTTCTTCCGAATCAATTGAATCGCGAAATAATTTATTTAATTCCCCACAATAATCTTTATTTATAAAATTTAAACTTTCTATATTATAAGTATTTATACGATCTATACAAATTTCTCTAATTTTTTCTACAACAAAATGCTTTTCAATAAACTCAATAATCGTTTCGCAATTTTTATCAATTTCAGTATTTACATATAAATTTATATATTCAGACATCTTAATATCCTTCTTAATTATTTTATCTAATTCTATTATTGTTATTAAATTATCACGCAAAACAGCAAAATCTTTCGGGTTTAATGATTTATGAACCGCCTTCCTTTCTAATTTTTCAAAATCTTTAATATTTACTAAATATTTTCTTAACATATCTATTATATTATTTTCAATACAATGTTCTGTAATATTATATATATTATTTAATTCATCGCAATCTGTTATCGGGTTTAATAACACATTCACAAAACGACGCTTTCCACACGCTGTAATTGCGTTATTTAATAAATTAACTACACTGTTATATTTTCCATTATATCTATTATCATCTATTATATTTAATTGTATCAATGAATGATTCGCTAAAATTAATTTATTTGATGAATTTTCAAAAATTGGATATTTAATTTCTTGTACTAAATTTGGATTATGTTTATATATAAAATCTAATAAAAAACATAGACTTTGTATCG
>Ga0209443_1002005_pt1 | contig 12323 bp, 13 predicted proteins | sample LauGreBMM110DCMD_2_FD_187571 | JGI IMG/M metagenome (GOLD analysis project Ga0209443, IMG submission 187571) | Freshwater lake microbial communities from Lake Michigan, USA - Su13.BD.MM110.DCMD (SPAdes) (version 2) | ecosystem: Environmental > Aquatic > Freshwater > Lake | place: Lake Michigan... | reverse complement strand
TAACCTTGGTGATAGTGTTTTATCAGTCTTTACTAGTACCGCCGGCTTCTACACTGAAACGTCAATTCCATTACCCGGTGACGCCAATATTGGCGGCCCCCCTTATTTTGGCACTGTTTCTCTTAATGACGCAGGAGATGTCCTTGCATTTGGCATTACAGTTGATGGCGATCCGGCCATCGGCGGTGATATTGGCGCCGTTTGGCTTTACGTATTAATCGCCGGCGTCTGGACTCTAACGGGACCAAAAATTACTGGCCCTGGTGAAATTGGTGCAGGATCGTTTGGCTATTCATTAACTCTTAATGGTGCCGGAAATCTTCTTGTAGTAGGTTGTCCCTTTGATAATGGAGAGCTTGGTGCCGCTTATATTTTTAACATAAATAATTTATTAGCACCAGTTTTTGTGCAAAAGCTTCTTGGTACTGTTGCAGGTGGTCAATTTGGATCTTTTATTAGTTTATCGGCCGACGGCTCTACCCTGGCAGTAGGCGCTCCCGATTATAATAATACAAACACACCCTCGGGCAGCGCATATATTTTTATAAACGTCCCGACTCAACAAAGTCCTTGGCAAAACCAATTTTCAGTACTTATAGCACCATTTGGAATGACTTTCTTTGGAAATAGCGTTTCGCTTAGCGCTGACGGAAATATTTTGGCCATTGGCGCTGCTTCTAATGCCGTAATTTATTACCGTACTCTTGGCTCTGGTTGGTCATCCAAAGCTTTGCTTCCTCTTCCCTATGATTTGGTCAGGACAACATCTAATAATTACTATGTTAGTATATCACAAGATGGAAACACCATTGGCACTACTGATCAAAATAATAACAACGATGTCGGGGCTTCTTGGATATTTACTCAAGGCCCCCTCGGAACCTGGACTCAAAATGGTCCCAGACTTTATGGCACTGGCGGTACTCCTAATTCATTTCAAGGATTGGCTGGTGCTGTTTCAGGTGACGGCAAAGTCGCTGCTATGGTAAACGACGCATCTCAGCTTTGGGTCTTTGTCTAAATGTTAAAAATTGTATTTGCAAAAATTGTATTTGCAAAAATTGTATTTGCAAAAAAACACACAAAACGCTACTTAACCAAAAGTTTTCCAGCAATTAATTGCTTTCCGGAAGTGCTTGTAACGTCAATGCTGGTTTCACCGGACGATAGTTTTGGTGAAATTAGAGTAAGTGACTTTTTTGTAAATCTAGTTATAACAGCTTTCCGTCCTTGAAGATGTATTGCAGTTATAGTGTTTAAATTATTGCCGAGTAATGTAATTTTTGACGACACGCTGCTTCTAATTATCGGCGGACTTACAGAGACAATAGAAACGTTAGCCAGTGGATTTTTAGCCGGAGGAGCCGGCAAAGCCGGAGGAGGATTGGGCGCGCTTTCCGGCGGAATTAACGCGCTTTGTACAGCACTGCCAATTGGAACGCCCAGGCCGGCGATTGCGTCCCAACCACTGTTGGCATTGTAAGCTCCGTTAAAACCTTTGATTACATCGCGATAGGTTCCGACGCTTGAAGAAAGCGAGTACAGAGTTGAAACGCTGGAAAGTTTAGTAGAGTTTAGCTGATTTACAAGACAAAAAAGAGCAGACATGAGCGGAGCGACGGCACTAGTTCCCCCAACAACGATGGAACCAGTAGCTACCGTATATACCGCGTAGCCTGTGTTTGGGTCAGCGTTTCCACAAATGTCAGGTACGCCGCGCTTTGAATTCTGCAGGATATTGGCTTGCCATTTGGGTTTTGGGAAAAAATAACTATAGCCACCACCGGAACCACTCCAGGCGGTTTCACTAAGAATCCGAGTTTTTTCAGGGTTGCACGTCAATGTAGTACCACCACAGGCGATTGAATGGGGACACGATGCTGGAAAACTAACAGACAACCCGGTGTCTGTACTGTTTTTGGCGCCATTGTCTCCAGAAGCAATAAAAACTGGGCACGGTAGTGTTGAAATGAGGTTCTCAAAGGATATAAGATAGGAAGATGGTATCGATGTTTCATCACAACCCCACGAAACCGAGACAATGTCGCTATTTTTACCGGCAGCGGAAATACAGTCGTAAAACCCAGCTATTGAGTTTGGGGCAAAGTATATTGTAATGGATGCACCCGGGCAAATGGCGGCGATAATTTGAACGTCCAGCGCAACCTCGATGGAAGCACTGTTAGGCGCCTGGGTAGCCCCATTAAGCAAAACAACGTTTACGGTGGGCGCTCTTCCGAGACTGTGCTGTGCAAAGTAAGTGTTGAGCTCTGTTTGGGAGAACGACCCGCCCAACTGAACAATTCCAATACGGGACCCAGTGCCGGGAAGTACACCCGGAGGAGTTGTTGGAAAGGAATATAATTTTGCGACACAGTCAGCTGTGAAAAAAGAAGTTTGGCCTGTCGCATCGAGGGGAAAAAAGTGAATTCCGGCAGGAGTTTGTTTAACTTGGGTTTCCAATCCAATAGTGGATACGATGTGTTTGATAATCTGTCCTGGAACAACCGGGTGCCACTCGGGGCAGTAAATTTCTTGGCCATAATCGGAGAAAGGCGTTTTGTAAAAAAGAGAGAGTTCGCGAACCGAGGCGGTAAAAACAATGTCTTTTTGGTTTTCGGCAACGGGAAGCCACTCGGGGTAATTTGTGTTAAAAAAATGTAGAAGAAAGTTTTGGGATTTTAAAGATTTTGCAATAATCCTTATAGTTAATCTTTTTTTTGTGTCGAGAAATCCGAGGTGGTCCATTTAATTTTAAATCAAAAAATAAAGTCAAAAAAACGTGCGTATGCTTAAGTGGGTTGGTCTGCAAAGACAGTGACGAGCGAGTGCCATTGGTTGTGCGGTGTATCGACAATGGCATCACGAAGATGAGCCGGTGACGAAACAAAAGGACTAAAATCAAGCATTGTGTCGCCGCCGCTTTTCCGTTGGTACATTTCGCGAAATCCCTCGCAGTGGCCTTGTGTGTCGAAAGTGGCAACGGGATTCTGGTCTGGAGTTGAGCTACAGACTCCATTTTGGTGCAAAAACCATTTTGGCCTGTTCATTTTTATTTCTGAAAAAATTAAATAAAAAGTGTTTTTTTTAAAAAAACACTTTTATTTTCTGATTTGGCGATGCAACAACTGTTGAAAGCCGAGATTCCGGCGGAAACGCTCCAAAAAATCCGGGACGAACTCACCTTTGTGGAGGAAGTCGTCAAAGCCCCGAGAGGCCGTCGGCCAATTGCCCCGAAATCGTACCGCGCCTTTGCGGAAAACTTGGAGTTTTTGCGCGTTCCAAAATTCTACAAATTACCCAAGCCGCACCCTGCTGTCACGTATGTACCGCGGCTCTCCGTCGGGTTTACAAAACTTTTTACCACGGATCTTGCCGGACCCGATTCAACAGCATTGCGGCCACTTCAGCGCCAGGCGGTGGAGGCGGTGTTGGCGGCTCTCTCGGGCGCCAATGACAAAAAAGCCCGCGGGGCCGTTTTGCAATTGCCCTGTGGATACGGCAAAACACGCTGCGCCGCCTTTGTGATACGCAATGTCGGCGTAGTTTCCCTTGTGCTTGTCGCCAACAAGGACCTGGCACAGCAGTTTGAACGGGCTTTGCGCGACCTAAGCAGCGACATTGTAACGGCAAAATTGCCGAAACCAACGGTTCCGCTGCCCGATGCCCATGTTATCTTTGGAACGCTCCAGTCGGTGTACACTAGGCGCTACACGGCCGAATACCTGGCTCCAGTCGGCCTTGTTGTGGTTGACGAGGCGCATCATCTTGCCGCCGCAAGCTTTGCCCAGGCAATGTGTTCACTGGGCTCCGCTCGGGTTCTTGGCCTGACCGCGACACCGGAAAGGCGCGACGGCCGTGAAAACTTGATTTACTGTTTGGCCGGAAGCACAGTTTTTCGCCATGACCGGCCTCTGATGCCGAATCTTGAAGTCGTGAGACTCCAGTACTCGGTGCCACCTGGGTTTGGCAACAAACCATACTCCAGCATTGGCGAGCGAATGCAGCTTTTGGTGTGTCTTTCTGAAATCGAGGGCCGGAACCGGGTCATTGTGGATGTTATTGTACGGTACCAGCAGGATCGCAGTCGTCTCGGTATTCTTGTTTTAGCCAAGCTACAGACTCATCTACACTGTCTTGCCGAGAGTCTTTCGTCAGAGTGTCCCGACGCCGAATGGGGATTTTTTACCGGGGCCGAGACACAGGCAGTACGCGATGCTTCTTCACAGAGACGAGTAATTTTTGCCACTTACGATATGGCGAAAGAGGGGTTGGACATTCCGCGGCTCGATACACTCGTCCTGGCGAGTCCGGCGGAAAGTCTTGTGCAGTGCGTTGGGCGAGTTTTGCGCGAGTTCCCGGGAAAGGGCTCTCCGGTTGTCGTGGACTTGGATGACCAGTTCCGGGCGTTTGTCTACGAAACCGCTTCCCGGGTAAGAAAGTTGGAAAAAATGCGTTTCAAAAAATAAAATTTTCTTTAAATAAAAATGAGTGAAAAGGTTTCATCGACTGTGCGAAAAACACTTAACCGAGCGATGAAAACCAGGACGGGGGTTGATTTTATGGAATATTTAAAGGTAAACAATCGAACAAATGAAGTGTTGAATTTTAAAAATAAGGATACGGTTGAAACTTTGAATGCTTTTGACCTGGAATTTGAGTCGTATGCCAGTCTTATACAATTCACCTACAATGAAGAAAACAGTCCACAATTCAGAAATTGGAAAAAAGAAATTAAGAATATTATTGAAGAAGGAAAAAAAAAAGTCACTGCTTTGTTTGCTTTTCCAAAAGCAAGTACTTTAGAGCCAAGGTCGTCCTTGACACGATTTTTTCCATCAACCAGTGTCCCAAAAAAATCTGTTTCTAGTTCGAAGGATCCTATAACTAGTCATCTGCAAAAAAAACTTCCGAGTATACAAAAGGCTAAGGGAGGTTTGGCCAAAACCCTGGGGGAAGGAATTAGCGAATCGAGCCGAAATGAACGTCTTGATCAGCTTAATACTATTCAAAATATTTTTTTACAATACAAGTGCAATTTTGACTCGTACTTGGAAAGTAACCAAACCACACTGGAAAAAATTTCCAGGCTGCCGCCACGACTGTTTTTGGACGAAATTTTAAAAATGAGCAATAACCTTTGGTTTTGCGGTGACATCTCGAGTGATACGGTGGAGTACATAAAAACACTTTTGAGCAGTGTACATTCGAAAGTTGAAGTGCAAAGTAATTTGGATTTAAAAATTATTAAAAATATTGACGATTTTTTAGGAAATAACAGCTTTTCCCAATTTTTAAATTCGGAGTTTTGTAATTACGGCGAAAATGCTCTTTCAGAGTACCTGGCATTGTACATTACAGCATACGAACTCGAATTTGACAGGGATATGCTACAGGAATTAAGGAATTTGAACGAGGCATTGATTAAGAAGGAAATTAGAGAATCTCCAAAAAAAGGAATTTTAACATCGAGCGAGTCGGAGTCGAGTAAAAAAAATAAGTTCATGTTTACAAAGTCACCATTTATTTTACCAAAAGTTATTTCTCCAAAGAAGATTAGTAGCTCTAGAAGCCCCAAATCAGGAAAGTCTGAATTTGATGTTTTTTTGCCAAAATTCCGTAATCTACAATTTAAGTCGAGTAGTACAACAAAAGACAAATTTGGTGATTTTCCGCCTGAATGCATGGGCAAGATTAAAACAAGCAACAGAGTTGTTTTGTATGACGATAAGCCTCTTGAATTGATCAATGTTTTGGGCGATGGAAGTTGTTTTTATCATTCTATTGCGCATATACTTCGAAAACTTTCCCGTGCCAATGGTGACTATTCTCAAGTAACTGGCCACGAACTAAGAAAACAATTTGTAAATTATTTAGGACAAACTTTAACAGATTCATTGCTTACTAACAAAGAATTTGCGGCAAATTATATTTTCGATACAAGCATTGCCAGAGATGCTTCATCAGATAGCCGACAAATATTAACAAATTTAGTGAAATTATTACGTATTAGTGATAATAATTTGGGTAATCAACGTCTAATATTACAAGCTATTAACACGTATTTGGAAAATGCAACGTTTGAAAAAATTGAAAATTTAGTTCAAATTTTACTTGGTTCCATAAGAAACATTGGAAATTATTTCAATGAGATTCAAGTTATTCCATTTGCCAACTTTTTAAAACAAATTGGCACACTGCAAAATTTCCAAACAACCATCGACGGATATATAGTACTTAATGTTACATCAAGAAGAGTTGCAAGTGCCAATGGATCCAGAACTGTAGCTGCCAATGGAATGAGCACCTATCCAATAGCCAATAGGGACGATAATAGAATAATGGTTTACCTGAACACCGCGCCGCACTACAATGCAGTAAAAAAGGTCGGTACTGGTGACTTCAATAACTATATATTTAGCGCAAGAAAAAGTAATTGGTCAAGAGATTTAGTTGATGGAACTAACATTGAGCACCTATTTTATTAAAGAGATTTATAACCACCAAGCTTAAGAATGACGTAAAAGTCCCGGCACCAAAGCGGGGTAAGAATTGTTTCATAGGTCAGGTAGAAATGACCGTCGGCACCCCAGGCAGGTCCCCAGGAATTTCGCACAGTAAAAACCCTGGCCATGTCATCGTATCCCACCAGGGAAACCGCATGGGCACCACTAATGTCCTCAATATCCTGTGGTCCCCATGGAGTCGGTAAGATGTAAGTGGGTCTTTGTAAGGCAGCGGAGTGCATCCACTCGTTTGCCTTGGTACTTATGCCAACCGTCACAAGAACGGCGTAGCCGTTGGCCAGTGTGGTGCGCAGACTTGTTAAATCCTGGCGAACACGCAAATACTTTGCAACCTTGTGATGGGAAGCACTTTCAATTGCGGAATTTTGCGGCACGCTGTTCCAGGTAAAGTCTGGGGGAATCGACTTTTGGTCGGCAACGCCACTTGTCGAGGCTGTGCGAAGAGCCTCTAGTGTCGTGGAGCCCGTGTCAACAAGTTTATTTTGATCAGTTGTCTGACTGATCGACTTACTACCAGTAGTCGACTTACTATTAGTCGACTGACTACGAGTTCGAAGAGCCAGCCAATTGGTTGTTTCAACAGTTTCTTGTTGAATGGTTGGTTGTTTCCACGCCGGTTGAGTGCGGTAGCGCACGGATTGGGCAACTGTTTTAGACGTTTTTGCGGCACGCAACGTTTCTTCGTAAAGGAAAAACGCCGAAAGACTCCAAAGCGGAATTAATTGGCGACTCCTACTAAGGCACTCCATGGCACCGCACACCGCAAACGCAGTACAAGCGCCGACTTTACCCTGGGTTTGAATCGGGGGGTAGGAAGAGCCCCAAAGGTCACGCAAATCAACTTTGGCACGATGCAGCGGAGAAACCGGGGGTTCATAGTATGCAATTCTATTTTTGAGGTCGCTCTGTTCAAAAAAAGCCCCGTAACCAAAGAGTTCCGGGGAGGTGTTTTCACGGTGGCGAATGCTGTATGGATTGAGGAAGACCCGAGACGTTTCCGGGATCATTGCGCCCATTTTTTATTTTATTGAAATAAATTGTGTGACCAAAAAAACTTTGACAAATAGAATTTTCCCAAAAAAAATTTTCAATTTCATTTTAGAGCTAATTAAAGAAAATGAATAAAATCAAAAAATAGTAAAACTTTAATTTAATCAGTGAACCCTAAAAATTCACAGCAGCAGATTGAGCGTTGTTAGTACCGCCACTCGGGGACGTTTCCACAATTTCGGCACGACAAAGCGGGCACGATGGGTTTATTCGGAACCATTCGGAAATACAGGGATGGTGAAAAGAGTGTTTGCAATTGAGAATGACAGACTTGTTTCCAATTGTAATATCGCACAAACAAATCGAGCAAGGAGCGGGATCATCATTGTGTATTACAACAGGAAGTTCATTGACAGGGGAGGGGGAATTTAGGCGTACATGTAAGGAGTTGAGCATTGAAAGGCCAATAAAAAATGAAAGCATGCTAGGATACTCCTCTTGACTTTCGCGGTATCGGCGAATTACACCACGCGCGATAAAAAAATTCATGGGTTTGTTACGCACAAATTCCGCGTCTCCTTCTGCAACTAAAATCGCATCAAAAAACAAAGGGCCGTTGGATTGCGTTGAAAAGACATGAGAAACTTCGTACAAAGTGTCATTGACCTTGTAAATATGGACAATGTTAGGACGCCGGGAAATATTGTAAAAATTAGCAGAAAACCATAAATAGTAGTACATTGCAACAATAAATATTTGCACCAATAATAAAACTGCAAAGAAAAACAAAAAAGTTAAAAAACTCACTGCGTGAAATCAAGATTGGCCAAAGTTTTTGCAAAGCCTGGATTGGGACGTACTATACTTCTTTTTTTGACGACAAAATCCAGAGCATTATGGTACGACATGCCGCGTTTTAGAATGAGAAAAGCAATGACTATTGTGGATGAGCGAGAAACTCCGGCAAAACAATGGACAAGCACGCTGCCACTTTTTAGTTTTTCATCGATAAAGTCTACTGCTGCCTGGATATACTTTCCAATATCTGACGAAGTGTGGTCAACAACTGGTACGCGATAATATTCAAATTTATCCGGAAAAAAATTTGGAATGTCATTTGTTGCATTTACGATTGTCTGGACACCAGCGCTCTGCAAAGCTTCTAAATTTTCCGCGTCGCGTTTATTTCCCAGGTATAGCCCATCAAGTATTTTCGTGCTGCTGTTGTCGCTGTAATATTCCCTAGTGTGTCGAAAAATAAAATAAAGTAAAGCGCATATAAGCAAGACACAAACAATAAACATATTTTTATAGTATCATGCAATTAAGTAAAAGTACAAAAAAACTCCGATAAAAATAGCGACGCACAGAAAACCAACGAGGTATTTCCACTTGCACACCATAAAGTCTATCAGGGTAGAGTCAATTCCGTGCCAAGTTTTTCCTGTCATCTGCCGCATGAGCTGGGGGCTTGGTCCTGCGTTGATTGGACAATTGTCAAGGTCGCATACGGAGCAAGGTGCTAAAACATTCAGCGGCAAATGGCCAAATACACGCTCACTTTTTGAGAGAGCCCGGGTTAGGGCAAGGGGCCCGGTTGAGTTCATGACAGTAAGGTGTTTCCCGATGTGCCATTCCGAAGGCGTCGTGGCATATTGAACCATTTCGGCAATGTAGAGATCCAATACAAGGGCTCCTGGCTTTGCAGCGATAAAGGCATTTGTGTACACGGACGGAAAGTTTGGCGATGGGAGGAAGTAAGCGTCGTTGTCGGACGTCTCAAAGAGCGGATCAAGCGGCGCCAATAATTCAAAGTGCATGTCCAGGTAGACGCCTCCATATACTTTGAGCCAAAGTGGCCTTATTGCATCCGCCTTTTGAATGTTGTGTTCGTAAGAGTTGTAGGTTGGCCAGAACCAGGCAAATTGCGTTTTAATAAAGTCCTCGACTTCTTCCTGGAAAAGGAGCCGATATGTCCAGCCACGGGACACCAGGAATGTTTGTATCGAGTCATGTGACTGGGCGTAGTTTTTGGGAATGTTTGCTGGGTCGCCGATCCACACTTGGAAAACATTTTTTGGGATGGGAAACATGGAAATAATTTTTTCTTCTGGTATAATTATATTTATAATTATAATTATAAATATAAAATTTTTAGGGCAGTAAAATTAAAATGGCGTAACAAACAAACACGTGGGTAAGCGCATTTGGAATGGGCCACAGCAGTTTTCCTTGTGTTTCGCGCTGGAGTTCGTAGCGCTTGTAGCAAATTATAAGCAAAATGAGCGGAATTACAAAGCAAAGCACAAGGCGAGTACCTAACTTTTTGTAGGCGATAACAAGCATAACCAGCAGTGTAAAAAAATCAACGGCTGTGTCAAGAAATGCGCCCATTTTTGATTTTTTATTGTATTTTCGAGCAATGTATCCATCAGCATCATCAAGAACTCCACACACGAGTAGCAAAAAAACAGCAAGGCAATTGTATGCAAAGGAATGACGGGTAGACAAAAAATAAATGAAAATGGCAATTGGAATCCGTACGAGGGACAGGGCGTTTGGAGTTAATCCGAGAGAAACTAGATAAGGAGCAAGCGACTGGACAATTGGTTGGTAAATGTGCCAATGGACGACGTGGTTGGACGACTCGGAAAAATGAGCGCGTCGCATTACCTAAAGTTATTTTAAAAATGGGGTATTTTTTAAAAAAACATTTAAAAAATGTACAGATTTCTTGTCGGAATCCTGTGCGACGAAACCAAAAAAATACTTTTGGCTGGAGCAATGAACATTTTTCTAGCGACATCGAATCCGACCATGCGCCGAATTGCGGGGTTTCGGCAGCAAATTGACCAGTTTTTTGAAAGAACAACGGCCGATCAGCCGGCCGGTAATGAAATCGAGATGATCGATTTAGAGGAGCTGCGCTCCGGACGTGAAAAAGACGATTGGGTTATTGTTATTAGTTAAGCTAATACTAAACCGAAAAAAAAATAGTACAAAGAAATGCAAGACAAAGACCTCGAAATTATCGCGGCTGTCCTCTCCGAAAAGCTTAATCGGATTTTCGAACGACTGGAACGCATAGAGACTCTGGTGGAGAAGCTGGCACCGGGCGTTGAGAAAATGGGCACACACATCGAGTTTGTCGAAACGGTGTACGACGGTGTACGCAAGCCGCTTGATTATTTGCGAAAAAAACTTGGATTTTCCGGCGAACCGAGTCTGCCGCCACTGCTGACGGCCATTCCGGAGGAACAGTAGTTGATTTAAAAATATTTTTAAAAAATATTTTTAAAAAATATTTTTATAAATAAATATAAAACAAACTAAAAATGTCGGCACGTAAAAAAAGCCCGCGAAAAAGCCCGCGAAAAAGCCCAAAGGCAGGTAAGCGCTCAACTGCGTTTGTAAACCGCCGCGCCGTTGTCAATGGCGAAATAAGCGCAACGCCAGGCGGTCTGGCAAAGAAAGACATTAAAGTCATCAAGGTAAAAAAGAGCGACGGCACCGTTTCGATGCGCTACGTCTCAAAAGAAAATCAAAAAAAAGCAAAAAATAATTTTGGCGAGTGGAATTCTGCCGTCAAAAAAGCCCGAAAAGAATTAGACCTCACTGGGTTTGTTCCAGTGGGTGGCTCTTCATTAGATGGAAAGCACCTTTTAAAGGCAGTTCGCCAGATTATCGATAAAAAGTAGTTTTGTTTAAAGCGCGTTAACCCAAAAAAATATTTTTAAAACTTAAATTTAATAAAAAATGTAGCAAAAAATCCTATTACTTTATTCATTATAATTATATAATTATATAAGAAGACATAAGCGTTCTACAGTAGCTGCGCACAGTCTCCAGGTACTCTGTACTCACAAATTGGCTGGGTTCAAGCCACTGCTCGGATGCCTCGCCTTCTCGCGGACGATTTACAAGCTCTCCGCGGCTCTCTAGAAAGGCAAGCGGCATGTACTGTTCAAAGTAAAAGGAAACAAGCCGGGGACGCAAAAATTCCGTCCAAAATTCAACATTGCGCGGGTAACAATCTAAGCTGGAGCAGGTGGGTGTCCAGACGTAAAAATGCGTATAGGGCAAATCCAGGATTTCCATGCAGCCCTGAATCTGGGCGTAGTAGTACGCCGGAATGGTTCCGTACAGGCGTTTTCGAAACGGGCACTTTATTTCAAGCAAAAATTCGTGTGGAAATTCGACTGGCTGTTGCCACCGGGAAGTGGTTACTAATCCAATGTCGGGATTGAAATTGCACGTGACAAGTTCAAAGCGCAACGGCAACGAGACTTTCGGATGAAAAGAATCAAACGAAACTGGATTGAGCCGCGGAGGAAACTTCCGGAAAATGCTTGAGCACTGAGCCGTAATGATACCATCGGGTGACGCGCCAAGAAAAGGAAAGGCAGGCGAAATACTAAGGCCCGAGTCCCGGTACTCTATTGTTTTTCCTTGGGAGTTTACTGCATCGACATAAGCATCACACGCTTGTTTTTCATTTTTTGAACCGTACTCTGTCGCGGCGTTTCCCTTGAATGAGCCAAAAAGCATCTGCAAAAGCAGTTTTTTAGGGGAACAGTACGGACTGAGACCGGCAGCGGCACCAAAATTTGAGGCAGTGAGTCGCATGCGCCTCGAAAACAGCCAGTCGCTGGAACGCTGGTCATAAAGACGGATTGTTTCAAGAGATTCGCTCGTTGTCTCAAATACAGGCGCAAAAAGCATATCGATGGCCGCATGAATGGCGGGCGTGTCCGAGTCCCAGAGCGGAGTCAATCGGGCCATTTATAAAAGACCTTTACTATCTAA
>Ga0209443_1002004_pt1 | contig 12324 bp, 14 predicted proteins | sample LauGreBMM110DCMD_2_FD_187571 | JGI IMG/M metagenome (GOLD analysis project Ga0209443, IMG submission 187571) | Freshwater lake microbial communities from Lake Michigan, USA - Su13.BD.MM110.DCMD (SPAdes) (version 2) | ecosystem: Environmental > Aquatic > Freshwater > Lake | place: Lake Michigan... | reverse complement strand
ATTCAGTTAAGGAAGAAAATGGCAAGTATTTTGGGGACTCCAACGGGGAATTATATCCGATTCAATGCGACTATGCCGCGTATTTCCATGAGGCTTGGAAGGACTTCAACTTAACAAAAGTTTTAGCTGATACAACATTGTGGGGAGAGGATTTAAGTGCATTGCCAGGATTTGAGGCAGCAGTAACGAAGTATTTATAAATTTATTGAGGATTAATCATACCATATGAAAGCGTTTTTAGATCAAGATTTTTTGTTGCAATCGGCAACAGCCCAGACTTTATACCATCAATTTGCGGCAGCGATGCCCATCATTGATTACCATAATCATTTAGTGCCGCAGCAAATTGCCGATGATCATCAGTTTGATAATATTACGCAAGCCTGGCTATACGGCGACCATTACAAATGGCGAGCGATGCGGGCGCATGGGGTGGATGAGAAATACATCACAGGAAATGCGAGCGACGAAGAAAAATTTATGAAATGGGCTGAAACTGTTCCATATACCATGCGAAATCCTTTGTACCATTGGACACATTTGGAATTGCAAAGGTATTTTGGGGTCACTGAAGTTTTAAATTCCGCTTCCGCCAAACGAATTTATGACCATTGTGCTGCTTTATTAAAAACTCCAGAATACTCAGTCAAGAACTTGTTGCTTAAAATGAATGTAAAAGTTTTATGCACAACCGATGATCCAATTGACAATTTAGGCTATCATAAACAAATAAAAGCGAGTGGCTATGCGATTAAAGTCTTGCCTACTTTTCGTCCAGATAAGGCCATGGCTGTGGATGATGTCGCAACGTTCAATGCCTACGTTAAATCATTGGCACAGGTGGTTGGTTATGGTATCCAAGATTTATCTACCTATAAAAAGGCGATTGGGGAGCGACATGATTATTTCCATGCCTGCGGCGGAAGATTAAGTGATCATGGATTAGAACATATTTATGCAGAAGATTATACAGAAGAGCAGATAGCGAAGATTTTTGGCCAATTGATTTCTGGGGCTAACGTTTCAGATCAAGAAAAATGGCAGTTCAAATCGGCGATGTTGGTTTATTTTGCTCATTTAGATCATGCAAAAGGTTGGACCCAACAATTTCATTTGGGCGCTTTAAGAAATAATAATGCTAGGCTTTTGGGTTCTTTGGGACCGGATACAGGATTTGACTCGATTGGAGATTTTGAACAAGCGAAACCATTGTCCAAATTTTTAAACCATTTAGACTCGACGAACCAATTAGCGAAAACTATTTTATATAATTTGAATCCCGGTGACAATGAATTATTAGCGACCATGACGGGTAATTTCCAAGATGGAACCATTGTAGGAAAGATGCAGTTTGGGTCTAGCTGGTGGTTTTTAGACCAAAAAGATGGCATGGAAAGTCAAATAAACGCCTTATCTAATATGGGTCTTTTAAGTCATTTTGTGGGGATGTTGACCGATTCGCGAAGTTTCCTTTCTTTCCCTAGACATGAGTATTTTAGAAGAATCCTTTGTAATTTAATGGGCCAAGATGTGGAGAATGGCGAATTGCCTGCTGATATTGAGTGGTTGGGTAAATTGGTCAAAGACATTTCATATACGAATGCGTCTGAATTTTTTAACTTTGAATAAAGTATGAAAAAAGTTGTCACGTTTGGGGAAATTATGGGTCGATTCAGTCCTCCGGGATATGGAAAAATCATTCAATCTCAAAGTTTAAATCTCACTTTTGGCGGTGGCGAGGCCAATGTAGCGGGAGGTTTAGCCCATTTAGGTATACCTGCCACACATGTTACAAAATTTCCTGCTAATGAATTAGGGAAGGCCGCCGCTGGGTATTATGCTCGAGTGGGTGTTGACACCTCAGAAATTCAATTTGGCGAAGGTCGATTAGGCCTATATTTTGTTGAATTTGGTGCTGCGATGCGCCCGATCCAAGTAACTTATGACCGTGCTGATTCAGCCTTTGCCAATTTAGATCCGTCTGATTTTGATTGGCACGAAATCTTCAAAGATGCTTGTTGGTTTCACTGGACTGGAATTTCACCAGCGATTTCAGAGTCGGCGGCGCAGGCTGTTCGTGATGCGATTGCTGTCGCAAATGAAATGGGCATTACGGTTTCTGCGGATGTCAACTACCGAAAAAACTTATGGCAATATGGCAAAACAGTTCAGGAAGTTATGCCTGATTTGATTGAAGGTTGCGACATCATTGTTTGTGGCAAAGGCGATGCGGATGATATTTTAGGCATTGTCACCGATGGGTCAACAAAAAGCGGTTGGGAATCCGTATGTAAGCAAATCATGACGCGTTTCCCTCGAATTAAAAAAATCATTAATACCAAAAGAGGTCAAATATCAGCCTCACAAAATACTTTATCCGCCGCCTCATTTAATGGAACAAAATCCATCAAATCCGAAACGGTGGAAATCAGCCAGATCGTAGATCGAATTGGGGGTGGCGATGCCTTTATGGCTGGATATATTTATGGAAACTTAATTTATTTTGATGAAGCTAAATCTCTTTCTTTTGGGGTGGCTGCTTCAGCATTAAAACATACGATTGAAGGTGATATTAATTTAGCAAATTTAGACGAGATAGAAACCGTGATGAATGGTGATTTAACGGGTCGATTAAAAAGATAATTATGGCAAGAAATGCGTCCATTATAGTATATAGTCGGATAGAGGAAACCCCGATCGTCCCATTGTTTTTCAATGCAGATTTAACGGTAGCCCAACACGTTTTAAAGGCCTGTTATGACGGAGGCATTCGAGTATTTGAATTTACGAATCGCGGTGCGGAAGCGCCAGCCATTTTTGTAAAGTTGATCGACTATTGTGAGAAGGAATGTCCAGATTTAGTTTTGGGTATCGGGACGATTTATGATGCCAAGCAAGCGAATGAATTCATTGCGATGGGAGCGGATTTTATGTTGCAACCTTTTACGACTCCGGAAGTGGGCGAAGTGTGTGCCAAACATGATATTCCTTGGATGCCAGGCACCATGACACTGACCGAAATTAGAAATGCAGAAATCTTAGGGGCGAAATATGTGAAAATATTCCCTGGGAATGTAGTCGGTCCTGGATTTGTTAAAGCGATCAAGGGGCCAATGCCAAAAACCAAAATTATGGTGACCGGCGGTGTTGAACCCAACAAAGAGAGTTTATCCTCTTGGTTTGGAGCTGGGGCTGCAGCTGTAGGAATGGGTTCTCAATTGTTTCCTGCTGATTTAATTGCCAAAAAAGATTATCAATCTATTTCAAATACTATTTCTGACTTAATCAAAATTTATCGAGGCTTATAATTTAACCTCAAAACTCTCTAAACCATGAATAAAATAGGAACTTACCGCTGGCGAATTTGCGCATTGCTTTTTTTCGCTACCACAATAAATTACTTAGACCGACAGGTTATTGGATTGTTGAAACCTGTATTGGAAGATCAGTTTAATTGGTCTGAATCGGATTACTCTAACATTGTTATCACATTTCAAGCTGCCTATGCCATCAGTCTTTTGGGATTTGGTGGGATCATTGATCGCATTGGAACCAAATTAGGATATACTATTTCCATCATCGTTTGGAGTATTGCGGCCATGTTACATGCCATGGCTACCTGCGATCAAAACAACGGCGGAATGGTTTCCTAAAAATGAACGCGCGCTGGCGACTGGAATATTTAATTCTGGGGCCAACATAGGCGCTGTTGCCGCACCGATTTTAGTGCCTTGGATTTTAGGCGCATATGGCTGGGAAATGGCCTTTATCGCCACAGGAGCTATTGGATTTGTTTGGTTGATCTTTTGGTGGTTTTATTATGAGGTACCATCCAAACACAAGTCCTTATCAAAAGAAGAATTTGATTATATCCATGCGGACAAAGAAGAAAAAGATGAGAACCAAGATCCTGTTAAATGGGGCAAATTATTTGGCTTTAGACAAACTTGGGCATTCGTTTTTGGTAAAATGTTTACGGATCCAATTTGGTGGTTTTTCCTTTTTTGGTTGCCTTCGTATTTCTCTGAACGCTTCCAATTGGATTTAAAAAAGCCTAGCATAGAATTAATCATTGTGTATACGGCCACTACGATTGGTAGTATTGGGGGAGGATGGCTTTCTGGTTATTTAATCAATAAAGGTTGGCCTTCATTCAAGGCGCGTAAATTTACCATGCTGGGATTTGCTCTTGCCGTGGTGCCAATTATGTTAGCGCGTTATTGTAATAATATCTGGCAAGCAGGTGGCATTAATTTCGTTGGCGGCAGCATCACATCAGGCTTGGAGTGCCAACATATACTCCATAGCGACAGACATGTTTCCTAAAAAAGCCGTTAGTTCTATTATCGGTATTGGAGGAATGGCGGGTTCGGTAGGAGGTATTTTCTTTCCTTTTATTGTCGGTATTTTATTAGATAAATATAAGTTATTAGGCAATATCAATGATGGCTATAACATCATCTTTTTGATGTGCGGAAGTGCCTATATCATCGCCTGGGCAATCATTTATACCCTTGCTCCTAAATTGGAAATCGCTAATATCGATTAGTTGATATTCATCAAATTCATAGTGATTTAAAAAATTCATACTGTAGCTTTACTAACTTTTAAAAAGTTAGTAAAGCTTAACAGTATGGGAAATAATTTATTTACCCACTCTTAACGTTTTGTTAACCATTCGGTTATTTTGAATTAATAGCTTTGGGCTACCAAATTCGAACATATGGGTCGCAAAGTACAGCCCACTTACAAAACGATTGTTGTTTCCGACTTGCACTTGGGTAGCAAGGGAGCTAAGGCTGCGGAAGTCAACGAATTCCTCAAAGCAAATTCTTGTCATCAGTTAATTCTCAATGGAGACATCATTGACGGTTGGCAATTAAAGAAAGGCGGTTCCTGGAAAAAGAAGCACACTTCATTTTTTAGAGCTGTCCTCAAAATGATGGATTCTTGGGATACCGAAGTTATTTACTTAAGAGGTAATCACGATGATTTTTTGGAGCAGGTATTGCCATTAAAAATCGGAAAGCAATTTTCAATCCGCCAAGATTATATGTTGAAGAGTTTTGGAAAAAAATTCTTCATTACGCATGGTGACATCTTTGACAGCATCACAAGTCAAATGAAGTGGTTGGCCTATTTAGGTGATATTGGGTATACCTTTTTATTATGGTTAAATAAATGGTACAACCAGTATCGTACTTGGCGTGGCCTCCCCTATTTTTCATTGTCGCAAACTATCAAACAAAAAGTAAAAGCGGCGGTTAATTTCATCTCCGATTTTGAAGAGAAATTAGCTGAATTAGCGAAAGCAAAGCAGGCTGATGGAATTATTTGTGGGCATATCCATAAAGCTGAAATCAAGGACATCAATGGAATCATTTACATGAATTCTGGGGATTGGGTAGAGTCGTTAACGGCTTTAGTTGAGACACATGAAGGAGAATGGTCCATTATCCAATATCCAAATTACAACTTAGAGAAAGAACTTGAGGAGATTTGGGATGATCAAACAACGGAAGAAATAAAGATATAATCCCATGGGGAAATTTATTTTCACAGTTCAGGGAGAAGGAAGAGGCCATTTAACACAGGCTATTTCGATGACACAGATCGCGCGCGAAGCGGGACATGAGGTCGTAGGATATGCGGTAGGTTCATTCCAAGGGCGGAAAATTCCTGCATTTTTTACTGAGTTTATTGGGGATGTTCCTTTGATACAATATGAAAGTCCGTCCATCAATTATGGAAATGGGAATTCGGTGCAATTGGGCAAAACGGCTATGCAGGCCATTACAAGGTTTAAAACGTATTGTAAAAGTGCCTCCTCCTTAGAAAAATTTATATACGAGCTTCAGCCAGACGGCATCGTTAACTTTTACGAATCCATTACAGGATTATATTTCCTAAAGACGAGATCTAAGATTCCGTGTATGTCGATAGGCCATCAATATTTATTATTAAATCGACATTTTAAATCCATTTCTGAAAAGAGGTTTGACCAATTTTTACTCAATATCAATACCAAATTTACGGCCATTGGGACTAAAAAATTCTTAGGACTTTCGTTTAGAGAAATGCCTGATGATGTAGAAAAAAATATTTATGTAGTCCCTCCTTTGTTGCGTCAAGAGGTAAAAAAGATCGTACCTATCGCCGGCAAATCTTGGCTTATGTATGTGACCCATTATAAGTTAGCAGATCAAATTATTTCTTGGGCAGAAAAGAATAGTGAAATTACGTTGGATTGTTTTTGGGATCATCCGGAAAAAAAAGAGGTATTTAGCCCAAGTAAAAATCTAACTTTTCACCCAATAGATGCCGAGAAATATTTAGCGAAAATGTCCATTTGTGCAGGTCTTATTTCCACCGCTGGTTTTGAGTCAGTAGCCGAAGCCATGTACCTTAAAAAGCCTGTCATGATGGTTCCCGTTCCTAATCACATTGAGCAGATGATCAATGCCTATGATGGGGAGATTTCTGGGGCTGGAATTGCGGCAAAAAGCTTTGACCTAGAAATTTTTAAACATTATTTAAGCCACAATAGAATGGCAAATAATGACTATGAGGTGTGGGCGCAAAAGACAAGTTTAAAAATCAGCGAACATTTGGACGGGTTAATTCAAATCAAAGCTAAGAAAAGCACATTCGAATTCTCAGATTTCTTCCTAAAAGTAATTTCCAAATTACTTCAAATCAGTCCCTTAAAAAGCGCTTAATATTCGCTTTACATCGCGTTAATATTTGGCCAAATTTCCAGTCAATTCATAACATTTTCTTAAATTTTAATCACTCATTAGTTAATATTTGATATGGAAATTTGTAGAGATTTAAATCTCTCAAGATGAATAGACGATCTTCTATATTAAGATCTTTCGGTTTAATTGCAAGTGCAATAACTGTCCCTAAATTGAGTGCCTTTGCTGAAGCGTCGACTTCAAAAAAATCTTTCCGAATTGCGCATATTACTGATGTTCACATGATGCCCTTGATAGGAGCTTCGAAAGGATTTGCCAAGTGCTTACACCACATTCAGAATTTAGAACAGCAACCCGACTTAATTTTAAATAGTGGCGACTCCATCATGGATGCACATCGAGGCGGACGTTCAGTGGCAGAAAAGCAATGGAAACTTTGGCATGATGTATTAAAAAACGAGCTATCGGTACCCATTGTTCAATCCTTAGGAAACCATGATATCTGGTGTAAATCAGAAAATGTCGCGAGCATCGAGGATGGAAAAAAATGGGCATTGGATGAGCTTAAAGAATCCCACAGATATTATTCGAAGGATTTAGGCATCTGGCATTTAATCAGTTTAGATAGTATCAGTCCTGATAAAGACGGCCGTTGGTATACTGGGAAAATCGATGAAGAACAAATGGATTGGTTGAAAAATGAGCTAGCCCAAATTCCAGCTAATAAACCCACCATGATTGTTTCTCACATCCCTATTTTATCAGCCTGTATATTTTTTGATGGGAAGCGTTTTGAAAAAAATCAGTGGAATATTCCTGGAAAATGGATGCATGAAGATGCCTCGGATTTAAAAGATTTATTTTTCAAATACCCCAATGTAAAATTAGCCATCAGTGGACATATCCACTTATTGGATCGAGTAGAATATAACGGAATTAGTTACTGCTGCAATGGTGCGGTCAGTGGCGCATGGTGGGGAGGAAATTACCAACAAACCCAACCCGGTTACGCAATTATAGATTTATTCTCAGACGGAACTTTCACAAATAATTACCAAACATATACAACATAAGGAATGAAAAAAATTACACTAAACACTGGAAAAGAAATAGGGAATGGTTCCCCATGTTACATCATTGCAGAAATTGGAATCAATCATAATGGTTCTTTAGAAACTGCCAAATTATTAATCGACGCGGCTGTTGAAGCAAAAGTTGACGCAGTAAAATTCCAAAAGCGTACACCTGAAATTTGTGTTCCTAAGGATCAATGGGAAATCATGAGAGATACGCCTTGGGGTCCGATGACTTACATTGATTATAAGAGAAAAACGGAATTTGGTGCTTTAGAATATTCAGAAATTGACGCCTATTGTAAATCTTTGGGAATCGACTGGTTTGCATCTGCTTGGGACGAGCCATCTGTGGACTTCATGGAGAACTTTGAGCCTGTTATGTATAAATTAGCCTCCGCTTCTTTAACTGATGACCAATTAATCAGAAAGATTTGTGAAACAGGCAGACCTATCATGATTTCAACGGGAATGTCTCGCGTAGATGAAATCATTTTTGCGGTGGAATTGATTCGTGAATATGGAGATTATCCTTTGATGATCGCTCATTCGACATCAGCATACCCTTGCAAGCCAGAAGAGTTAAATTTAAAGATGATTCAAACGCTAAAAGATTTATATCCAGAATACATCATTGGATATTCAGGACATGAAACTGGATTAAGCCCAACCGTTTCTGCCGTGGCCTTAGGCGCTGAGTTTGTTGAAAGACATTTCACTTTAGATCGTGCCATGTGGGGTTCAGATCATGCAGCATCCGTTGAACCACAAGGATTTGTCAAATTGGTAAAGGACATTCGTGACACAGAAGTAGGATTAGGCGACGGCATTAAGAAAGTTTACGATAGCGAGGTAGGCCCTATGAAAAAGCTGCGGGTTAATATTACCGAGAACAGATTAATGGAAAAAGCATAATCTCATGCAATTGAATGCAGTAGAAATCTGCACCATACTTCTTGTTTTAGGAAGTGCCGTGCTTATCTATTTAGAAAGGAAATTCCCCTACCGAAGGGGAATTCCTTTTTTCAGAGAAGGCTTTTGGACTGATTTTTTAGGCTATACATTAGTCCAAAGCTTCTTTTTAAAAATTCTCATTTTTGATTACATCATTGCTCCTATACATACCTCTATTTCATGGGGTGATTTCCCGAAAGTAAGTACTTGGCCCATCGTATGTCAGGTTCTATTCTTTCTCATTACACATGATTTTTATATCTATTGGTTTCATCGCTGGCAGCATGCTAATAAATTATTATGGCGAACGCATGAAGCGCATCATTCCAACAAATACATCGACTGGATTGCGGGGGCTCGATCACACTCCGTAGAAATTTTAATTAATCAAACTATTGAATTTTTACCCATTTTCCTTTTGGGTGCAGACCCGGTCGTGATTCCCATCAAAGGACTCATCGACGGACTTTGGGGCATGTATATTCATGCGAATATCAACTTCACTTTTGGCCGATTAAAATACATTTTAAATGGTCCTGAATTTCACTTGTGGCATCACGCAAACCACAAAGAAGTATTTCATGCTAACTTTGCCACTAAGTTTAGTATTTGGGATGTCATGTTTGGGACGCTTTATGAAACCAAACAAAAACCACGCTTTTGGGGTTTGTATTATAAGTTTCCAAAGGATTACATCCGCCAACATATATACGCGATTTACCGTTGGTATTTCGAAGATTTAAAAGAAAATAAATTAGATGATAAAACCTTGGATTAATATACTGATTGCAGCGATTTTCGAAACGGGTTGGACCTACGCATTGAAGTATATGAACTTTAGCCAATTGAAAAATGCCTACCAAGCAGACACCCTAATGAGTAGATCAGTGGGGATGGAATTGGTTCCATTTTTAGCTTACATCATTTCCGGAGGTGGCAATATTTACTTTTTATCGTTAGCCTTAAAAGATATTCCTACCTCTACAGCCATTGCAGTTTGGACTGCATTTTCACTAGTGATGATTAAAATTTGCGATATTTTTATCTTTAAAACATCCACGTCATTGATGGAATTTTTCTTCATGACATTAATCATCGTGGGCATCATTGGCCTTAAAAATTACAGCGCGAGTTAATCTGTTTTGGCCTTAATAATCATTTCTGCCATTTCACGAAAACACCCTCTTCCTCCGTCAAGCGTTAGTATTACATCCGCTTCCGCTTTAACTTGAGGTAGCGCATCAGCTGGGCAAAAAAACAAGCCGACTAAAGACCTAACGACTAAATCGTTTACATCGTCCCCAATATAAGCAAGCTCTTCTGTTTTTAAATAGTATCTTTTTAGGATCCGATTCACCACTCCCTTTTTTTCCTTAACCCCTAAATTCAATTCCGTAATACCTAATTTTTCGGCCCTTTTAACCACAGATGGAGAAGATTCTCCGGTAATAATTCCTGTAGGTACTTGAACTAAAGTCCTCAATCGTTCCACTCCCATTCCGTCTCGAATATTAAACTTTTTTAGATATTCTCCTTCTTCACCGTAATATACTCCACCATCGGTAAGGACACCATCGCAATCAGTCAATACCCATTTTATTTTAGCCAGTTTTATCTTTAAATCTTCCATCTTAAATTGTTGTAAATCCGCCGTCGACGACCAAATTTGCTCCTGTCATATAGCTTGACGCGTCACTCGCTAAAAACACTAAAGCCCCTGCATAATCATCTGGTTTAGCCATTCGCTTTAAAAGTGTTTTAGCCGAATATTGTTGCATAAAAAAATCGGTTTGTCCATTTTCCACACCACCAGGAGAAAGCGTATTTACTCGAATACCCTGCTCGCCCCAATAGGCCGCTAAGTATCTGGTGAAATTAATTACAGCCCCCTTGGTCGTTGGATATGCCGGTGTTTTAAAAAATAGTTGTTGGCCATTTTCGTCCTTATATAACGATTGATCTGGCCCCACCACCCCGTAAGTAGAAGCAATATTTATGATGCTTCCTTGCTTATTTTTCAACATGATTTTCCCAAACTTTTGAGAACATAAGAACAGTCCTTTCACGTTTACCTCCCATGATTTTTGAAACATATCCACCGGATAATTCTCAAAAGAAGATAAACTCAGCAAGTCCGATGAAGTCTGAAAATGATCATTGATGGCCGCATTATTGACCAAAATATCCAATCGGCCAAATTCCTTTTCTACCCAATCAGCACATTTTTCTACTTCACTTTCAACCGTTATTTCAAGGGCAATACCCTTCGAATGATTCCCTAAAGTGGATGCAAAATCGACGCATTGTGCAATGGACAAATCGGCCACAATTACGGTAGCTCCTGCTTGGGCCAAAGCCTTACAGTGTTCCTTTCCAATAAGCCCTAGCGCACCGGTAATTAACGCTACTTTACCTGATAAATTAAACATGTCTTGACTATGCATTTTTTGGTTGAATGTTGTGTTCATTAATCTTTCTAAACACTGCTTCTAGCAATTCGCCTTTCAACAACGATTCAACTTGATTATTTTCAATAGCCAGTTTAAGCCTAGGTAAAATCTCAGCATATGCTTTGATCGTATATTCTAAATCTTCTTTTGAGTGGCTATATGAGATGTTATGAAATCCACCCCAAAGAATACCCTTTTGCAAAAGCTCTTGTTGCATAAACGTTTTTAATGCCAACGGATTTTGACCTTCTGCTTGGTACGTCAGCATAGACCGACAAGGATACCCGACACATGACGTTATTTCCGACATGCCTAAGTAGGAGGCCAACTTATTATATTCATTTTGAATCCATGCTCCTTTGCTATTGAGCGCTGCGATCACATCATGTTTTTGCATATACTCAATGGTTGCTTTGCAAGCAGCTAAGGATAAGGCTTCTCCGCCAAAAGTTGTATAAGAAAAAACATCTTTTTCAAAAAGCGACATCACATCTTTCCTTCCGGTTAAAATAGCTAATGGCATACCATTCGCACAGGCTTTTGAAAAAGTAGCTAAATCTGCCTTTACGCCAAAATATTCTTGAGCACCTCCCAGGGCTATTCTGAAACCTGTCCACATTTCATCAAAGATTAATAAGGTCCCATTCGCCTTACAAATTTCTGCTAATTCTTGAAGAAAATTATTTTGTGGTTTTTCAAAAATAAAAGGCTCCAAAATGACGCAAGCAACCGTTTCATCTAAGGCATTTTTAATCGATTCAATGTCATTAAATGGAAAGGTAAAACTCAAATTTTTTATGCCTTCAGGGATACCACCGCTACGAGATGTGATTCCGATATACCAATCGTGCCAACCGTGATAACCGCAACAAAAAACTTTATCACGACCCGTATAAGCTCTAGCAATTCGTACCGCGGCAGAGGTTACATCGGCACCCGTTTTACTGTACTTAACCACTTCCGCGTTTGGTATAATTCCGTTCAGTATTTCAGCTAATTCCACCTCCAATGGGTGCATTAATGAAAACGTAATTCCATCTTTTAATTGGGCTTGGATTGCATCGTCAATTTCCGGAATACAATAGCCAAGCGATAATGGGCCGATCCCCATATTGAAATCGATGTATTCATTCCCGTCAACATCCCAAA
>Ga0209443_1002003_pt1 | contig 12324 bp, 11 predicted proteins | sample LauGreBMM110DCMD_2_FD_187571 | JGI IMG/M metagenome (GOLD analysis project Ga0209443, IMG submission 187571) | Freshwater lake microbial communities from Lake Michigan, USA - Su13.BD.MM110.DCMD (SPAdes) (version 2) | ecosystem: Environmental > Aquatic > Freshwater > Lake | place: Lake Michigan... | reverse complement strand
GTACTGGTTGTCTGGTGTGAAAGTCATGGCAGGCAACACACCGGAAACAGCAATAGACTCCTGGTCATCCCTTTGCACTGGATAGGCCAACCAGCGCTCATCACCAGTTTTGAGGTCTCTGATCACCAGGCCGGTTTTGTCTTCAAACCGGGTGCCATAGACCAACCATTTGCCATCGCCAGAAAGTACCGGCGTGAAGGCAGATCCATAGCGGGAGGTGAGTTTGGTGGTGCGGGCATTGGCCCTGTCATAAACGCCAATTTGGTATTGCGGAAGTTGCGCATTGTAGTTCCATGAACCCGTGCGGAAAGAATAGTAAATCAATTTTCCGTCGGGGCTGATGGCAGGATCAATGGTCTTTAATGTTGCAGGTTCATCAATGAGTTGCGTGCCTGATCCGCCATCCTTGTGGATCATATAGAGCTTGTTCACCCTTCTTCCCTTGGCGTAAACAATGTATTTGCCATCGGGCGTCCAGTCTGCAGAAGGAAAATTCTGGTTGATTTCCTTGGTCAGTTGAACCGTATCTTTTTTCTCCGTGTCAATATACCAGAGGTTTTCTGCACCACTTTTGTCTGATACAAAAAGGATTTTTTTGCCATCGGGGCTGTAGCGGGGATGCTGGTCAAATGCGAGCCCGCGGGTAAGCTGGGTGGCCTTTCCGCCTTCAGCGGGAATAGAATAAAGATCGCCCATCATGTCAAAAATGATGGTCTTCCCATCAGGACTGATGTCAACAGAAGTCCAGGTACCCTCATTGGTACTGAGGTCCATCATCCTGCTGGCTTTCAATGGAAGATTTTTGTAGCGGGTGAATGCAGTGTCTTTTTGGGCAAAGGTCGTTGCAGCCAAACAGACCATGGACATTGTTGTAAAAATGAGTCTTAATGATTTCATATTGAAGTTTTAACGAAAGCCTAAATTATGAAATTTTAAGACGCAGACAGGTTGAAAGACATTTATATGACGAAAGATCGAATTAACTTAAACTAGATTGGAGAAGAAATAAATGAAACAAAATCATTAGCTATGCCTCAACCGGCCCATACCGACGTCTATGAATATAAATTTGATCATATAAACAGCCTTACAGACCTCCATTCATTGGATGTTTCTGCATTAGAATTTGGCAAGAATATTTTATATACCTTATCCTTAAATGGAATAAAGAAACTAGATGGAATTGCTGCGAAGAACATAATTGGATTCAAGGGTTCAATCATCGAATTGAATGGACTGGTTGATATGTCAACAGAAATCGCAGCACTATTGGTTCAATTTAAAGGTGCCTTGAGCCTTGGGATTAAATCTCTTGAACCCAATATTGCTGGTATATTCCAAAAACATTCCGGAGCACTAACACTAACCAAAATTAAATCACTGAGTGATGAAAGCTGCACATTGATAGCCAATTACAGGGGAAATGTACTGGAGTTTAAAGCACTTGAAAGATTATCTCCTTACCAGGCAGAACTGCTGGCCACTTATAAAGGCGAATACCTGATGTTAGGAGTGAAACATATTTCAACACCTGTTGCAGATGGATTGGCATCGTACCGAGGAATGCTATTTTTGGATGGGTTAGCCCAAATTTCTGTTGATGTTGCCAATGCTTTATCCAAACACAAAGGGTCAATATCGTTGGATGGCTTGGATTTTTTATCGGATACGGCGGCGTTTGCACTATCAACAAAGAAAGGGAAATACATGGAATTAAAAGGACTTTCATCATTGAGTGATAAAGCCATATTATCATTAAGTAAGCGTCAGGGAAAAATTAGCTTATCGGGAATTACAGAATTTTCAGAAACTGAAATCAAACTAATTGAAGAAAGCACAAATATAGACATAATGCATTGCTCCTAATAGATATTTGAAATAGGCTATGGGGATATAATGATATCTTCATTCAATGTTAATTGCTGAATACAATTGCATCGAATTCAATTCCAATGCAGTCAAACGACCAAGTCCATTTGAGTTGCAAAAAACACAACCAGTATCGATGTTAATTATTTTATCTTCTGAAATCATTTGTAACTGCTGGGATGTTTTTTCAAAAGATTGTGGGGTATGGCCATGAATAATTTTTCTATCTTTTAAAATATCATGATTAATGTTGGTATTTCGACCCCAGAGCATTGTATTACGATCTTCAAATATATTGGCATAACTAAAATTTATTCCAGCATGAACCATGATGTATTTATTATTCAAAGTTTTGAAGTGAAGTAAGGTGTTAAAAAAATATTTATAGGATTCGCTCAAATCTTCATAAGTTAGAATATTGAAACTACTTAACGTAACATTGCCGCCACATTTTAGCACCCAATGTTCATAAATTTCATCGTCTTGGTGGCTTTCAATGAACATCTCCTCATGGTTACCCATCAAACAGGTGACATCATAATTTTTAGCATCCAAATCTAGTATAATATCAAGAACTGTTTTGCTATCAGGACCTCGATCAATGTAATCCCCAAGAAAAATAATTTTATCGGATTTGTTCAGACAAATTTCATTTGTCAACAACGTATCTAAAGTTGCAGAACAACCGTGTATATCGCCTACACAAAATATTCTAGACAATTGAATAAGAATTAACTTTGAAAATTATAATTGTTTTCAATAATTACTTAGCCAGTTTAATAGACAAGATAAATATTAACCAATTGATAACATAATCAGTCTATAATAAAGATTCATCTGAATTGAAATGAACTTTGCGACAATGAACCTTTGCTTGATTTATGCCCTTTTATACCCTATATATGCTTTGATTGATTTTATATATTTAGAAACAGTTCAAAACCATTCTACTTATAAATATTAGAAAAAGATATTACAAATCAATCGATTTTTTCTATAAGCCAATTATTCGACTGCAGTTTTTACAAAACATTATTTTTTCAAGATCAACCTGCTTGATGGTGCCTTTCGCCGCATTCATCATACACTCAGGATCTTTGGTACAATGTTCCAGACCAAGATTATGACCAACTTCATGAATGGACACTTTTTGTAAGCGTTCTGTAAATAATTTGGGTGAGGCATCTTTCTTCAATCTGTATGAAGAAATAACACAAACAGTACCAGGACGAAAACCAAGTCCAAAAACACCCCATTCATTTGTAACACCTTTTTTAGGTGTTACAATATCAACTTCACTGACAACAAGGGTATTGGTGGAAGAATTGAATCTTTTCAAAATTGAATCTCCACTGTACCTTTTTTTACTGGCAGCCAATAGATGGGCATCGAGAGGAACAGGTTTTTCCACAATAATTTTTTTATGATAAAAATCTGTTAGCCCCCTTACAATATCTACAACAATTTTTTTATCGACATTACCCAGTGGTATTATGTGAATGGCAGCAATATCTTTAACAGACTTTCCATTTTCAATCGAAGATCTTAAACTACTTATTTGCTGATCTGCTTGTTTTGTATTATTTTGATTGCAAGACAATAAAATAATACCAAGGGTAATGATTGAAATTATTTTGATTTTCATAAATAAAAATATTTCATAAGTTCTATGAAGTTATTAATTTATACATGGAATAAGTCAAAGAGGAGAGAAATACTTCAATTGATATTTTTTATTAATACATATTCAATTCGATTTCAAAGAGGTAAGCATTAAACTTTTTATTAAAATACACTCTGCATAGAATTAATTAAATTATATACACAAATTGGAGCAAAAAAATTAAATTCCAGTGTTGAATATTATATAATTAAGCAAGCCTGGATTAAAAATGCAATTGTCAATAGAATGCGAACAGTCAGTTGGAACAAATGATTGATGCTCAAAAAAATTGACATTCCTTTAATTAAGCCAAAATGACTCATATATTTATAATACTTAAACCATGATTATGAAAATTAGAATTCCATCGTTGATTATTCTTCTTTGTATTGGATTTTCATCCTTTAAAGACTCCACAACAGCTAAAACCATCAATTTTAATGTGCGAGGAAATGGAAAAACAAATGTCAGTTTAGGAGTTGGTTACCAGGTTGGCGCTGGAAGTTGCTGCAAAGGGGTATCAAAGGAGTCAACAGTTGGATTTCAAGGCAATACAGGAGATGTATTGTACGATTCGGAAACAAAAAAGGTAATTACCAAGATATACGACGAGTTAGATGGAAAAACCATTGATTTGAGGCAATATTGATGGTTCTGAAATCTTATCGATTTGATATATTTTAATTTTATAAGGAATAAGAATTATACCATCACACAGACCAATACACCATTCTTGGTCAAATCTATGATCTGTTTGTTGATTTTCTCGGGGGTAGCAAAACAACCCCATGACCATTTTGTTTTCATTTTGGTATCCGAATGAAAAATGATGGCCCTGGATAATGCCTTATCATTAATGCCCTGATCAAGCCCCTTGATAATCATTGAATATCCGTACTTGCCATATTTCGTTCCTCTTGTCAAGAAATTACCTTTGCAAGATGTATTGCTGCCCAGCTCATTGCTAAACTTTCGAGCATACATGGCACCGGTATTCCAGGCATGAGATACATTACTTGATAATACCACATGATTATTTTTCATGTCTAATACGTATAACCTATCCGAAATAATACTCTTTCTGTAGTCAATGATGATTACATAATCCTGTCTTGGGGGATGATATTTCTTCAATTGCATTCTCGCATAAGTAAAATAATCAGAGGTTCCTGATTCATTTGCTCTTAAAAATAATGTACAAAAGAAGATGATACAAAATGAAAAGATCAGTGGTTTCATAAGTTTTATATGTTTTGATGCTATTCTATATCAAATATAAGATTTGTAGCTTTATTTCCAAGCGCATCTAGAATCTTATCCTCATCAATTTTGATGAGTTTGCCACCAGGTATAATCAGGTTGAGTTGCATTTTCCTGTTTTTCAAGAAACCAATCTTTTTCCAATCCTTATATGCATATTCAATTACAGAATTGTTGTCAAGATAAATCGCATACACGTTCATCTTTGTGACTTGAGAATCAATTTTCTTTTTGAAATTGAATGTAATCTCCCTGTAAACCAAATCATTGAGATTCATTAATTTATCATAATTCCAAATACCCATCTTGTTGATTTTAAATGAATTCACAAGATCTGCCTGCATTTTAACACGTTCTGTTTCTGCATCTACCAATAATTTTACACTATCATAGTTCTGATACAAGAAATTCATTTCATTTTTTGTGATTTCAGCTCTGTTCTTAATGGGTATGGCATTAACCTGATATTCTTTAACCAAATCAGTATCACGCAATGACATAGTCTTTCTGAAAACCAATCGATATTTGCTTTTTGACAAAAGCAAGGGCTTCACTGAAACTTCATCCCAGTTTACACGCATTGCATTCATCAGCTCATCATCTACATCTTTTTTGGATATTTTCCATTTAAGTCCATCAAAAGCCTTCAAATAGGGCACGTCCTCCAGATTCGTTACCATATCAAAAATGATATCCTGTTTTGATGCGTGTGTCAAAACCAATTGCAAGCTATCCAGCATGTTTTGTTTACGTGTGTTTTTTAATATGCTGAACGTGTCTGAAACAATCCAATTCTTGTCTTTTTCCATGTGATACAACTGGTAACCTGCTGCATCTCGAAAAGATGCCAGTGAAATTTCTGCCTCTTTGCCTTCTTCCAACTCCAGGGCAGCGCTATTGGAGAAAGCGCGCAATTCTATCATGCCTGCAGATTCCAAAAATTGAGTTCTACTGCTGTCTATACTCATTGAAATACCAGCTCTAAAAATGTCATTGGCCTGATGAAATTCCCTGACTTTCAATACAACCTTACCATTGACTTTGTTTCCGGAACTGTCTACAAAAGCGTTGGCTGGAATCCTGATCATTGTACCGTTAGGTCTTTCTATGGTAGTTCCTTTGTCTGCATCAAATACATACGTATCAAAAGGAAGATCCATAGATGAAATGGGTGGTCGAATACCTTGAAAATAGTCCTCCTTATCTTTTTTATTGAGTTTTATCAAAAAGAAAACAGACAAAAAGGACAGAGCGGCAACGAGGAATTTTATGAGGTGCTTTTTCATAGATTTTTATTATTTTTTTGTATATCTAATGTTAGATGCAGGTACACCAAGACTATAACAGTACAAGTATCCATCATAAGTATTTATCAACACATCAAGTATTCCGTCCTTATTGGCATCGCCAATAACTGGAGCCAGTTCAGAAGCATCAGGCAACTGCCAGGAGCCAAGCACTTTCTTTGAATCCAATGAAATAATCTCTATGAATCCATTTTCGTAAAAAGCACCGTCACGCTGATTCAACAACATTATACATTGATCATTCCCTTTGTATGAAAAAATTGTTTGAGCGATCAGAGCACCACTACCATTGCGTGACTCTATTACAGAATCCTCTCTATAATTTGTGGTTTTAAAGTTTCTTTTTCTGTTTATTGTTTTGAAGGTTCCAGAAGCGCTGGCCATCAAAAGGGCATTCTCATGAGAATACAATAGCTTACCATCAGGTGTCTCCAAACTATTCAATCCCATTGGTTGGTTTTTTTCATCGAGGGCTTTTTTTCGTATTACATCACCTTTGGCATTGATGAAAAGCATATTATGCTTGTAGTTATTTGCACTGTCCCATGCTGTCTCTGTTACAGTAAAAATTGGATTTTTCTTGTCTCCGATATTATTCATCACATAGTCAAATGCAGCGTTTGGGCTTTCCCTCGACCATTGACGTTTACCTGTTTTACCATTGATGGCAATAATGGCATCATCATAAGTCAAATAGACCAAATCATCAGTACCATCCCTGTCAAGATCTGCTATGAGTGGCTTCGTAAAAAATGTTTGGGTATTACTGAAATATGACTTGACTTTGAAAATAGCGCGATTGTTGCCAGGTTTCCATCCATTGAAATCTGGAACGAAATAGGACCAGTATTTTTTTCCGGACACAGGATCTACTGCGCATGCTTCTCCTGATTCGGTCGCATAAACAATCATATAACCTTTATTACCTTTTATCAGCATTGGCTCATGCTCGATGTCTCCTGAAGTGGGGAGCCGCCATAATATGTCTCCATTCCTAGAAGAACAAATGAATTCTTCATTGTCATTCCCGTAATAAAGTTTATCCTGGTACAATAAAACGCCATTGACATCCATGTCACCAAACTTATTCCCATGAACATGTTTCTTTATTTTACCATTCTTAGGATTGATGAAATATAGTCCTGATAAATTATCAGAAAGTCCGAAATCCATAAAGTTGTTTCCATTGCTCCCGAAAATAATTTGACTCGAATCTATAAGAATATTCCCACGGAAACATGCGGCACCAACTTTTGATTTCCAGACTAGAGGAAATGTTTTCTGTATTGGTCTAAAGCGTTTAGCAGTATTATTTACAGGGGCAAAAATTCCGCCAAAAAAAAGCAATAACAGGAGTGATCTAATCATGTTGTGTGTTTTTCAGACCCGAAACTAAAATCGATTTTTTGACTGATGTCACAACAAATGGTTAATGTATATTTATCATCTTGTTAAAAGATAATAGATGTTAATGAAACCTTAGTTAACATTTTAATTAGCATTGTTTTCATACAGATGAATAAATTAAATCATGAAAAATCTCGTCGCATTTGTTGCAATCATAAGCTTGCATTTTAGTTCCTTCGCCGACAGTCCATTGACATCAACCATGTTTTGGAAAACATACAATCATCCAGCAGTCAACGCACTTGGATGGAACATAAGAGGCAAAAGATGATAAACAACTGACAAACGATATGCAGGAAGAAGCTATTCAGGAGATATTCAACTATATCAATATCTATAAAAAACATTGCAGCTATTTATACAAATGAATAATTAAGATCTAATAAATCAACTTTAAAGATGATTTTCCCTTTGTTCATTGTTTTTTTCACCAAGTTGGTTATTTTAGTTGCAAACAAGTCAAACAATGAAAATTTACAAGCAATTGCTTTGCACATTACTGCTCTCTCTGTCCGTGGCAGTCAATGCTCAGGAAAAAGTCTACTTTCCTGACCCCAATCCCGCCATCCAGCAGCGTCTGGAAGAATGGCAGGACCTGAAATTCGGTCTGCTCATGCATTGGGGGCCTTACAGCCAGTGGGGTGTTGTGGAAAGCTGGAGCATTTGCCCTGAAGATGTGGGCTGGGCAATTGATGCCTGGAAAAAAGGTGTTGCTACCGGCTATCATGAATATGTGCAAAAATATGAAGCACTGAAAAATACCTTCAACCCTACAAAATTTGCGCCGGAAAAATGGGCTGCAGCAGCTAAAGAAGCCGGCATGAAATACATGGTCTTCACTACGAAACACCATGATGGTTTCAGCATGTTTGACAGCAAGTATACCGACTACAAGATTACGGACAAGGGAACTCCTTTTTCAAGCAATCCAAGGAGCAATATTGCCAAGGAAGTCTTCAGTGCTTTTCGCGACCAGAATTTTTGGATTGGTGCTTATTTCTCAAAGCCAGATTGGCACTCTGATTACTATTGGTGGAAGCGTTTCCCAGCCAGCGATCGGAATCCGAACTACTCCATCAGGAAACATCCCGAGCAATGGAAAAAGTTTGAGGAATTCACCCATAACCAGATCAATGAACTCATGACGGACTATGGCAACATCGATATCCTTTGGCTGGACGGCGGCTGGGTACGCAAGAAGACTGATGAAGAAATAAAAACAGAATTGCTAGAAATCTATGACAATTCAAGAGTGGCCAGAAACCCACAAAGCCAGGACATCAACATGGCCGAAATTGTCAGAAAATCAAGGCTCAAGCAACCCAAACTGATTGTGGTAGACAGGGCTGTTCCTGGCGAGCACCAGAACTACCTTACCCCTGAACAACACATCCCGGAAACCGGATTGCCTTATCCATGGGAAACCTGCATGACCATGGCAGGAAGTTGGAGCCATGTGCCGAATGACAAATACAAACCAACCAATGAGCTGGTTGAAAAGTTGGTTGACATCGTGAGCAAGGGAGGCAATTTCCTGTTGAACATCGGCCCTGATCCCAATGGTGAGCTGGACGCTGATGCCTATGATCGTTTGAAGGGAATCGGCGATTGGATGAAAGTGAATGGAGAAGGCATCTATGGCAGCAGGATGAACAAGGCCTTCAATGAAGGAGACAATATCCGCTTCACCAAATCCAAAGACGGCAATACACAGTATATTTTCCTCTTTGATTTTCCTGCTGAAGGTAAGATCAATATCAGCAAGATTGACATTCCTGAAAAAGCTACCATCAGCCTCCTTGGTGGAAAGAAGAACCTGAAATGGAAAAAGACCGAAACAGGATATGAAATCATGGTTCCTGCTGAATTGAAAGCAGTAACGAATCATGTATGGACATTGAAAATTTCAGCAGCAAAATAACAATGCCTACTGCGCAGCCTTGACAGCCTTATACACCGCAGGCAGCGCTGCTTTCAACCGCTGATAAGTGGCTTCAGAAATATTCTTATCATCAAAAGGGGTGAACAGCACAAATGGTTTGTTCGCGCCTTCGTTTCTTCCGTACTTGTATTCATAAGTGAACCAGCCATCCGGTTGAAGTTGTACTTCTTTCAAGGACTTGTTGGGGACGGTGATGAAGAATTTGTTGGGCTGTTTTGCTGAGCCATTGCCCAGGGCAAGTTTTCTCATTTCTATATAGGCTTCCTTGGCTGTCTCTACCGCAGGATCAATCAACTCCACGTGCTTGGCCAATACGGAACGGTAGGCGTATTGCCCATTGAATTTCATGTTGTACAACTCGTTCAATACATTCCTGATGGTGTCGCGCATAAAGGGATAATGGGTGCAACCAAGGATAAGGGTATTCATCGGTGTGGTGATGCCCTGTGAACGCATTTTTTCAATCAAACTGACCAGGTGGTACCGGACATAGTTCTCCGGGTCATTGAGCTGGATGTCCAGGCACTTGCCCTTGTCGTCGTACTCGCAGAGCAGCTTGTTGTTCTCCTTGTTGAATTTGTAGACGTTGAGCAATGCTGTATCAATCCTGTATTTTGTGTTGTTGACAGAAGGCCCCTTGTAGTCTTTTCTGTAAGTACTTGCAGTATCAACATAAAAGCTATAATCGCGATCAATGGCATCTGCAAGGCCGAATCCTCCCTGGCTGACAATCACTGGCGCTGCCATTCCCATGGATGCTGCAAGCGTCCTGATGGTCTTGGGATAACCATCAGAAGCAACAGTACCCGCTGTTGCAAATACTCCGATGGCACCCTTTTCATGGGTAGCTTGATAGGCCAAAGCAGCCTTTACTCCAGCATTGATAACCCCTACCACCGGTGCATTGGTGCCACTTGTTTTTACAAATTGTTTTACCTCATCAAGGGCAAAGGCCGTTGCGGTATTGCAGGCCAGGACAAGCATCTTGACCGACTGTTTTTCTTTGGGGCTTGCTTGCTGCATCCAATTGATATCGTATCTGTTCTTGAGCAAAAAATCCATGTTCTTTACCACATGCTCCTGCAAGAGTTTTGTTTTGTTCTCAGCTGCATAGTTTCCATAAGGCATGTTGGCCTGGTCTGCCAGGTACTGGAAATATTCCTTGTCAAAATCGGGTTTGCCATCGGCGCCAGGTTTACCGGTAATATTATTGAAAGCATCCAGGGTAAGCATGGCTTCCAATACCGTTAGCCCGCCTGTTCCTGAATCAAAAACCCCAATGGGTAAATTGTTTTTATTTTTTTCTTGTGCAGTCAATACATTACAAACGGCGAGAAATGATAAACAAATTGCCGGAAATTTCAAAAACCTCAAGATCGTGAATCGTTGATTTAACTGCATTTCTATGATTTACTGATAAAATTAACCCGTTTTCAATGGAAATTGACAAACCTATCGCAATTTTGTGCGCCACCGGGAATTAGCAGATATTAAGTAACTTCAAAAGAAAACAATGAGAAATCCTATTGTCATCCTTTCCTTTATCATCATCGCCCTTGCCTGTTCAAACAATAAGCAAGATGCAGCTATTGAAAACAAGCCTACAGCAATGGAATCATCCCAGGAAAACCACAGCCAGTTTACTCCAGAAATGGTGGTCAATACAACCGATTTTGCCTGTGGAATGCCCGTCTCTGCCGGAATCAGCGATACCTGCCATTATGAAGACAAGGCTTATGGTTTTTGTTCAGCAGAATGCAAGGCAGAATTTCAAAAAGAGCCTGCAAAATACCTGGCAGCAAAACAGTAATCAATTCAGAAAAATAAATATTTATGCCAATTGTTAAAGCTTACGGTGCATCCAGCAGCCAATCTCCTATTGAACCACTGAATATCCAAAGAAGAGACCTTCGCCCTCATGATGTTCAAGTGGAAATTCTTTACTGTGGCATCTGTCACAGCGATATCCATACGGCAAGGAGTGAGTGGGCTGGCACCGTTTATCCTGTTGTTCCGGGTCATGAAATTGTGGGGAAAGTAAAAGCTGTTGGCCCTGCAGTAACACAGTTCACTGTTGGACAAACAGTGGGAGTAGGTGTGATGGTTGACAGCTGCCGTACCTGTAAAAACTGCAACAGCAACCATGAGCAATATTGTGAAGAAGGAATGACTGGAACCTATAACGCCCCGGAAAGAGATGGTTCAGGCATGCTCACGATGGGTGGGTATTCTGCTGAAATTGTGACTGATGAAAACTATGTATTGCGGATCAAAGGCGAGGAAAACCTTGCAGGCATTGCACCGCTGCTTTGTGCTGGCATCACCACTTACTCTCCCCTGCGGTTTGCAGGTGTTAAGGCAGGGATGAAAGTAGCTGTAGTTGGATTGGGCGGCCTGGGCCATATGGCGGTGAAATTTGCCGTGGCATTCGGAGCGGAAGTTACGCTCATCAGTACGTCAGCGTCCAAGGTTCAAGATGCTTCAAAATTAGGAGCACATCATTTTATCCTGGCCAAAGATCCCGCAGCGCTCAATGAGCATGCATCAAGTTTTGACATTGTGCTGGATGCTGTTTCGGCAGACCATGATTATACACAGTACCTCAATCTACTTGCACTGAATGGAAAACTGCTGGTGGTAGGCTTGCCGGAACACCAGCCAAAAGTTTCTCCTTTTGCCCTCATCAAGAACAGGAGAAGCATTATAGGCTCCATGATCGGCAGCATCAAGGAAACACAGGAAATGCTTGATTTCTGCCATGAACACAGCATTTTTGCAGAAATCGAGACCATTGCGGTCTCTCAAATAAACGAGGCGTATGAGCGGATGATCAAGGGTGATATCAAATACAGGTTCGTTATTGACATGTCAACAAT